>Ga0102810_1000490_pt1 | contig 14514 bp, 10 predicted proteins | sample ColrivemetaGS573_FD_84506 | JGI IMG/M metagenome (GOLD analysis project Ga0102810, IMG submission 84506) | Estuarine microbial communities from the Columbia River estuary - Ebb tide ETM metaG S.573 | ecosystem: Environmental > Aquatic > Marine > Intertidal zone > Estuary | place: USA: Columbia...
ACGTTGTCACCGTATCCATCACCATCTGTGTCGAACCACTGTTCTGCATTGGACGGGAAACTGTCGCCTTCAAATCCATTTGCATTATCACCGTAACCGTCACCGTCAGCATCTTCCCATTGGGATGCTTCATTGGGGAAAACATCACCAAGGAAGCCGTTAAGATTGTCTCCATAACCATCGCCGTCGGCATCGGACCATTGAGTGAATTCCAATGGAAATGCGTCAGTTTGGTCCGTAATGCCATCACCGTCTGTATCCAGGTCGTACAAGCGGATTTTGGAAGAAAGAGAAAATGAGGTGACAATGTAAAGTTCACCCGAAAACTCCTGAACAGAGCCTACAACGCGTCCAGTCGATGCGTACGTGCTGCCTTCAGAGAACGTCGAAACTTGCACTTGAGTCAATTTACCGTTTTGTGTACCGATGTGATAGGTGAGGTTATCGTATTCTTCAAGTGAAACAACCGATTTACCGTGGCTGAGCGAAAGCGTTTCGACCGCCCAAGAATTTGTATCGTATCGGAATAATTTACCGTTTGCGGTCCCGACCAGCAAATCTCCGTTATGGTCTTCCAAAACAGCATTAACAATTGCATTTGAGTCGGTAAGTGTGGTGAGTCCCGTGCCATCATTGCCAGTGACGTAGACCTTCGTATCGTATGAACCGAGGACGAGACGGCCACCCGAGATAATCTCAAACGCATTCATACCAGATTGAATCACTGGTGAGTATACACCGGTTGCACCAAAATTATCGTACTCTTCTGCTCGACGTCGCCCTGCAAAAAATGCCAGCCAAAGGTCACCTTCTTCATCCCAATCAGCATCATTTACAGGGTCGCTTGTGGTGATGTTGCGATTGGCGATTTGCAAATCCATATGGACAGTGTAAACGCCGCCGTCATGGCAAACGACGGTCAATTGCTGAGCGTCATCCAACCGAGCAGCGTTCGTATCAACGCCCAACTCAAGACTCCACTGGGGAAAAAGCATACCGTTACTAAAACTGTTCACGGTCAAATTACCCGAGGTATCAACGGTAAGAATAGAGCCATCGAACATTTCTTTCCAGTAAACAAAACTTGGTTCAGTTTCATGAGTATACCCTGCATCAACAAGGTTCGAACCTGTTGCTGCAACATGGGGTACGAATGCTGCAAGAGGCAGCATCAATACCGCTACGAGAAGGACAATCAACCTCTTCATAACAACCCGAGTACCTCAATCAATATGAAGCGTGCCCTTCGTGGCGTCACGACGGTTTTACTCGTCTGAATCAGCGTCTGCTTCTTCCTCTTCCTTGGAAGACGGTTTCGTGAGTTTCAGCGGCGTGAGTTTCTGAACTGGCTTCAAGGTCGTTGTGGAAACGGTTTGAGGAACCTCACCGGCCTTCGATTGAGGCGGGCTTCCACGAGATTTCTTTGGAATTAACTGTGGAGGGCGTGCGGTCAGTGTCGTTGTTTTAACTGGCTCAGGTGCTTCATGAGCCTCAAGAACAGCAGTGATTGGGCGCATAATTGCTGACATTTCAGGACCGTCTTCACGTTCTTCGACCTCTTCCGTAATCGATTCAACAACCGCCTCTTCGATGATTGGTTCCTCCGATATGGCTTCGACTTCCACTTCCGGTTCAATCACAGGTTCACTCACTGGCTCAGGCACTTGCTCCATTTGAGTCTCTGCGAGTGGAGAAGTAATCGGCGAGAGCGGTTTGCGAACCAATTTTTGAACGGGTTGAGGCAATTGCTGTGAAACTCCACCGCCAAGTGGGGCCTTGACAGGCTTAGCGAGCGGTACACCTGTAAGTGGTTGAAGTGGCTTCGAACTGGTCATTGGCGTTCTCATTCCACCGAGTCCCATTCGGGATTGAGGTGCTTGTTGTTGACCTTCCAGAATACCACGCATTGGCCGGCCTCCGCTTGAACCAAGTGCGTCTGGACGTGCACCAAGAGCTGATGGATTCATGGTATTGGCAGTTTGTGCTGGGCCTTGACCGGAGATTGATTGCATCCACATTTGTCTCTTTTCGGCTCGTGTATCGGTTGATTGAAGGTCACGGAATTCAGATTCACGGGTCTTCAAGTCCGATTCTTCAACGTTAAGTTCGCCTTCTATTTGGCCGGTGATAGCATCTCGCATCTTGCCCTCAGCCATGTCCTTGAAAGCGTCCATTTTCTCACTTAGACTCTGTAAACGGGTGCGGATTTCTGCTCTCTTGAGTCCAAGTTGTGCTTCAATTTCAGCCCGGATGTGCGTTTCACGCTTTCGTACATCGATGAGTGCTTTGTTTCGCATAATTTCTTCACGCTTGTCGAGTTGTCGTTCCAATTGCGTGGCGACTTCTTCCTCCTTGCGTACTCGGAAGTTGTTGAGGCGTTCTTCCATTTCCACTTCCAGTTCAAGCGAGGTTTCCTCTTTGAGAAGATCGAGGTCCGTTTCAAAAGTTAGCCTCTCGTTCCGTAGGCCGGCATCAACTTCGGACATAATCGCCTTTCGAGCAGATGCTTCGCGTGATTGGAACTCCAATTCCAAACGCTCGGACCAATCCGTTTTCTTCGAATTGTATTGATCTTCAAGATGCTCACGTAGTTCTGCTTCACGTTCGTAACGGAAGCGTGCCAAACGGTTCTGTATTTCTGCTTCACGAGCCGTTCTGTAACTGGTGAATTCTTCATCCATTCGAACTTCGAGTTCCGATTCTACATCAGATTTGAGTGAACGAGAGATGTCATCGATGGCTTTCGAGAAGGTAATATCGTACTTTTCTCGAAGCCTGGATTTACGGTCAGACAAGCGTTCTGAATGGCGAGTTTGTAATTGCTGCTCGATTTCGACACGAAGTTCATCACGTCGGCGGGCAATAGCCAGTTCGACATCCTCTCGCATTCGTTCCTCTAAATCTTCAGTTTCCTTACTCAATTGGCCTTCGAGTTCCATCTGCAGTTGCTCTGCAATGTCCTCCTCAAGACGCAAACTACGACGTTCGTATTCTGCCTTGAGTCGTGCTTCACGTTGTTTGAGACGAGAGCGGAGTTGCTGTTCTAGGCGAGTGCGGATACCGCGTCGAAGCTGTTCTTCACGTTCAGCAAGGCGTGCTGCATGCCCTTCCTCAAGTCGAGATATTTCTGCAACTTCCATATCTTTGAAACGGTCTTCCATTTCAAGTTCGATGTTCGCTTCAATTTCTCGAACTCGGCGTTGAAGTTCTTGATTATAGTCCATAGCCAAGCGTTCTTTTTGGATATCGAGTCTTTGACGATGTTCGTCTTGAAGTTGGGTTTCAATTTGTGCTTTGAGTTGTGCCTTGTGCTCTTCTAGACGACGATCTTGTTCAACATCCAATTTGTCTTGAAGGGTCTCTAACTGTCTGTTAAGCCGAAGGTCGAGTTCGCCACGCATTCTGGATTCTTCTCGTGCCAGTGAATCGCGTTCCAATGTACTCAGGTCACGCTCCATTTCTTCTCTCATTTCTTTCTCAAGCGAGTCGAGTGTGAGTTCGTGCTGGACTGCCAAATCGGTTGCAAGCGCTTCCTGCATGGCTGATACGCGTTCAGTAATTGCTTGCTGTCGTATTCGCCGTTCACGGCGTAAGTCTGCACGTAGGCGTTCTTCTTGTCGGAATCGTGCACTCGTCATCGTTGCTTGATCGAGGGTGGATGTAGCCGTCGAAGTGAACTGTGAACGTAGTGCTGAAAGGGAAACTTTTGAGGTATTTTCTCGCTTCTTGCGAGCCTCATCGAGAGCATCGCCGTTATTGCTTGCGCTCATTCCCATCGTATCCATCCAGTGCTTCATGCACATCTCATCATAGATAAGGAGCGCGACACGAACGCGAGGCTACAAGCCTATTTCTAAGGGGTTCATGGCAATCCAAAAGTGTTGGATTGAAGAGGGAAAAGTGATTTTTGAGGCTCAAATTTGGAAATGAATCCCAATCAAAGATTCGCTGTATTCCCATAGTTTGCGAGCCATTTCTTCATCGGCAGCACGCGATGTAATCTTCGCTTTTCCAGTCCATCCACGGGCCTCAAGTAGACCAATAGGCCCCCAGTATCGATGAACAATGGCGTCTGGTTCGGTTGCAGCATACAAAGTGGGCGCAGCACCCTTAATCGGTTGAATACCAAACAATGGATTGAGGATTCGCCAGCCAAGAGAATACCGTTGTAAATCTGTATTTGAGTAACCCGGATGGCTGCCAAACGATTCAATATGCGAGCCTGCAGCCTTTAGTCGGCGGTCAAGTTCCAAAGCAAACAGTAGATTTGCCAATTTGCTCTGCGAATACATTCCCCATTTGTTGTATTTCTTATTCACGCCGTTAATATCATCAAGATCGATAACTCCCGACCAGTGAGCAATGCTTGAAAGGGTAACTATTCTCGGTTTTTCGGCTGCCGAAAGCAATGGCATCAAGTGTGAAGTCAAAGCGAAATGGCCAAAATGGTTTGTGCCAATTTGCAATTCAAAACCATCTTTAGTCGTTGACTGAGGGGGAATCATTACCCCAGCATTGTTGATGAGTATGTCCAAATGCTGCAGTGTTTTCTTCAGTTTCATTGCAAACATTTCAACGTTTGAAAGATCAGCCAAATCTAATTCTTCTACAGAAAGTTGAGCATGAGGTGAAGATTTGAGAATTTTTTCCCTCGCCGCTTCAGCCTTCTCGAGATTTCTGCATGCAAGAATGACATGAGCCCCTTTATCCGCCAATGTAAGAGCCATTTGGTACCCTATGCCCGTATTCGAACCGGTAACGACAACGATTTTCCCACTTTGGTTAGTGACGTCCTGCGCCTTCCATTTGATACCAATCTTCTTCATACCTCGGCGTGAAAGACCGTTGTTGTTAAACCGTGGCACAGCGCCCTTCCTAACTCGAAATGCGTCTGGTCAGGGATGTTATGAAGAATACAAGATGATGACCAAGTGAGTGACGTCCACCATATCTTGCCCGTCATCATAGGACACTTCTAATTCATGAACCAGAAACGTGTTAAAATGCAATGTGTACCAGCCATCCGATTCTCCGTCCTCAATTTGTGCAGTCTTCTGCTGGCATACATCATCGAGCTCATCAACGATGTTCCAAGTCACCTGAACCGCTTGGGAACTGCTGTCTAGGTTTTCGAGGAAACTGGGGTTTTCAACGGTCGATTCAATTTCAACCATTGTGGGGTTTGGTCCTCCATTAACGGGAATAGGGTCGAAAATCAATGCTTTCGGGTCGCGAGTATTGGATTCAGTCCACTCAATCCTCAAGTCAATTCGCAATGTGAAGTTCGTTCGTTGTTCCCCTCCATTGGAATCAATTGCATAAGCAATGATGTTGTAAATTCCGTGGTTTTCGAAGTTCATTTCTATTTGTGAGTTCGTACCGGCATCTACAGTTGTTGGTAACCTTCCGTCCATCGGATCGATTCCAAACGTGACCAATTGGAGGTCAGCGGTCGTCTGAGAAAAATCATACACGACCGATACGTTCGATACAGAACTGATTTCCCCATCGGAATACGTCTCGATGAGCGTGGTATTTTCGATATCAGCAACGACGTTAAGGGAAATCGAAGACCCTGTCTGACCTTCGGACAAACAGCCGGTGAGGCTCGAAAAAAGGAGCAAGAACAAAACCCAGATGCACTTGCTTTGTCCCATGAAGGTGGCTGTACCAATGGGATATAAAACGCCAACGAATCAAACGCATCTTTTCCTGCTTCAAAATCACTCGAACCAAACAAAAAACTCGTTTACGAAACACAAATCTTGGATTAGAAGTTATCCTTTGGATTAATCAACCCGATAACGATCGTTTTGAAAACGGCAACTATAGCGAAAATTGAAGCAGCAACAAGAGCAATCATCGCCCCACTTCCCGAATCATATTCTGCAGAGAAGTACAGGCCGAGGAAAACAGCAGAGAGGCCGAAGACTTGTGTCCAAATAAGGCAAGAACGGAAACTGCGGCCGACCAATTGTCCTGTAGCAGCAGGAGTTACCAGTAAAGCAGTGACGAGTAAAGCGCCAATAACTTGAACCATGCTTACAACTACAGCCGCAGTAAGAATACTAAACACGAGCCCAATCGCTCGAACTGGAAGTCCCTGAACACGTGCAGCAAGCGGGTCTATGGTGGTGGAAAGCAGTCCTGAATAGAGCGTCATGAGTGAAATTAATGATAAAATGCTAATGGTTGCAATCAAATCAAGACTTCGTTCATCAATAAGAAGCAGGCTGCCGAACAGGTATCCTTCAATATCGCTTGTGATACCTCCACCAAATACGCGTAAAACGACCAGACCTAATGCGAGCATACCGGTCAAGAATATAGCAATTGAAGCATCGCCAGTAAGTAATTCTCTGGTTTGCATTTCGTGAATGATAATGGCAGAAATAACGCTGAAAACCAGTGCGTACCAGAGTGGTGATGAAGCACCTAATACCACGCCAACAGCCACACCACCAAAGGAAACGTGAGCTAAACCATCTCCAATGAGGGCAAGGTTTCGAATCAATAAAAACGAGCCAAGTACACCAGCCACCATTGTCACCATTATTGCTGCAACAAGTGCACGTTGAAACATTTCCATGGTGAAGAAATATGGAAATATCTCTCCAGGAACCATCGGAGCAATGAACTCGAGAACTGGAGAAATCAGGTCTAAAACGATCATTCCTATCCCCATTACTCTTCCTCCTTTTTCGTTTGGTCTTCGCCACCGGTTTGGATAACAACAGAAACAGGGGTTTTATGTTCATGTTCATGGCCATGAACCGGCTCAATACCACGCAATCCAGCGAGGCTTGTGAGATCAGGGAAATCTTCGGTAGGTCCGTCGAATCGTATTGATTCTTCGAGGTAAATCATACGATGCGCAGTCTGACGTATCGCAGCAAGGTCGTGTGAAACCATGAGAATCGTCTTATTTTCTTCATGACATAATTTGTCTAATAATTTCAACAAGGAATTTCGAGATTCTCGGTCAATGCCCACAAGAGGTTCGTCAAGCAAAATGAATTCTGACTCGGATGCTAAAGCGCGGCCAATAACGGCACGCTGGCGTTGCCCGCCTGAAAGCCGACCGATGTCATGCTCTGCAACCTCTTCTAAACCGACCATTTTCATTGCTCTTTCGACCTTTTCTCGATGGATACTTCTTCTTCGCAGAAACATATTCCGAGAGTTCAAAGTTCCAAGTCGGACAAGTTCACGAACTGTTATTCGGACGTTCTTAGGCATCACTGCAGCGGCTTGAGAGACCCACCCAATTTTACCAAGTATATTCCTTGACATTGGTTTATGACCGTAAATATCAATGGTTCCTTGCTGGGCTTTCAAAACGCCGAGTATAGCGAGTAAAAGCGTTGACTTACCGCTACCATTCGGACCCACGAGGCCAATGAATTCACCTTTCGATATTGCTAAATCGACTTTGGAGAGGACAACCTTGCCAGAACGGCTGACGGTCAAACCCTTGATGTCGAGGATTGGTGTCGGTTTCATCACTTGACCGTCCGCTAGAGGTTGCATATTAAGCACTACCATGTCGGATAAGTTCTTTCATTCAATTTGAACAATCAACTCAGGCCTTCTCATCACAAATCTTTGTCTTGATTCGATTGTCGAACCAAGAAAGATTCATACAGCAAATACCCGAAGAATAAGACGAATATAGTACCTACAAAAACGATTGGAAGGGTATCTACATAATGCATTTTCTTCACCTCTTTTTGATTCTTTATTCGGTTCTGTACTTGTATTACTTCACCATCAGCAACCGATACCGGCAACAAGGTTTTCCAGGTTCTTCGTCATCATGGACATGTAATTGTCATCCGAGTCTTTTGGTGCCATTTCCATGGTGTAAAGGATCTGAATGGTCACATCGGTTTCATCAACAAGGCTTTGCACTGAAGATTCGTCAGTGTATTCCTCGACAAACAGAACTTCGATTCCTTCTTCTTTAATGTAGTCAACAACCTTTGCAACATCTTCAGGGGAAGGTTCTCCTTCAGGGTCAAGGCCGTGGACTGTCATGAATTGGATATCGTACTGTACTGCGATGTAGGAGTACGCGTTGTGGTTCGCTGCAACGGTCTTTTCATGACCTCCAGCCATACAAACTCCAGCTTCTCCGAAGGCAGCATCAAATGCGACGTGGAGACCCAGCAATTCTGTAGAGTAACTCGCAGCGTTTGCTTTGAAGACTTCTTCACCGTCAGGGAATGCAATGGTAAGTGCATCCATTACGACGGTGACTTGTGCCTTGAAGGCAAGTGGGCTGAGCCAGCTGTGTGGGTCGTAATCAAGGGCCCCTTCACCAGCGTGGTCGTCATGGTCCTCGCCTTCTTCACCAGCGTGATCTTCATCACCTTCTTCGTCAGCATGGTCCTCGCCTTCTTCATCAGCGTGGTCGTCATGGTCATCATCGCCATGGTCATCGTGGCCAGCGTGGTCATCATGACCGCCTTCGCTCTCGAGGATATGGAATTCAACATCCATTGGTAGAGCAAAGCCATAGTCGCCTTCTGCTTCTACATGAATGGTCACATAACCAGCAGGATGGCTGTCGTCACTGTCCATGCCGCCAAGCAGGTGCTCGAGTTCGCTTACGTTAAGCAATCCATCGACATCCATGTCTGATTCATTGAACATCATTTGCAGCATAGCCATCATCATGTCTTCCAGCTGTTCGTCATGCTCGTCTTCGTCATGGTGTTCCTCAGGAACAGGTAGCATTGATGCGTCTGCGCTTGAAGGAGCCCATGCGATGTGGTCTGCATCTTGCCCCATCACGACTGAGTCGATGCCGACTTGGCTCTCGTCCCAGGAATCAGCGGTTTCGTTCCAGAGGTACAGGGACCACCACCAGGAGAAATCGGCTGGAGCATCAAATCCGCCGATGCCTGTAACCATGGTGCCATAGGTTGGGTCGACCGAGTAGTTCACGGAAATGTTATTTTCCTGCAACGTCATATTTGTCATGTCGTACCCGGAGTTGTTCTCCATGTGGTCATTTTCCAACATCATTGATGTGTTGTCTGGGAAAAGGATTGCAAGTTGGAATTCTTCTTCATGCTCGTCATGGCCGTCGTCAGTATTGCTCCACATCGACATGTATTCGTCAAAAGAGAGATATCCATCGTTGTCTGCGTCGTACATCAGCAAGAACATTCCAGCGCCATCCATGTTTTCTTCGAGTGCGTGGATGTCTTCTACGAAGTGCTCCAGTTCGCTCATGTTGAGCAATCCATCGTCATCTATGTCAGATTCGTTGAACATACCCATGAATACACCCATGAGCATTTCTTCCTCTTGCTCGCTAGGTTCGTCATCATGGCCATCATGGCCCTCTTCGTCATGGCCATCTTCGTCATGGCCATCTTCGTCATGGTCATCGGAAATCCAATGACTCCAGAATTCATCCCACGAGAGGTGGCTATCGTTGTTTGTGTCAAACGATGCCATAGCTTGCTCTGCTGTCATTTCATCTCCGTGGTCACCGTGATCGTCATGCCCATCCTCTTCCATCCACATGTGTCCTGCAGCTTCACATTCTTCTTCAGTGGTGTGATTCGTGTTGGCATGGCTGGTTGTATCGTGGCAGTAGTCACCTTCGTGTTCGTCGTGTTCGTCTTCTACCATCCACATGAAGCCGGCTGCTTCGCAGTCTGCTTCATTGTCGATGTCATTGTTGGTATGGTCGGCCATATCGTGACAAACACCGTGTCCTTCCTCGCCATGTTCGTCACCGTGCTCATCACCGTGTTCATCTCCATGGTCACCGTGGTCGTGGTGTGCGTGTCCACCAAGCATCTTGAGGACGGCCATTGTGAAGTCTTCTGGGTGATCTGCGTCGAACTCAATGACGTATTCGCCCTCTTCCAAGTGGAAGATAGAGATCATTGTGTCAGCAGGGCATCCTGCCGGGTTGGAGATTGTTTCTTCTGCTTCGAGGTGATTGTGACCTTCGTGGCCATCTTCCTCACCGGCATGGTCATCGTGGCCATCTTCCTCATCGGCATGGTCATCGTGGCCATCTTCCTCATCGGCATGGTCATCATGGTCATCCTCTGCAAAAGTGAAGTTGTGTGCGATGAACTCAGCGTGAATTTCAACGTCACCAGCGTGTTCTTCTTCATCGACAAGTTGAACCGATTCGTACGGCCCTTCAGAGAGAGTTTCACAAAGATTCGACACGAGCAGCGACTCATAATCAAGCGTCTCTTCGCCATCAGGCATGGCGTGAACTTGGATGGAGGTTGGAGCGGCGCTACCTAGAGAATCAAGAGTTGCGTCGACCCAAGGCTCAAGTCCCAAGCCGTGGTAAAAGAACACATCTGCGTTCTGTAGACGGATAAGATCCGATGCAGATGGTTCGTAGTCGTGTACGGGAATGTTATCGAGACTCATGTATTCAAGATCGACATGCTCGCCAGCAATTCCTTTGACGAGTTCACCGATGTGGTAAGTTGAAACCATGACTGTACCCAACGAGCCAATAATGGTCGTATTGTTTCCATCGATTAGGTTGTCAGCGGCATCTTCTGATGCGTTTACTTCTTCATCTCCAAGGCATCCAGCTAGACTTGAAAAAATCATGATTAGGCTTACGAAAACGACTCTCATACGGTTGTTGTTCATGCCCCGCCGTTTACTATTAACTATTTAATAAAAACTAATAATGGATGGGTTGAGCATTATTATTATGGATCTCCAAGATCATTGCTCATGGGAGAATCCCGGCCTGAAAAAAAGATGATTAGAACGTGACCTTGAAACTCTTGGAGCACGCAGGACAATCAATTTGCCGTTCGCCTGGTCTACGTTTCATTCTCAATTGTCGATTGCATCCAGGGCACGAAACTTCCACCCGTGGTATGTGTGGAGTGAGTGTAAAGTGGGTCGAACACGAAGCACAGCGTAAATGGGCTGGCCGCTTATTTACGCCAGCCACGAGAACTTTACCGCATTCTGGGCAACCAAGCTTTTCTTCGCTCCATTTCCTACGAGTGACGGGATGGTCGACGCGTACACGTGCGTTGCAGAGTGTACAAGTGAGTTCACCGAGTTCATTGGGAAGTAGACCGTCGCATTTAGGGCAAGAGAGAGCAGGTGGTGAAATGCGTGATTCAACTGTCAGTTCTTCGCTCATACCTACCGCTCCAGTTCTCTCTTCTTGAGGTGTTTGCTTCTAAGTGTTGGATTTATTTTTTCTTCGCAATCAAAGCGATGCTGGCCGGAAGGAAATTCCAGGGTAGATTCAATTCAATACCGTGCTCTTGAGCAAGAAGTTCCAACACTCGCTTTGCGCCGACTTGATCTCGAGAACCTTCGAGTTGAAGAATGTGAATTTCGCCGGCTTCTGAGACTGCATCTGAAAGTGTGGCGGGTAGAGCGTTAAAATCTCCGACTGCGACTTCGATTGAAGCAGGTGAGGAGGGAGCGATGGAGTTGGAGCGTATTGTGAGTATCTCAGGCAACTCAACGTGGGTTGATTTTTTCCACCACCGAGCCCGTCCGACATCTCTGTGATTCTCAATCAGACCTAGAGATGTCAGTTTTTTCAAGTGGTGGTAGAGGTTGTAACGCTCAACATCCACTTCCGCCTGAAGTTGTACAGTGCTCATCTCTTCAGAACTTGCCAGAGCGATGTAGAGTGCTCTGCGTGTAGGGTGAGCAAGAGCGGTTGTCACTGGGTCTGCGCGAACTCGTGCCATCTTCTCACCGTTGGCTGAGAGATGCTTCTAAGGTTTGAACATGCCGCGTAAAGACGTGTTGTGTGACATCACTGAGTCAGATACCGCAGCTTGAAGAGTTGGAAGGCTTCTTTGGTGTCAATCCATAATGAAGTGAATATCGAACGTAGGAGCGCCACAGCACCCTCTCCTCCGGCAAGCCGTGCTCCATTCAAGATAACGAGGATGACCGATGCTTCGTGAATAAGAACGCCGACCCATAACTCGTCATACAGTTGGAGAATGACCGCAGCAACCAAAGAAAGGGTGATCCCAACTGTGATCAAGAGATTACCGAGGAGAATGCGCTGAGCGCTTCGTGCCAAGTCAACCAAATCGGTAAGCATGAGGGGATTATCGCTCGGAATCAAAACATCTGCTGCTTCAAGGTTCACTGTCTCACCGGTGCCTACAGCAACCCCAACATCGGCCAGTGCCAATGCAGCAGCATCGTTGAAACCATCTCCAACCATCATTGTAATGTGCGTTTTTGAACGGTTTCTTACCCAGTCTACTTTCTGTTCTGGAGAGAACCCCCCATGTGCAGCAGATTCTGGTAAACCGACGCTCTTGGCAAAAGCAGAAACTGCTGATTGGTGGTCGCCTGAGAGGATTTCCACGTTGATTGAACGCTCCCTTAACGAAGAAATTAATTCCTTGCTGCCAGCATGAGTATCGTCATGAATGAACGTAACGAGAGCAATTCCCACTCCCCCTCGAACCAGTAAGCTTGCTCCGTGACCTTTAGCCTCAGCAGCAGTATAAGCAGTTTTCAAATCATCAGGAACGCTTACTTTGAGCGAAGCAGCACGGTCAAACCGGATGAACATTACTTCCTTTCCACCAACCATGCCCTTGACGCCCGCTTCAATGTCGGAGAGCGCAGATACCGGAGTTGGAACTACTACCTCCTGCTTTAGGTATTCCATAACGGATAACGCGTATGGATGAGATGAGCGTGCTTCGAGACCACCTGCGAGCTTGAGAGCAGCAGTGCGTTGTTTGCCTTTCGACATGATGAACTCGCCTAAACGAGGTTTACCAGAAGTAAGTGTTCCTGTTTTATCGAGGAGAATATGATTGACTCGGGAGAGACGTTCAATTACATCGCCGCCTCGAGCAATAGCCCCAAAGTGTGCAGAGCGTGACAGAGCTGCTGCGTGCGGCACTGGAGTCGCCAAAAGCAAAGCGCAAGGGCATGCAACGACCCATATTAACAGAATAACTTTCCAATTTTCGGGGAACATGAAGTACCAAATGGCGACTGCTCCAAGAAGGACAATGGGGACCCAAATCGCGGTAAAAAGTTCAAAGCTACTTTGTAAGCGAGGGGGTTCTTCACGGAAGGTGTGAACCGCATCAATAAGTCCAGAAAGACGGGTGTTATCTCCAACTGCCGTCACTCGAACAACGACCGGTCCACGCGCAAGAACCAATCCAGCTTGAATCTCATCGCCATTGGACACTTCAACTGGGACTGATTCTCCAGTCAAAGGTGCCTTGTCAAGTGAACCATGTCCATCAATAATTACCCCATCAGCAGGAATGAGTTCACCGCTACGAATCTCGATGGAATCGCCGATTCGGATGAGTTCGATAGGGACGGTCTCATGCAAAGCATCGGGGTCCGGAAGGGCGCAACCATCAGCGCCGATAAGAGGTGCAGGGGCTGCCATTTGCAACGTGAAACCTGAATTAGCAAGTTGAGACACATGCTTTGGTTTACTGCTGTTTATCTTACGAGCAGTACGCGGCAATCGATCAAGGCCACCTTGCATGGCCTTCCGCGCTTTGACAAGTGCATCACCCTCCAAATGTGCGGTAAAAGCAACCAAGATGGCAACAACAAGCGCTTCTTCCCACATCCCAAGTATGGCTGCACCAATAACAGCAAGACTGGTTAGAACTTGGAACCCAAGTTGCTTGTTGTGAATGCTTGCAGCCGCTTCTTTGAACATTTGTGAACCGCCAATGAGCAGACCAGGTAGAGCAAGAGCGCCGAGAGCGAACTCAGATAGGCCCAAAAGTTCTCCAAAAATAACCAATATGAGAAGTGGAAGCGCAATGCCTCCACCAATTAATCGCCATTGGTCAGGGCGAATACGGTTCGACTCTGCCGGAGCATACCGCACAGGTGAACCGATAATCTCGGAAAGCGATGCATCACGGATTTCAAAAATTTCTTTCGAAACTTCTGTGGCCAGTTGCAGGAGGATACGTTCATCATCCGTAATTTCTAGATCGAGAATGCCGGGTTGTTGTTTAATGATTTTCATCAGTTTGCGTTGGTCAACCTCGTTACGCTGAGCGACTTGAGAACTGCGAACTCCGACCATTTCATGGAAAGCAACATCGGGTGCGTGACCTAATGAACGGAGTACTGACGAGGCTTCGGACAGTGAACCATATTCAAGGTCGACCTCTATGGTCACCTTTCCAGCAGTAGCCGAGACTTTGGTGGACTTCACTTGAGGAAGGAAATTCAAAGCACGGGTGGCTTTACTTGCACAATCAGGACAATCCATTCCAAGCAAAGGCCAACTCACATCAAAGACTCCAGTAGCTTGTGTAACTATTGAAGCATCCAAAATCTCTGCATCAAGGACTTCAGACTGGGAGTTTTCAACGGATTTTTTAACGGACTTTCTCAGTGCGCGTATGCGGGATTTAGGTGAATTCGGTTCGAGTACCGGCTCAGGAATAAGAGCATCATCGTCATCGAGCGAGAGGAAGACATCACTCTTGTCACTCTTAGACATACTTCACCCTCGGAGCG
>Ga0102810_1000491_pt1 | contig 14510 bp, 8 predicted proteins | sample ColrivemetaGS573_FD_84506 | JGI IMG/M metagenome (GOLD analysis project Ga0102810, IMG submission 84506) | Estuarine microbial communities from the Columbia River estuary - Ebb tide ETM metaG S.573 | ecosystem: Environmental > Aquatic > Marine > Intertidal zone > Estuary | place: USA: Columbia...
AGATGAATTTAGAGCCTCTAAAATTATGGCTGCAAGAGTAAAGAATACTGAAAATATTGAAATATTGTTTAATACGGAAACCGATGAGGTTTTAGGTGACGGACAAGTAGTAACAGGTGTTCGAGTTTTTAATAATAAAACCAATGAAAAGCATGATATTCCAGCAACTGGATTTTTTGTTGCAATCGGACATAAACCAAACACTGATATCTTTAAAGGTTATTTAGATTTGGATGAAACGGGCTATATTATTAATGTTCCAGGAACATCGAAGACAAATGTTGAAGGCGTTTTTGTAAGTGGTGATGCGGCAGATCATGTTTATAGACAAGCTGTAACAGCAGCTGGAACAGGATGTATGGCAGCTTTAGATGCCGAAAGATGGTTGGCTGCTAAAGATTCAACCTTCGAAGTTTCAACCTCCAATTATAATTAATTATAAATATTTATAACTATTTAAAACCGAAACATTTGTTTCGGTTTTTTTGTACCTTGTCATCACTCCCCGTAAGAAATTTTTAAAAGTTATTTATAAACCCTTTAACTCTAAAAATATGAAAAGACTATTTCATGCTGTACTATTTGTAATTCCATTTATGGTTATTTCTCAAGAATCTGTAAAACCTGAACCACCACCTCAAAAAAATACAACAAACACCTATTTTGACACCACACTCAATGACCCATATCAATTTTTGGAAGATTTGGATAATCCAAGTGTAGTTGCATGGATGAAAGATAATGCAAATTACGCAAATTCAATACTCGATAATATATCAGGAAAGCAAGCAATGCTGGATAAAATGTTAGAACTTATAAATAGAACTTCAGCAGCTATAGGTAGTTTGAGGATTACTGATGACAATACGTATTTTTATTTAAAAAGGGTTCCTGGTGAAGAAATTAGTAGGATGTATAAACGGGATGGATATGACGGAAAAGAAGTGTTGTTTTTTGACCCAACGGCATATAAAAAAGAAGAAGGTAAAACGTATACAGTAAATTCAATTCGTCCAAATAACCAAGGGAACAAAGTGGCAATCACAGTAGCTGCAAATGGCTCGGAAAATCCAGAGGTACTTATTTTTGATAATTTTGGGAAACAATTTAATGAAACGCTTCAGTTATCACGAGGTATCTCATGGAATGCATCGGGAGATTCTTTCTATTATAATAAATTTAATTCGCCTGATGTTACAGATATGAATAGAAAAATGTACACACAGGTATACAGACATAAGATAGGTTTAGAACAAAATTCTGATGAAGTGTATTTTTCTAAAGATCAATATGATGCACTGGGAATTGTAGATATGGAAATACCCTTTGTGTATTATTCAAAAGATACGAAGTATAATTTTCTAGATGCAGGATCGGTTGATAAGAACATGCAAACTTATGTGAATAAAACAACTGATGATAATAAGTCATGGCAACCTTTAACAGTTAGAAAAAACAAGGTAATAGACATGGAAACAAATCATAAGGACATCTATTTTTTAACATATGATGGTGCGCCAAATTATAAAATTGTTAAAGTGCCAGTTGAAACGCCTAATTTTTCTAATGCATCTACAGTTATAGAAGAATCAAAATCTGAAAATATAACCGAAATGGCGACTACTAAAGATGGACTTTACTATTGTACAGTTAAAAATGGAGTGGAAGCAAAGGTTTACTTTTTATCTTATAACAAAACAAAACCAATTGAATTAGAGCTACCATTTACTGCAGGAAGCGCTAGTATTTCAACCAAAGGAAGCGATTTTAGTGACATATGGATAAACATATCAGGTTGGACATCACCAAATAAGCGATATTTATATAATGCTGAAAAGAATTCGTTTACTTATCAGCCTTTATCTACACCAGCAGAGTATCCAGAATTAGAAAACCTAGTTGCGAAAGAAGTCATGGTGAAATCTCACGATGGGGTGATGGTGCCGGTGTCTATTATTTATAATAAAGACATGAAAATGAATGGGCAAACACCTGCAACGATATATACATATGGGTCTTATGGCAATTCTACAAGTCCATTTTTTAGTCCAGTTATCTTAGCTTACACTATTTACGGTGGTGCTTTGGTTGTACCACATGTTAGAGGTGGTGGCGAATTAGGAGATGCGTGGCATAAAGCCGGACAAAAACTCAATAAGCCCAATACATGGAAGGATGCTATCGCTACAGCTGAATATATCATTAAAGAAGGATATACTTCTCCTGAAAAGCTGTCGATTTTTGGTGGTAGTGCTGGTGGAATCATGGTTGGACGCTCTATTACTGAACGACCTGACTTATTTGTAGCTGCATCTCCTATGGTAGGTGCCATGAATACTGTGAGAATGGAAGAAACGCCTAATGGTCCTGTTAATACGCCTGAGTTTGGAACTGTTAAAGATCCTGATGAGTTTAGAGGATTGTTGGAGATGGATTCGTATCATCATTTAGTTCCAGGGACAGATTATCCTGCAACGTTAATCACTGCAGGAATTAATGATCCTAGGGTAATTGCTTGGCAGCCTGCTAAATTTGCTGCAAAAATGCAAAATAATAATTCAGGTGATTCTCCCATTTTGTTCTTGACTGATTTTGAAGGCGGTCATGGTGGAGGAGTTGCGTTAACTAAAGCCATGAATAGATTTTCTAATATGTTTTCTTTCTTTTATTGGCAATCTGGACATCCAGAGTTTCAATTAAAGAAACCCATTAAGGACTAAAAATAAAAAACCGAAGTTTATGCTTCGGTTTTTTATTTGATTAAAAATGAGTTCTAATGAAAACAATAAAAATGTAAATTAATGAAAAACAAATTTTCATGATTTTATTTTTATTATATGATATAAATCATATAATAATACGGACGTACTATAGACCTTTGTCTCATAATAATAAACTTAATTGTTATGAAATTATTAAATTATCTAAACAGAGGAATCTTTTATTTTACTGTTTTCTTTTTCTCTTTTATAAATGTAATACAATCCCAAGAATATAAATTAAATAATCAAAACTCTAAATTTTCTGTTTCAGGTACTTCAAATTTACATGACTGGGAAATTGTTGTAAATGAACACAGTGGAGTTATAGATGTTAGTCATTCAGGCGTTCTTATAATACACAAGCTTAAAATATTCTTAGAGTCAGAAAGCCTTAAAAGTGGTAAAAAAGGTATGGATAAAAATACTTACAAGGCTTTAAATACTGACGAATATAAAAACATAACTTTTTTATTAACTGAAACTAAGGATATTGTTGATTTGGGTGATGAGAAATATAAAGTTAAAGCTAATGGTGATCTAACAGTTTCGGGTGTTACAAAAAATGTAACATTAGATTTCAATCTTAAGATTAAGGAGGATAGCATTAATATAATAGGCGAAAAACCTATAAAAATGACTGATTATAATATAGAACCTCCACAAGCATTATTTGGAACAATTACAACAGGAGATGAAATAACGATAAAATTTAATACTGTATTACAAAAACAAATTTGATACTAATATAAATACCAACTACAATGAAAACAATCTTTAAAAACTTATTTTTTGCATCATTAATACTAACCGGGTTTAGTGTTTTTTCGCAAAACAACAGAAGCTTAGATAACTACAGAGAGCCAGATAAAGATGGCTTAAATGTATTTGAAAGCCCGAAAGACACGCTTTCTACATTTGAAAATGTGAAAGTAAGAATTGGTGGCCAATCTACATTACAATTTCAAGCGATAGATCATGAAAACGGCGTGTCACAAGACTTAATTGATGCTGGAACAGTCATGCCTTTGAAAGATATAGGATATAATTTCAACTTGGCTACTGCAAATTTAGATTTAGATGTGGCTTTGGCTAAAGGCATAAGAATGCACTTACGAACATATCTGTCTTCGCGTCACCATCCAGAACCATATGTAAAAGGAGGGTATTTCCAAATTGATAATTTAGAATTTATTTCAGAAGGACTATTGACCAATGTTATGAAATATACAACGGTTAAAATTGGTCACATGGAAAACAACTATGGAGATACACACTTCAGAAGAAGTGATAATGCTCAAACTATTTATAATCCATTTGTAGGTAACTTAATTATGGATGCATTTACCACAGAAGTAGGTGCTGAATTATACTACCAAAGAAATGGATTTATAGGGATGGTAGGTTTCTCTAATGGAAAATTAAACCAAGCCGTAAATACGGGATCAAATGGTAAAACTGGTGGTGCTGCATTTCTTGCTAAACTAGGATATGACAAGCAATTAAATGAGGATTTAAGATTAAGGTTGACAGGTTCGGTGTATACTACGGGTTATGTGCCAAGTAGTTATTTGTATACGGCTGATAGAGCTGGATCAAGATATTATTTCGTTATGGAGGATGCAGATGCTTCCGCAAAATCTCAGTTCAGATCAGGTCGTTTTGATCCAGGATTTAAGAATAGAATTACAGCAATTATGTTTAATCCATTTTTGAAGTATGGTGGATTGGAATTCTTTGGAACACTTGAATTTGCTCAGGGTAGAGCAGATTCTGAGGATAACAATATGGATGGAATAGTGAATACTAAAGATGATAACCGCAGCACAACGCAATTAGCAGGTGAAGTACTCTATCGTTTTGGGCAAACAGAAAACTTCTATATTGGAGGTCGATATAATACTGTGAGTTCTGAATTATCATCTGGTGATGATATTGATATCAACAGATTCCAGCTTTCGGCGGGATATTTCTTAACTAAGAATATATTAGCTAAAATTGAGTACGTTTCTCAAAAATATGATGGTTATCCTGAAGCTAATATTTTGTATGACGGCAAATTTAGTGGTCTAATGGTTGAAGCTGCTATAAGTTTTTAATCATTACATTTAAATAAGTGTTATTTATTAAGCAAGCCTCATGATTATTAAATTAATGAGGTTTGTTTTTTAATTGATTATTTATAATTACATTTCAATTATGATAAACGATAAGTCAAGCTATTAGAATTATGAAAAAGTTTTTCTTTATTATTATACTTTTTTTAAGTCTTGCATTTGCAAAAAATGTAGTGATTAAATCGACTTCAGTAGTCATATCTCCACAAAGTCAATTGATTATTAAAGGCTCTACTAATGTTAATGAATTTAAATGTCATTTTAATATTGAAGAGGTTAATAACCCTATCCCGTTATCTTTTGTTTTAAAAGAAGATCGACTTATTTTCGAAAAAGCACTATTAATGTTAGATAACTCATGCTTTGATTGTGGTAGTAGAGTTATAAACAAAGACTTTATGAACTTATTAAAATCTGAGGAATACCCTAAAATAGTATTAGAATTAAAGGAGATTAAAAAGGATTTAAGTACAGATTGCATTGTTCATGCACTTATAGAAATTGTTATAGCTGGTGAATCAAAATCATATTTTATACCAGTCGAATTAAAGGATGATAAAATAATAAATGTTTCAGGAGCATTAAATTTAAATATTTGTGATTTTAATCTTGAACCTCCTAAAAAAGCATTGGGGTTAATTGTTGTTTCAGATATCATAAAAATTAATTTTGATTTGGTGGTTGAAGAGAAATAACCCTAAGAATAAACAAAAAAAAACCGAAGTATGTACTTCGGTTTTTTTTTATGGTATTTTAAAAATAGACAAGGTATCGTTATTGCTTGCAACAATGAAATGCGGTTTGTTATTTATGTTAATTTTAGATACCATACGCATATCTTTATCGCAAAAGAAACCATTGTTGTTTGAAGGATGAAAATTTCCTTTCCCATCATTTAAAAGAATGTAGCCATAGGAGGCATCATAACGAACAGTTTCAACTTCCGCATCATATAAGTTTCCAACCCCAATTAAATCCATAAACCCATCGTTATTAAGGTCTTGAACTTCAAAATCTTGAGTTGGACTAAATTGAGCATAGTTTGGCAATGCCGTCACTTTAAAGCTTCCATTGCCATTATTCTGTAAATAAATACTTTTAAAATTATACGCCATCATATGATTAGAACTTGCGATAGCCTCGTTGCCATAGATGCCTTCGATATTTAATGATGCAAATTCTTTAAACGATGTAATTTTTTCATTTAAAAAAGGGGTTTGTTCCGACGAACATTCTTTACCACGAACAGGAACCAACTCACCATTATAATATTTACTTAATGCAATATCGTAACTATCATTGTCGTCAAAATTTGAACTAAAAATATGCAACGGTTTTTCTAAAGTTGGATGAAACTTGTTATTTTCCCCTAAATTTCCAAGCACATAATCCATATTTCCATCGTTATTAAAATCAGATGAAACAATTGTATTATACCAGCCTTCAGTTTTATCAAATTCAGGAATTATTGTTTTTACGAATTTTCCATTCTCAAAGGAAAAAATTGTAATTGGCATCCATTGGCCAACAACCATAATATCTGTTGAATTGTCATTATTATAGTCCGTTATTTCTATGTCAGAAATCATTCCAATGCGTTCAAAATCAGGAGCAATAGCTTGAGTTACATCTGTGAAAATTCCTTGGTTATTCTCAAGGATAAACGATTGCGGTGCTAAGGGGTATTTTCCAGGAATTACGCGCCCTCCAACGATTAAGTCTAAGTCGCCGTCCTTGTCATAGTCAAATGATTTTACCGCTTTAGTACTTGATAACATTACGGGAAGGTTATTACTTCTTTTAAAGTTTCCTTTTCCGTCATTTGTATATAGCCTGTCTTGCAGCAAGTTATCCTCTTCGTTTAGTTCGTAACCACTACTAGTTATATATAAATCTAAATCGCCATCATTATCTGAGTCAAAGAATAACGACCCGACATCTTCATGATTTTTATCTTTAATGAATGCGTTATTATTGCCTTTTTTGAAAGTATGGTTTGTCTTTTGAATAAATAATTGCCCGCCTTGTCCGTTGGCACCACCAACAAAGAAATCTTCTAATGTATCACCATTTACATCACCAACACTTAAACAAGGACCTAAAGTAGACTGTTTTTGAGGTAATAATAATTGCTTTGAATAATCATTAAAATCATTTTCTTTATGACTATAATTAATGTTTAATGAAGAATTTTTTACTTCTGATAGAAAGTTGTTCTTTTCTATATTAGAGTAGATTATTTCATCTGTAATATTTTTTGAATCGTTATAATTTAAAACAAGCGTTTGGTTGGGTTTAATATTGTTTAATTCAGTTACCTTTTTGTTATCCCAAATGACTTTGATATTAGAAATCTCATTATTTGAGCCACAACCAAAGGTTAATAAATGACTCACTGAAGATAAGTAGCCTCGGGCATTATGTAGTTCTTGCACTTGAAACTCTGAGTCAGTTTGCACAATAACTTTTGCGCCAATGGCAAATGGGTTTTTATTTGAACCCTCAAGCTTTATTTTGATATAATTAATATTCTCATGATTACTAGTATTTTTATATATGCCAGCTTTTGATTCCATATTATTTACAACTAAATCTAGATCCCCATCATTATCTAAATCTGCGTATGCAGCACCATTAGAATTGACAGCAACTGGCGTTACCCATGACTTTGATACATCATTAAATTTGAAGTTACCCGTATTTTGGTAAGAATTATTCAAATTGATATCACTTGGAATTAAGTCTAGTAGTTCGTGTAATTCCAGCCCTCTATTTAGCGCTTTCATTTTATTATCATAATCAGATTGAAGGTCGCGATATGTAATATTTTTTTTAACACCGTTGGTTATATATAGGTCTTTTTTTCCATCCAAATCGATATCAAAAAATAGCGGAGCCCAGCTCCAATCGGTTTTTGCGATGCCTGAAAGTCTCGCTATTTCACTAAACATATTATTGCCTTTATTAATGTGTAGGGTATTCAGCATGTATTGATAATGATATCCATTTTCTACCAGTGAATTAAACTTCGGAGTATTCATGGATTTCATATTAACTTTTGAATTAAAATGATTACTAGATGCCATGTCAACAACAAAAATATCGCTTAAACCATCATTATTTATATCAACTATCTCGTTACCCATACTGCTCCAGGATAAGTGTTTTAGTAGATTATTTGCAGAATTAATGAATGATTTTTCTTTTGTATTTAAATAAAATAAATCTGAATGATCATAATCACTACTTACATATAAATCGGGATAAAAATCATTATTTATATCTCCAACAGCAATGCCATGGCGGTAACCAAAACCACGGAGCCCTGACTTCTCTGTTTTATCAATAAATGTACCATCCACATTTTCATAAAAGAAATCGGTTTGAAGCTTTTTATTTTTAAAATCGGCTTTATATGAATCAAAATTCTGTCCTTTCCAAATAGGATTAGGATGATTCACTAAATACATGTCCAAATCCCCGTCAAGGTCATAATCAAAAAAAGTCGATTGTACTGAGTACGTATCATTATCTAAATTGTACAATCTTGCACTTTCTTTAAAAGTGAAACTTCCTTGGTTAATAAATAGCTTATTTCTGCGATGTTCAGGGTTTTTAGAAGGACCAGATCTACATACATAAATATCTAACAATCCATCTGAATTTATATCAATAAAATTCACGCCAGTCGTCCAGCCTTTTAAATTATCAAGACCAAGGCTGGTTGAAATGTCTTTAAATTTGAAATCACCTTGATTCATGTAAAGTTTATCATCAGAAGAGTTTCCACCAAAATAAATATCGACCAATCCATCATTGTTTAAATCACCAACGGCAACGCCACTTCCATTATATATAAACTCATATTCCAAAAAGCTTTCTCCGTAATCTTCGATGACTGTATTTTCAAATTGAATATTGGTTCGCTCTGGCGATAATAAAGTAAGCAGATATTCAGGAGGTTCTTTTGCTATTATAACTTCTTTAGGCGCTTCTTTACAGCTAGAAATTAAACAGAAAAGAATTAAAAGGGATATAACTTTCATTTTTAGAAAACACAAAAAATTGTCAATAACAACAAGGAATATATAATAAAAATTATGATTTAATAGCAAATAATTATTTTTTTTGTTAAAAAAATATTTATTTCATAAAATATTAAAATCCAAATCGATGGTTGACAAACAAATGAAATTATAAACTTGGCTAAAATATAAATTCACAAAATGAGTTTAACTTTTTCTTGAAGAAGGGCAAGGTATACTCTTAAATATTGGTTTACATTAAATCGATTTAAAATTAAGGTAAAATTTTAAATAATGTTAAGGTGTCGTTATTACTGGCAACTAAAACATGCGAAATACCTGAAATATCTATTTTAGATACGGCTCTCATGTCTTTATTACAATTAAAACCGCTGCCAATTAAAGGTTTAAATGTGCCTTTCTCATTGCCCAAGAGAATGTAGCCTTGTGAAGCATCGTAGCGAATAGTCTCCACTTCTGCATCGTATAAATTACCAACTCCTATTATGTCTTTAAACCCATCATTATTTACATCTATTATTTCGAAATCTAGACTTGGACTTTTTTGCGCTTCTATGGGTAATGAAGAGATATCAAAATTACCATTTCCTAAATTTTCAATAAAGAGACTTTTAAAATTATATGCCGCAAGATGATTAGAACTTGAAATATTTTCTGAACCATAAATATCACCAATATTCAAACTTGCGAATTCTTTATACGAAGTGATTTTTTCATTTAAAAATGGATTTTGTTCAGAAGAGCATTCTTTTCCTCTAACAGGAACTAATTCTCCTTTATACTCCTTGCTCAAAGCAATATCATAACTTGTGTTATCGTCGAAATTATTACTAAAAATATGCAGAGGTTTTTCTAAAGTAGGATGAAACTTGTTATTAAGACCTAGATTTCCAAGAACATAATCCATATCGCCATCTTTGTCAAAATCCTCCGAAGTTATAGCAAAATACCAACCTTCAGTTTTATCAAATTCTGGAATTATTTTTTTTACAAATTTTTCATTCTCAAATGAAAAAATTGTGAGTTGCATCCATTGCCCAACAACCATAATATCTAATGAATTATCATTATTATAGTCGGTTATTTCTATATCTGTAACCATACCAATGCGTTCAAAATCTGGAGCGATATCTTGAGTTACATTAGTGAAATTTCCTTGGTTATTCTCAAGGATAAAAGATTGCGGTGCTAAAGGATATTTGCCGGGGATTACGCGTCCTCCAATTATCAAATCTAAATCTCCATCAGAATCATAATCAACTGATTTCACAGCCTTAGTACTAGATAGCATAATGGGAAGTTTGTTGCCTCTTTTAAAATTTCCTTTTCCATCATTGATATATAATCTGTCTTGAAGTAAATTATTGTCTTCAGCGAGTTCATAACCACTGCTAGACACATATAAATCTAAATCGCCATCATTATCTGAGTCAAAAAATAATGATTCTACATCTTCATGGTCTTTATCAATTATAAAGGCTGAATTTTGTGTATTCTTAAATGTCCCATTGGATTTTTGAATGTATAATACCCCACTTTGTTTAGGTCCACCACCAAGGAAAAAATCTTCTAATTTATCACCATTTACATCACCAACGCTAAGACATGGACCTTGAGTAGATTGTTTTTGAGGTAATAACGTTTGTTTCGAATAATCGTTGTATTTATTCTCCAGATGGTGATACTCAATATTTAGTTTATTCAGCTCCAACTCTTGAAATAAATCTTTTTTATTTATTGAGGATTCATCAAATTCAGTTGATTCGTCATAATTTAATACCAGAGTTTGATTGGCTTTTATGTTATTAAGTTCAGTTATTCTATTAGAATTCCAGATGACTTTGATATTAGAAATTTCATCATGATCACCAGTTCCAAACAGCAACTCATGACTCATCGACGATAAATATCCTCTTGCATTATGAAGCTCTTGTATTTGTGTTTCTGAATTGGTAGTAACTTCTACTTTTGCGCCAATTGCAAAGGTGTTATTTATATCACCCTTGAGTTTTATTTTTATAAAGTTAACTTTGTCTAGATTTGTAGTATTGTTATAAATACTAGCTTCCGCATCCATATTATTTAGAACTAAATCAAGGTCTCCATCATTATCCAAATCACCATATGCTGCGCCATTCGAATTAACCCTGCTATTCATGATCCAAGAGGAAGAAACATCTTTAAATTTAAAATTGCCAATGTTTTGAAATGCATTGTTTGCACTAATGTCAGTTGGAACAATTTCTAAAAGTTCTTCAAGATGCAATTGTCTTTTTAATAGTTTTTGTTTTTTATCGACCTCAGACATAATATCTCGATATAAAAAATTCTCTTTAATTCCATTCGATATAAAGAGATCTTTTTTTCCATCTAAATCCATATCAAAAAATAAAGGCGCCCAACTCCAGTCTGTTTTTCCAATCCCCGAAAGTTGTGCTATCTCGCTATAAGTATTATTGCCATTATTAACTTGTAACGTATTTTGCATATATTGAAAATGAAACCCAGATTCGGCAAGCGCATTAAATTTAGCAGTATTCATAGATTTCATATAGGCTTTAGATCTAAAATGATTGCTAGGTGCCATATCGACTACAAAAACATCTAAAAGCCCGTCGTTATTAATATCAACAATTTCATTTCCCATACTATTAAATGAAATGTGTTTTAAATGTTCGTTCGTGACGTTCGTAAAAGATTTGTTTTTTGAATTTAAATAAAAGAAATCTGGTTCGTCAAAATCACTACTAATATATAAATCTGGATAATGATCATTATTCACATCTCCAACTGCAATACCATGTCTAAAGCCAAAATTAATAAGACCAGCTTCTTTAGTTTTATCAATAAATTTACCGTTAATGTTCTCAAAGAAAAAATCAGTTTGTAGTTTACCATTGATTACATCAGACACATGTTTTGTGAATTCTTCAGTTTTAAACCCTGTAGTTGGATGGTTTAATAAATACATGTCTAAATCGCCATCAAGATCATAATCGAAAAAGGCAGATTGTATAGAGTGTGTATTCTTATTGATATTGTAAGTTTTAGCACTCTCAATAAATCGTAAATCGCCTTGATTAATAAATAATTTATTAATTCTATCATCTGGGTTTTTTGAAGGTCCCGATCTGCAAACATATATGTCTAATAATCCGTCGGCATTAATATCGACAAAGTTAACTCCAGTAGTCCAACCTTTTAAATTGTCGGTGCCAAGATGTGCTGATATATCTTTAAACTTAAAATCACCTTCATTTATGTAAAGTTTATCATCAGAAGAATTTCCTCCGAAATAAATGTCGATAAAGCCATCGTTATTTAAGTCGCCAAGCGCTACACCACTTCCGTTATAAAGAAATTCATAATTTAAATAGTTTTCTTCGTAAGTTTCTTTCACTGTATTCACAAAGTGAATATTAGTTTGACTAGATGATATCTGCGTAAGTAAATATTCTGCTGCTTTTTTTTCTGAAGTGACTTCTTTCGGTTCTTCTTTACAACTAAAAGTTAAGCAAAATATAGTAATAAAAATTATGTTTTTCATTGTTATGTGCTTTTTTGATATAAACGATTCTTAATTTATATGGTTTAAACCTAGATGTTAAGTTGTCTTATGAATTGATCATAACTAACAAATATAAAAAAACCTTCAAAACAAAAGCGTTTGTTAATTAAATACAGATATTACTCTATAAGTTATTACGGCAATTCTAGTGCGGGTTATTGTTTATAAAGTTAATAAAATCAAGCTTAAATTTGGAATTAATCTTTTATAATTTCTTTTTGTGAATAGAGGAGGAGTCCTTAAATGCGTTTAACGTTATTTTAGGGTCGCCATATATATAAATTTCGCTGCTTCCAGAAGTTTCTATTAATATTTCATCTAAGACTTGAACGGTTGCTTCACTAGATTCTTCGGTGCTTATTTTGCAGGTATTTGCACTTAAATTTTTAGCTGAAAATTCGGAAGAATTTATAGTTAAAAGGTTTAAAAAATCAGTTTCCCCCTCAATTTTCGCAAATGCACTTTGATACATTTCTACCTGTAAGCTATCGGTGACAATGAGTGCTTCTGTTTTGCTATTTTCGTTCAGTTCTAAGGTGACGTAATCGCTCTCAATATTGAGCTTTGATTTGGAGTTGATTCCGAATGTTGATGTGTTATTATTTATTAATTTAAAATGTTGATTGTCAACGTTTAAGTAGGCCTTACTGTAATCATTGATTCGTAACTCTAAGTCTTTGTTTTTGATTGTGCCTACGGCACTGATTTCCGCATCATCATTAATTAGAATTTGGCGTAATTTAGTGGTGTAATTAACTATGATTTTTAGTTGTTTTCGGGACTGAATTTTTAATAATGTTCTGAAATTTAACACACTATCTGTTACAGAAAACTCAATAACCTCATGTAAATTTTCATCAGTTTCAATGGCTACTGAAGGGTCGTTGCTTTGTACCAGTTCAATTTCAAATTTTTCACCAAAACTAATAGCTTTAAAATCATCAATTTTAGTTTCAACAATGGTTACGTTTTTATTGCCTTTAATCTTATCTTGTGCAAAACCTGTGATGGTAATCGATATAATAAAAAGAGTTATAACACATTTTTTTAACATTCTCAACGTTGTATTTTGTTGATACAAATATAGACAAAAACCATCCCAAACTTATTTATAAGCTTGAAATGGTTTGAGTGATTGGTTATAATTTTTACTTCTTATTTTGAAGTTTTTATTGATTGGTTACTAATGTTGAGAAATATGACCTGAAACGCCATTAGATTTTTCAATTTTTTCTGGGTTACCATAATAAGTGATGTCACCACCACTTGAAGCGTTTGCATAGAGCTCTTTTTTGGTGTTCACAGTAATTCCTGCGCCACTTGTTGCCGATACATGCGACGAGCGTGCATCTAAGTCTTCAGCGTTTATATCACTGCCGCTAGTCGCTTTAGCATTTAATGAATTTGTTCTACCGCGAAGCGTAATTTGGCTTCCGCTCGTAGATTTACAGCGTAACGTTTCGGTATCTATACTTAAATCAACATCACTACCACTTGTAGAATTAATTTCTAAATCATCAACGATTAGTGTGTTTGTAGAATATACATCGCTACCACTGGTTGTTTTAATTTTTGAAATGTCATTAAATGTTAATCTGATTTTTTTAGATTCTGCGCGTCCAATATTTTCTGAAGCTGTAATCGTTAAAGTCCCATTTTCGACTTCAGTTTTGATAATGTCATGTAAATTTTCATCAGCTTCAACAGTTAAACTTATGTCGTCACCTTGGGTTAGATAGACATCAAGTCCGTGACTGGTTTTTACGGTTGTAAATGCTTCTGATATGTTTCTTTCAGCTGAAATGACATTTCCAGTGCCATTTATTGAGCCAAAATTGACATCGAAATTACAGGATAAGAGCAATATACTTAATAATGTTGTTACAATGATTTTGGTTAGTGTAGTCATAATTGTTCGTTTTTTGATTGATTGTGATGTAAATTTATATAAGACTATCGTATTGATAGAATGTATTTGCATGAGCTGTTGATTTTTACAGCTGAATTGTTAATTGTCATC
>Ga0102810_1000492_pt1 | contig 14504 bp, 12 predicted proteins | sample ColrivemetaGS573_FD_84506 | JGI IMG/M metagenome (GOLD analysis project Ga0102810, IMG submission 84506) | Estuarine microbial communities from the Columbia River estuary - Ebb tide ETM metaG S.573 | ecosystem: Environmental > Aquatic > Marine > Intertidal zone > Estuary | place: USA: Columbia...
ATATAGCTGATGGTGGTGGGCTATTAATTGTAGTATCCATAGACCCATCGGAAGTTATAGTACTATTAGAATCAGTATAAATCGTGTCATCATCATTGGCATGTGCAATACTACCGATTAGTATGGTAAATAGTATAAGTAAGAGTTTCATTTCTTTTCTTGTTCTGCCATTCTTTCTACTAGGTTACGAATAGCTTTAATGTTTTCATCGATACGACCTAAAGAGACAGCTTGCATTTGTACTGTTTTTTCTATCGTACCAATTCTAGTTTCTTGACGGACTAGATCACGAGCATTATTTTTGACGGCTGAGTCTAATGAAGACACATACCATACAAGTGATATAGTTTGCAGTACTATAGCTATTATTAAGGTAACTGGTACTGACTTAGATAAGTGCCAACTCTCCGTCATGGTTTAGTAATCCCATCTTCCTCTTTTTCAAAAGCATCAATATTTGGAGAGTGGATTTCCGAGAGTAATTGATTTAGAGCTTCTTTTCGTGCAAATTCGTATTGTTGTATTTTAAATTGAGCAGCTTGTATTTTACTTGATAAGTCTCGGATATGCAAAGTTAATGATTTTTGAACATCAGTAAACTCATCGACATTATATGTAATACTATCAATGGTTATCGTGTTTTCTTTTTGATCTTCCATTAAACTAATCTTTCGGTTGATTTCTTTTGTGCCAAAATAAGGATTTATAACTATCATAAAACTTAGTTCTTAGCATATTGTTTGTTTTAATTAATTGATTATGATTTTGCAACTGTACTTTCATTTTATATTTTTTTCTTTTAAAAGGTATTATGTGTACAATCGGTGTGCCTCTAGGTATTACAAATTCCCCAATTTCTTTTCCTGTCCATACAAAAGGAAAATTTATGTTATTATAGTAAGTGTCACTGTCTACCACAGCCTCTATTAATGCAATTTCATTAGACCAATTATTAGAAGGATTTTTTATTTGTATGGAATATCCCTTAGAAGTTTTTATAATCCAAGGGTTTATTAATTTTTGCAAAACTTGTCCAAATTTAAACTTCTTTAAATCACATAAATCACCTACTTGATTCCATGCGTGACCATCCATTAAAATACCTTCATCGCCATTCAAGTCAAACTCAGACATAGTAAAACAAATACCTAAATCTTTTTTTTCTTTGTAAGAAACTAATGTATGGTCTACATCTTTTGGCTTTGTTCCAAGTAAATCTTCTGGATGTAATGAACCAGTAGTGTAAACTATTTGGCCTTTTGCATTTTTAAAATCATACGCTTTATATACCTTTACCTGTAAGTCAGCCCATAGAGGTATAATAAATCCCTGAGTAACTGCATCTAAAACTGGAATGCATCTTTTTACTGTTCCTGCTTCTATAAGTTCTTGCTTTTCGACTGTAGGTTTTATTTTTTTAAACCACTCCGGTATTGCTTTATGTGCAACGACAGGATGTGGTAAGCTATCATATAATTCTAAACGTGTATCAAAAGTTATAAGTGGGGTTCTTTTACAAACCCAACTGTAAAATTTATTTATAAACATCTATTTACCTTAAACTAAACTTAGATCTTTTATTTACCTTAAACTAATCTTAGATCTTTGTCAAACATAGATAACCTAATTGGTCTAGATGCGCTAGGTGTTGTCGGGTAATCCAACCAAGCTGTTCTCCAAGCTGTTAATTCGCTCAATTCAGCAGATGACAAACTGTCATACCAAATAGAGTTCATTTTATCTAGTGTATAAAAAAATTCTTCTCGCCTATCGTTTCGCCTTTCTTCTGCTTGTGTTAATACTGTGGCTGTGGATTCTGGCTCAACGAAAGCTGTTGGAGTATTACCAGCATCTAACCACGCTTGGCATAGATTGTTGTTAGCTTGGTTAACCTTGTCTGTTCTAGCACTAAATAATGTTTCAACGTCTGTAAAACCTTCACAATTTGTCATAAAACCAATTTGGCTATGGTCTTCCATTAAATATCTTGCGCTTAATACTTCTATAATTTTTAATGTCATAATGTATGATACCTCGATGTTACGCCACCATTTCCAGAGTAAACTGCGTTTCCACCAGCGGCTATTTGACCAACCCACCAACCGCCTACATGGGTTAGTGATGTTGGAGAACCAGTAGTCTGATAACCCGAACCCATAGTAGCATAAAATTGGTTATTACTACCCTTTGAAACGTGATTAATACCATGTGAACCAGCACCATTTATTGTTAAAGTGCCAAAGCCATTGGTATTGTTTCCATTCCCGCCAGTGCTAGCCTTAGAATATAACCATATCCCATTTGTTCCACCAGATATTGTACTTGCATTTGAGCTAGTCCATGAATTATCGCTAAAGATAATAGATGCACCGCCCGATGGGTCTGCCCAGACTGCCGTACCAGAAGAAGAATACACAAGTATTTGGTTAGCAGCACCACCTGATGGTATGTGTTTATTTCCTGCACTTGTTGGGTGTGAATAGTTGTTAGCTGAAGTAGCTATACCATCTAGCTTCGACTTTAGCGTAGTAGTAAAGTTTTTCTCTGTAAGACCACCATCTCCAACTGAGTAAGTTGTGTTGGTGTCTGTGTTTACAACTGTTTCTGTAGCAGATGTTATTCCAGTAATATGTCCATATGTATCTAATGTAATATCTTGAATATATGTACGACCCGAATTATTAACAGATGCTTGGGAAGATGTATCCGAATGCGATAGTGTAACTGTACCAGAAGTACCGCCACCAGCTAAACCAGAACCAGCAGTAACACCTTGAATATCTCCACATGCACCAGTTGTAATTGCAGTAACGTGACCTCGACCATCTACTGTTATTTGATCAATCTTTGTGGCATTAGATGTACTACCATATGTACCACTAAGTGTAGAGGTATCTGTATGTGAAATTGTTAAGTCATAAGGATCACCATCTGTTCCATTAAGTGTATTAGTCCAATTTACATCTATATCTTGGCCTTCAACAAACTTCATTTCCTTACCATGAGAAATAGTAACTTCTGTACCATCACCATCTTCCATTACAAAAGTAGTAAGCTGATTAGTGTTAGTATCAGTATTGGTTACTGTTTCTGTCGCTGTAGCTAAACCTGTGACGTGTCCATAAGTATCAAGTGTAATGTCTTGAATGTATGTTCTGCCAGAGTTATTTGATGAACCCTGAGATGATGTATCACTATGACTTAGTGTTACATTACCAGTACCGCCGCCTGATAATCCAGAACCAGCAGTAATTGTTTGGTCGTCTTTAGCATTTGTCTCTATAGTATCTAGCTTACCACCATCATTAGATAATTCACGTCCATCTACTGTGCCAGATACTACTACATTGCCTGTAACGTTAATGCCTGTTGTTGTTGTAGTTAGTTTTTCTGCGCCGTTGTGAAACAGTCGTACATTGCCTGTCGCTGTGGCTCTTAGTACAGCAGTTTGGCTACCCAAAATCTGAAATTCATCACCATCAGTGATGTTAACTAATAGATCACCAGATGTTACTAATCTATTGTTACCATCGTGGTAAATCTGCAAGTCACTGCCAGCACCAAAGATGGCTTTGTTGTTGTCACCCCAAGTTACGTTGCCTGTAATTGCACCACCAGCTAAAGGTAACTTAGTACCCAGTTGTGTCTGTATATTAGATGTAACACCATCTATATAGTTTATCTCTGTAGTCGATGCGGTTACACCATCTAATTTATTTATCTCTGTAGTCGATGCGGTTACACCATCTAATTTATTTATTTCAGTTGCAGAAGAAGTTATGACTGTACCAGCCAAGTTAATTGATTCTACAAATGCTACATCAAAAGAGGCTGTTGATTTACCTAAGTCATAAGTAGCATCAGTTTTAGGATACCAAGCTGTACCATCACCTAGAAACTCTTGGGCTGGCCCTACTACAGTAATAACACCGCCTTCTGCGGCAGTACCATCATGTGTGTGACCAGAGGTGCTAAAAGCTGTTTGTATTGCGTCAAACTCACCATCTAAATCAGAAGCATTAATTACGTTACCGTTTGCTATATTGTTTGTTGAGTCGTTACGTGTATAACCTGTACCCATTTCTATTTCCTATCGTTGTTAGAGTATTCAAGTAAAACAGTGTCTACTATAAAAGGTGGATTGTTTACTGTTGTAAACTCATATTGTAATGAAACTGTAAAAAATGAACCTGTTGTATTAGTTTCAATAACTGTTTCTGGATCACCTCCGTAGCTAACATCTCCAAATATTGCACTACCAAATATAGCAACCTCACCACCTCCTGATAAAGGCTGTATTACATTAGGTCTTTGAAAGTCATACTTAAAAGTTAAATTACCATCTACGTTACCTTCTGGGTCATAGTATGTAGTAGCTTTAAATAAAGTCTTTCTTACTTTAGGGTCATTAATAGACATGAATGGAGTAAAAAAACTTGCCGATATTACAGAACCATCAAATGTATTACCTGTATCTAGTCTGTAAATATAACCAGTCTCCCCTACAAATAAGATAACTTCAGAACTACCTGAGGTAGCAGATGTTGTACGGTAGGCTTTAATACCTTTAGTTTGCGACCATGAAAAACTAGATGCATCTTGATCAGCGAACTGTGTGCCTATATAACCTTCAGCTACAGAATCTATTTGGCCTGATGCAAACCCCATAATACGATATTGAGATTTACTTCTAATTGTTAAAGATACTACATCTGCATAAGAAGATGTAAACTCTGTTATGTTGTCTTGTATATTACGAGAGGCTACAGATAAGTTAAAGTCACCAATACGAGCAGTAGCACCTAGAAACCTTAAACCATCACGAGCCAAAAACATAATATCACCACCAACTTCTTGGATAGTATCAGGTTCTGAACAACCTAAGTCTTCTGATATTTCTGCTAATTGAAATGATGAAGAAGCAGTACCTGTAAGCTGATGTATGCTTGAGTTAGTAAATATAATTAGTTTATCACGGAATGTTATTAGACCTGTGATACGTGAAGGTAATCTAATAGAACCTGCGCCATTAGCAGGAGTAAAATCATTTTGTAGAAAAGGTGCAGAGAATACTAAGTTAGAACCTTTACCAAAAAATAGATGGTCTTTAAAGGATGCTACTACTTCAGAACCTAATATACTTGAAGAGCTATCTAATACTTTAAGCCCTTCATTAGTTCCCCAAGTAATAGGATAATTAGTACTATCAACCATTACGGTACGTTCTGTACCATCGTAGTTAAAATTTATAAATCTAGCTTTAGTACCACCTGCCATAGATCGACTAGTAAATGTTACTGTTGCTGTATCGGCTGGACTAGAAGCTAAAGCAGGGTATATACTAATAGTTCCATGACCAGAGCTAATAGGAGGTGCTGATAAAACTGTATAAACTTTTTCAACACCTGCTATAGTAAACGTATCACCTACTCTAGCAACATCTGTATCGGATGTAAATCCTTGTACTATTAAATTAGTACCCGATTGACCTGAAGTTTTTACATTAGTAGAACCGTAGTTAGGCACAGTCTGATTAGTAAATGTAGAACCTGTAGAAGAATATAAATTACCATCTCTATAAACTAAGGTAGTACTAACATTGTTAGCTGTATCTACGAAGAAGTGTAAGCCCTCTGTTTTACTTGTTTTATTACTAAATGTAATTGTTGCTTTATCTGCTGGTGAACTAGCTAAAGTTGGTGTAATAGTTAATGTAGTTTCTTTATTAATAGAACTAAAAGAACTACTTGCTACAGTATATGTACCCGATACCCCTGCTATCTGAAAAGTAGAACCGCTTGTAATACTTACAAAAATATTAGCTATAACAAGAGATGTACCTGACTGAGAACTTCCTTGTACTACAGGAGAGCCGTATGTTGGTATGTAACTACTAGTGTATTTAGTAAAACCATTAATACGCCTATACCCACCCTTAACAGAAGGCTCAAAGTTTATCAATCTTCTAGCAGAACCCGAAGCCTTAAGGCCCTGCTGTAACCTTGACATGTTACTTATTAGACCTCCATTTAACTCAAGAGGAAATGCTTGCCAACCTGTAGCCATTAAAAATGCACCCTCGTATCGTATAGATAATCAAATTTGTTTATGTATATAGACTTCATATTCTTAACACCTTCAGTAAACTTTTGAAGAGACAGTTGTGCTGATTGATTGTCATTTCTAAATATCTGTACGTAGTACATTGCACCATCAACTATTATATGACGATATGCTTCTGGTGCAGAAGGTACATCTGAGTGTAGTATAAGATCCACTGGAAGAGAATACATTTCGTATATAAGTTCATAATTTTTGTCAGGTGAAGGATGTACTATGTACTGATTACCCGGAGCTCTTATTATATGTGTAGGTATCTTACGCATACTCTCGTCTTCATTATACTCACCATCTACATGCTTAGAAAGATAGTCCTTATAATTCATTTTCTTTAAGGCAACAGTTGCGTTATCAAATGTAGAGTTACGTTTTATTCTAAATGTACTATAGTCTACTGTCTTAGCATTGTAAGGTATATCATACCTCATATCACCTGCAGTTAATATGTCTTCTTGTTCTAAGTAATTAAAAGGCCATTGAAACTGCTCTTGATTTAATAACCTAATAGAAGAGTTTATAGCATCTTTAGCTGTATTATAGAAACCTGTTGCAGCTGCAAAGTTACTAGAACTAAGTTCAGTTTCATTAACCCTACGATTTAAATCATTAACTAATTCTAAGTAGTTATACGCCATGACTATCGTTCCTTAATTGGTAGCTGGATAACACGTTCTGATACTAACGAAGTATTAAATGTAACTGCACATGTTATCTTATATGTTTTGTTAGATGTACCTGCACCAAACCTAGCTGTAGCTACCGTAGGTGTATTAGTCTGTTGATATAGAGTAAGACCATCTACTGTTTCACCTGAAGACACTGCTGTCTTAGTACCATCAGCATTTTTAATTGACCAGTTTACAGCCTCTATAGAATGTGTGTCTAAAAATCTTGACCAATCTACTGAGTAATCTAATATTTCGTCGGGGTCTTTGAAAGGCCATTTCATTATGCTGCAATCCTATCCGCTAGTATTAACAAGTTTCTATTCTCATGAAGTACTAATACATTGTTACTATAATCTTGAAGAGCTACTGTTACTACTTTATTTTCTGAAGGTATGTTTATTGTAAATCTAGTATCTTGATCTATAGGTGTTAGTTCTACTATACCTACGTTATTAGATACTTCTGATGTAGTTACTGGGCTTGTTGTTGCACCTAGTAAGTGTAATTGTTCTAATTCAGGTACTGTTAATTCAAAGTTTGTTTCTAGATTTTCTACACTAAGGTTGTGCAAAGAAGTAATATTAGGTGAGGTAGTAGATGTAGAAGAATTAAGATTATTTGCAGTAAGAGTTTGATTTTGATTTATACTTACTACATTTGATTCTGAATTAGCTTCTACATCTGTAGCATTTAAATCATTTAATTCCGAAAGGTCAGGCTCTGTAACAGAAGAACTTGAAACAACATCAGTAGAAATAAGATTATGTAACTGATTTATCGTAGTTGCTGTAGTCTCAGAGTCTACTTCTGCATCTACGCCAGATATATTATGTAATTGAACTACTACTGGATTAGGTATTGTAGCAGTATTTGCATCAATGTCAATAGCATCTAGTGTATTAAGTTCATCAACATCAGGATTAGTAACCTCTGACGAAGACTCAATAAAGTCTGCTAAGTATACAACATTAGCAACGGCACTAGGTGCTGTAACTTCTGAGGTAGTTTCTATGCTAACAGCATTTAAAGTCTGTAACTGATTTATATAAGGTATTGTAAGGGTAGTAAGAGATCTAACATCTTCAGCATCTAATATGTTTAACTCATCCACATCAGGATTAGTTATGCTAGAATTACTCTCAATATTAACGCTTAAGAAGTTATGTAACTGAGTAATATTATTACTACTTACTTCAGTATTAGTATCAACTTCATTATTAGATAGTATATGTTTTTGGTTTAAATCACTAGTAGTTACTTCTGAGCCTGACTCATCATCTATTGCATCTACAATGTGTACTTGCTCTATAGTCGTTTCAGATACTAATGTAGAAGTACTGATACTTACAGAACTTAATGATTGTGCCTGATCTAGGTCAGGCTGAGATAATGTAGTGTTTGAATCAAGATCATTTGCGTTTAGATTTACTTTAACAACCGCTACTGGTGTGTTTACTTCAGATGAAGTGTCTATCTGTGTTGAAACTAGTATATGTTTTTGAGAAACTAAAGGTATAACTAGATTAGTTAGGGATCTTACGTCTTGTGCATCTAGTATATTTAATTCATCAACGTCTGGGTTAGTTATAGTAGAAGTACTTGTAACATCTACAGAGATAAGTACATGTTTTTCATTTAGACTTACACTCTGTGTTTCTGAATCTGCTTCAATATTAACTGCATTAAACTGGTGTTTTTGATCTATAACGGGGGCAGTTAAGTCTGAGTTAGACTTCACATCTACAGAGATAAATACATGTTTTTCATCTAGGTCTGTTGATGCTGTCTCAGAATTTGTAGATACATCAACTCTTGACAATACATGTTTTTCATCTAGGTCTGATGTAGTTACTTCTGTATTAGTTTCAATACTAATAGCTGTAAGTTCGTGAGATTCACTTAATGCAGGAGAAGTAACTATACTTGTAGTACTAATATCATTAGCAGATAAATCTTGCTCTTGTGAAACAGAAGGAGAAGATATCTCAGTGTTACTTATCGAACCTGTATGCTGTAGAACATGTACTTGATCTATATCAGGACTTGATGTTTCAGTATTACCTGTTGCACCTAAGTGTGTTAAGATATGTACTTGATCTAGTTCAGGGCTTGATGTTTCGTTAGCCGCACCGCCTAAACTTACAGAACTTAAATCTACATAATTATTATCAAACTCACGATACCTAGTTATTGTACCTGTAAAGTCTGAAGTAAGGTTTCCAGCCCCCTGTATAGAACTTCCTACACCACCTACTTTTGCTACGTTAGTGCCAGCCCAATCGCCGTTACCATTAAAATCTACAGATACTATCTGGTTAAGACTATTTGCACTGTCATTCCACCAGCATTGAATATGGTTTTGATAATCAATAGTAACAATAAGCTGACCAGCCACACCAGCATAAGTAGACATATCTGTTGTTGTAGTAGATGTTTCTTGAGATGCACCTAATACTGCACCAGAAGCAGACAACCTAAGATTGCCTCCTGTCAACATACCTACATATGTTCCGTCTACAACACCTCCTTGGTCTAATATACACCCAGTATCTGTGGTACTGAAAGTCATATCAAATACATAAGTTACATCAATTTTACCTGCACCACCAGAGCCAGATGAAAAACCATTTGATGGGAATGATGTAAGCTCTCTTAGGTATGTAGTACCGTAAGTACTATCTATACTAAGAGCACTACCTGCACCCCCTGTTCTAACATCAGTAGCATTTAGTGTATGTACCTGATCAACAGAAGGGGATGTTACACTAGTGTTAGACTCTACTGAAGTAGCTTCTAGGTTATGTAACTGACCTGTGCTAGGTATTGTAAGTGTAGTAGCAGAAGATACGTCATTAGCGTCTAGTATGTTTAGTTCGTCAACATCAGGATTAGTTATACTTGATGTAGATTCTACATTTACTCTTAATAGTACATGTGTCTGATCTAAATCACTAGAAGTAACTTCACTTGTAGTACTAATATTATCTGCATTAAGTACAACCCCTAAAGAAGGTTGGCTGACCTCAACCTCAGAGCGTACATGTCCACCATACTGTTCCTGTCCAAAGACAGAAGTACCGTAAACAGCGTAACCGCTTGCTCTTAAGTTATGATCAGCCATCTTGAGTAACGCCTATTAAGCGTCACGGATTGTTATAGAAACTGCATCCAATGAGAATGTGTTACCAGTAGTAACAGCTTGAGAAGCACTCAAAGAACCCGTAGCATACAGTGTGTTTGAACCGTTTGTTAATGCCCAGAATGCCGCAGTTCCAGTACCTGTTACAGTACCTGCAGTAATCGCAGGAATAATTACACGTCTACCATCAGTCGCACCGTTAGTTGGAGCACCTGTGTTTACAGTAGCATTACCTAGTGTATTTGTTGAAGTTGCCGCAGTATAAGTAGTAGGCTCACTTGAGCAGATATCTAAACGAGTACCGTTAGTATCTACCGTTGAAAGTCCATTATCAAAAACGGTATCGGCGATAAAAGCCATAATATGAATCCTCTTTTAATGTTTTTAAATAGGTAGAGAGCCCCATAATTGGGACTCCCTGTACTTGTTTATTTTATGCTAAGTTATATTTAGCTGTGATCAACGCTTCTGGACGTAAGATCTTGCGCCCGTAAAGATGCATACCACGGCAGATGTCAGCGAATGAATCTGGATCACGATATGTTTCTGTTTTGTTGATTTGCTCTGCAGTTGCTACAGCTGAATCATGACCAGCTACGATAACACCGTAGTTTAGGTTTTGGTTAGCTGAACCTGTTGTACCTGCACCAGTACCTACTGCTGGTAAGTTACTTGAAGTATATACACGGAATCCGTGGAAGTTGTTCAAGACTAGACCGTTACGTAATCCACCTGACTCACCGAAGTCTGCGTTAAACAGACGTGAATCTTCATCACGAAGGACTTCCATCATGATAGGATCAAGTACTAGCCATCTACCTGCAGTGTCTACTTGGTTCTGATCTAACAAACGACCCATACGTGAAATCAACATTGCTGGTGATACGTATGCTGTTGGTAGAGCAGTTGCTCCGGGTAAACGTGCCGCAACTGGGATCGAGTGATCACCTGCTGAAGTTGTAGTAATGTTTCCGAAGTCACCTTTTTTCAGCTTGTTAGCTGCAAGTAATTCGTCTGTACCTGCCGCCGTATTAGCTTTAGTACCATTTACTACGTTGTTTACTGTACCTGCGTTAGCATGTAATGCAGCTTGCTTGTAACCACTTAAGTAGCCCAATACTTCTTGGTCATGCTGATCAGCCAAGCGGAAAGCCGCACGGTTTGTAGCCATGTCCATGAAATTAACATGGGAGTGTGCTTCTTCGATGTCGTCGATTTTAAATGCAAAGTAGTTTGCTTTATCTACAACTAGAGAGAAGTCTGCGTCTGCTAAGTCTTGTGCAGCGATTGTTGTACCACGAGCATAAGCTGATACGCTTACCTCAGGCTCTTTTATAATTTTCACTGTATCGCCTTGTGCAGCGATCTCACCGAAATAATCAGAGTTAGTTATGTCTCCACAAACTGTGGACTTGCGGAATGCAAGTTGTACTTTTTTTGAATAAATTACGGAACTAAAGTTACCATTCGGTAAGTTTGTATATCCGCTTGCGGATGCAAATGCCATTATAATCCTCCATTAGGTGTTTGGCTTAGTTTTAAGTAAGCTAAACGAACCGATAAGAGGCTGTACTTTCTAGGGTGCATGTATATTTAAGTTGTAAGGATCAGTCACAATGTTAAACTACACGGGCCTATACTTATTCAGGTAGGTCTTATTATTGGTATGTTTAGACTTATTGAGATAGTGTCTTAATAGTAAGGTAGTCACAGTGTGAGGCTTACTACAGGTTAAAGACACCTATAGTTATACATTATAGTCTATAGATGTCAATACTTTATTTGCAATTATCGTGCGCCGCCTGTCATATCATAGGTAAACTTACCTGCACGTATTGCTTCCATGATAGCATCAGAGTTTTTCTCGTACTCAATAGCTGTCATCTTGTGTACTTGAGACTCGCTGAAGTGTCCTGCTGTGTCGTTAGAGTCAGGCTTAGTAGAACGTTTAGTTACTACTGCAGAAGCCGCCGCTTTAGTAGCTTTCTTTTTAGACTTAGTATCTAAACCATTGTGCATCTTGTATAGATCTATTACACGAGCTACTGATGCAGGATCTTCAGAGTTGTCGTATAGAGCATCTTTGACCCACTTAGGTTCTTTCTTAGCCCAATCGTGAAAAGCATCACTATCACGTAGTTCATCAAAGTCAGGGTGTATGGCTCTGATCTCTTGTTCTAGCTTACTACGAGTAGCTTCTTCACTAATACGATCAATCTCTTGTAATCTTGCCTCAGCACCAGAGAATCGTTCCTCTGCTTTCTTAGATGCAATAGTTTCTACTATAGCCGCAATGTCAGGAAACTCATTAGCCCATGCCTCAATATCTTCGTCTGACTTGGGCGGCCTAAGAGTACCACTTGTTTCAGCATTCTCTAGTTTAGACTGTAGTTGTTTAATCTCTGCAGACTGTTTGTTTAGATGGTCACGTAAATCACTATAACGTTTCTTGTATGTACGTTCTTCACTACTTAACGTTTCATCTTTCTTATCAGATTCATCACTAAGTTCTTGAGTCTCACCATCAGGTTCTTGATCTTCTGAAGTATCTTCCTCATTCTGTTCCCCTTTCATGAGCTTGTCTAGCTCTGCTTCTTCTTGCTCTATACGTCTCCTATTAGCTTTATTGGTATAGTTAGGGTCAACAAACCCTGCTACCTTAGGAGATTCCATTGTTTCTAATTCAGGCATATTGTTTTCCTTTATGTTGGGGCCAGCCTAAGCTGGGTAGCCTTATAGTTTTTATAGGATAGTCTTTTAGTTATTTCTTTTTCTTCTTCATTAGGCCGCCTTCATTAAAGCCACCACCACCACCACTTGCTATATTTTTAAGTTGGGCATTTACTTTATTTAAATTCTTCTTAGTATCAGCAGGGCCACCAACGACACCACCGTCTCTAGTTTGTCTTCTTTTAGATTTTGCTACTTGTGCTCTAGCTTCTTTTTGACCTTTTGAATCAGATTTTAATGCTGGATTAATGATGTCTTCTATGTTTTTAGCTTGTCTAGCTTCTGAAGCTCTATAACTCGCTTGAGCTTTAGCTTTTTCTTCTGCTGTTTTAACTTCGACCTTTCGTTTAGGTGCACCTATTCCTCCGGGTTTAAACAGATCATCTCCAAGCTTATTTTTAATTACGTCTGATAGACCCCACCCATTAGATACTAATCCCATAACAGGGCCACCCAATCCATGCTTTTCTTCATACTGTGCGGCTAGTTTTTTAAGATCTGCTATTTCTTCTGGAGATGCATTGCCTGACTTTTCTAACATACGTATGTGTGCATTAGTTTGTCCTAGTAACATAAGTTGAGGTCTTTTACCCATAATACCAGTTTTGTCAAACTTACTGATAAACTGTATTATACCGTGTTGAGCTTCTAGTTCTTCTTCCATAGCTGCTTTGGTAGTTTGATAAAGACCTGTAGGACTACTATAATCATATCTATCCATCCACTTAGTATCTTTCATAGACTTTTCTAGTAACTTCTCAGAATCACTACGAGTATCTTCATCGTGATGTCTATTATCTACTTGATAACCTTTAGGAAGAGGGCCCATTATAAAACCTGCAGGTACAACTTGTGTAGGTTGATTGGTAGCTTTATTGTGAGCTATCATCATTGTCTCGCCTGTAGTAGGGTTATGATATTCTACCATAATAGTTTCTACTTCTGGTTCTGTAGTCGTGTCATCTTCTGCCTGACTACCTCCACCAAACACAGAAAAACCTAATCCGTAATTAGCCGCATTAAAACCTAACCCTCCAGTATTAAAAGCTCTTTCAGTTTGTCTGTTAGCTGACTGCATTTCTTGAGGGTTCATGTTAGCACTAGTAGTATTTACTGTAACGCCTCTATTAGCAAGCTCTTGCATTAACGCTGGGCTATTCTGTGCGGCTACCATAAACTTATCAATGAGTGCATCTACTTTTGTAGGATCGGCGTTTAATGAGGTTTTTTCTTCTCCAACAGAGCCTCCATTATAATACCCTACAGACATACCTTTAGCATTCATACGAGCATTAATTAACTTGTCACTCTTGGCGGCAGTAGCTAACTTATCCATCAAACCACCATCAGCTACACCCGTAGCCATAGCTTGTTCTAGGGAGGCTAAGTCTTCTTCTGTTATTTCTTGCATACCGCCTTCGGTTGGCATAGGCTCACCACCTATACGACCATCTGCATCCATCTGAGATAAACCCATCTTAGCTTCAATACGCATATCTTCAAAGACCTTCACACCAAAGTAACGAACAACATCTGCAGGTACAACGTATTCACCTTCACTGAGTCTAGCGTCTATATCATCACGCACCTCTTCAGGCAAAGATCCCGGAGGAACTTCGTTTCCGCTTACTGGGTCTACTTCATTAGATCCGCCAGTTAATGCCATTTCCATTTGTCTGCTCATTGAGTTGCTCCTTGGGGCTTCTTCTGTTGCTAGGCCGCCGATAGCGAAACCCAATTTTGTTTTTAGTTTATTCCATAAGTTAGGCTGTTCGAAGTCTTGACCATATCTTTTCATTCTACCAGCTTCTTCTTCTGCTAGTTCTGCCATGACTTCTTCGGGCTTA
>Ga0102810_1000495_pt1 | contig 14476 bp, 15 predicted proteins | sample ColrivemetaGS573_FD_84506 | JGI IMG/M metagenome (GOLD analysis project Ga0102810, IMG submission 84506) | Estuarine microbial communities from the Columbia River estuary - Ebb tide ETM metaG S.573 | ecosystem: Environmental > Aquatic > Marine > Intertidal zone > Estuary | place: USA: Columbia...
GTATTTTACTTCATCAATAGTGTCTTGTGTAAGAAACGTTTCAGGATCAGTGGCGTCATTCTGCAAACCTTCTATTTTTACAGGATCTGTAGAATCTTTAACATGAAGCTTATGGGTAGGAACTTTTACTCCGACACCCACTCTAAATTGAGTAAACATGTCGGAGGACTTAAGCTTAACTTGCTTCCAAAAAGATATTATAGAAGATTTTATTGCCATACTTAGTAGCCTCCTCCAGAACTAGAAGTGTTACTAGGAGAAGCAAGAGTGTTGCTAATATTAGGCGTAGTAGATCTTCCACTAGAAGACCTTCTAGTAGTATTTTCTGAACGACTATACGTAGAATTATTAGCCCTTGCTACAGTTCTATGTGCGTCTTTAACTTCTATTAAAACATACAAGCTTGATTTTTCACCATTAATTGTATGAGCTTTATATCCTTTAGAAGCAGTTTCCATTAAATAAAAACCATTTTGTTTGTTAACCATAAAGTGGTGACCTTCAGGTGCGTATACTTTTTTTTGTGCCATAATTACATAAAATAATCTAATTGTCTATCTTTATCTTTTAATATACTAGCTAGTGTTCTAGTATTAGTTCTTGTAGGAATAAAAGAATAAGCAGTTATATTTTTAACTATTCCTTTAGTCCAATAAAATCTATACTTATACCCACCAGTGTGATCATTAAGATGATAAATACGCTTACCCAACTTCTTGCTTGCCGCCCAATCTATCTTTAATTTATTTTTATCATCATATTTCATTTTAGACTTTTTTACTTTTAGTGTTCCTAATCTGTAAGGAAGTCTAATTTCTTCTGAGTTTATTAATATTTCATCTATTAATAATTTATTAAATTCGTCGCATATCTTTCTAAATAATTTTCTATCTACTTGTAATTCTTTTATAACTTCTTTAGTGTAATATTTATAAATTTCATTTGATCCGTAATCTTTTGTATAATTTCCTTTACCTCTTTTTACTGTTTCAAACATTATTTTTGTTGATTAGGTTGCATGTCTGATTTAGAATTATTAGAACTGTCAGTTAAAGTTTCTATAAAAGGTTTCATGTTTTGAGATAACATAGCTTGTTTTATCATATCTAACATAGATGTAGATAAAGGGTAATCATGTATATCAGGATCGTACGCAGGAGAATTGTCTCCGCCCATATAATTAGATATATCTCTAGGGTTTTGCCAAACACCTTCTACTTTTATAAAGTTTATAAACTCTATGTCAGGGCCAATTATATAAATGTAACTATCAAGAATAAATGCAAATTGCATTTTTTTAGTATATCTATTAGACCCTGCCCAAGGCACTCTATTATAAGGTATAACATGAAAGTTTACAGATAATATTCCTGAAGGCCCAACAGCTGTTATTAAATCTGAATGAGCAGTTTCTATAGCATTAGGTATTTTATCTACAGATCTTAAAATATTGCCGTCCATAGATACTCCAGCAGTAGCTGCAGGAACAGAAACTAAAGATAGTGCAGGTATAACTTGTTTAATATTATCAGAAACGCTCCTTCTTTTGTTTATGTCTTGACGTATAAACTGAGCTCTAAGACTGTCTATCTGAAAATCAATTTGTCTAACAGAAATAAACTAATCATCAGATTGTTGTCCTCCTCTGATAAGATTTTTAATATCGTATACTATTTCTTTTATTGTTGCCATCTACTTTAAATTAACTTGTAAATATCCTTCACATCCTTTTTCTTTATTCCATATATAAGCTTGCGCTTCTCTTGGTGCGCTATAACCTTTACTCTTATGCCATGCATCGTTTGTGCATATGCTAGGAAGGAATCTAACCTTTACTCCTTGGTACGTGTTGACGATTTCTCTATGGAGATGCCCACAGTGGACTTCTCTATTTGGGCATGCTGCAAACATGAGTGGTTGTTCTGTTGCCATAAGAAGGGGCATGTCTGCCGTTTTCTCTTTATCTCCATGCGTGAACATAAGCATATTCTTTCCGTATCGGTAGTATTTTCTTGACTCATAACTATTATCTACTGTCACTCCACTATAGTCTTTATACCAAGACTCTATTACTTCTCCTATATAAAACATGCGCTCAAAATCGTGGTTACCCTGCACTACTATAACATCTACTGGTGCAAATGCTGATAAGTAATCTATAGCAACAACTAACAATTTCCAATACCCTCTAAAGGTTTGCTGCCATTCTTCAGCGTCGTGCTGTGGCGTTCCTTTAGTAGTAGCTCTACTAAACCCTTCCGAGTTTAATCCATCATTACCAATTGGTAGAATGAATTTTTCTATATTTAAACCTTCAGCTTTTCTATGTAATTCTTTAATAGTGTTTAAAAAATCTCTATTAGCTTGGGCTTGCGATATAGTTCCTATCTTACCATAATGAAAATCAGGTAAAGATATTTCGTACGCTACAAGAGACCCCACTTTAAAGTTATAGACAGGGTCTATAGCTTGTGGGATATACTCTTTCATTTCTTCAAAGAACTTCTTTTTAAATTCAGTGAGATTTCCTTTGTCTTCTTTAGTTACAATAGAAAATCTGTACTCTCCTGAACCAGATTGCCAGTGCTTAACTGACTGTACATCTTTTTTATCAATCCCTCTTTCTTTTAGATGTAAATCAAGTTCGGGCATCATTGCTGCAGTAACTTCTCCTACTTCTTCTGTAGTATTAATGTTAGAGTTATTCTCTACCCATTTGTATCCTCCTGCATAATTTCTTAATCCTTTAAGGCATTTATAGATATTACTTTTATCTATACCTAGGGCTTGAGCTGCTTCAAACCCGCTTGAGAATTCATCTATAAGATTTCCTTCTCGATCATACTGCTGTATCATTTCTTTTTTATTTTCTCAATACTGCGGCCTGCGAAATATGCTCCATAGACTGTTATCAAAAGTGTTTGATAAATTGGTATATAACTTTCATCTATAGAAAAATTTCCGACATTACCATGAAATATTGACAAAATTACAAAAATAAATGTTAAGAATAGACATATCACAGGACGAATGTTCTTAGACAGCCAATTGTCAGACTTCATATCGGCTTCCCATCGCCTTGTAACTTGCTCTTGAGCCTGCGACTCAGCCTGCATAAGAACCTCTTGTATCTTTCTTTGAGCTTCTAGCTTTTCTTCTTTAGACGTAGTTAGATTATCAAGCACATCACCAACTTGCTTAACTACTCCTCCGCCTAAAAAATTTAATAACTTACTCATATGTCTGCGTATCTGTATTTAGTATCTCCATCCTCATTTTTGTAAGCTTCGAGTACTTGTTTTCTATTGTCTTCAGCTTTTAAAGATATATGTATCCAAGCAAAATCAAACTCATTAATCATCTGGTCAAACTCTAAACCTGAATCTAAAATCCACTCATAGATAAGTTCGTTCATCATCTTCCCCATCTGCCAAAACTGGATGTCCAATGCCTCACCTTTGCAATGCTGCGAAGAACTACTGCCACCAATAGCACGATTGAGTGACGGGTTGCGATAACCACTACTGATCCTGATAGGACCAATAGAGTCACGAAGAGGCTGTATAAGATTGTCAATAAGATGCTGCATATTTTGTAAGTGTACTTCAGTCGGCTCATTATCTATCCCTAATCTTTTAGCTGTGTTGCTGTGAGTTATCTCAGACAACGCAAAGTTTTTACTTAATTTCATTATTCAGTTTTTGCTTGTTTAATTTCTAAATCTTTAACTACTTTACGTAGATAATCTACTTCTTTTTGTAGGTAGTGTATTTTTAAATCCTGCTTAGCGTCATCAGGTAAAGCACCCATTTCACCTCTAGGCCACTTAACTCTAAATTCATGGTTAAGCTCTACGTTGTCTTGCATACGTACTACATCTAATTGCAACTGAGAAATCTCTGCTCGCAATGTAAACCATATACCTGCAAGAGACACTATACCAGCTACAATACCTATTAGACTTTTTACATCTAACTGTACTTTAGAATTTTCGTTTATATCAATACTCTCTTCCATTGAAGTATATTTTTTTACGAGTTATACCGTCACTAGCTATATACACACCTTTAGTTGGCGTTACTACTCTACCTAATATATCATAGTATGTAGTAGGTATAAAAGGTTTATTATCAAGTTCTTGTACAGACAACCCAAACGATTCAAGGTTTTGTTCAAAGTATGTAGAGTCTGTGCAACCACAATCGTGAACTACAACACTAGCTGTTGGGGTATAGTAATCTAAAGTAAGTGCACTATCTAAATCAGGGTAATTTATTATATGCAATACAGAACCACCCCAAGCATCGCCATTAAAGTCTCTCATTAATACTCTGTATTGTTTAGGTAAAAAAACAATTTGGTCTAACGTAGTAGTGCCATTAAATATAACTGTATCTAAAGCACAATTACCTATAGACCAAAATATACCATCCATCAAATCTGAATCTGTTACTATAATTTTTTTATAGTTATCAAAGTTTTGAGCTGTAGAGCTAAAAGATAAAAATATAAAACCTACTATGTACATAGTTACCATAAGAAACCAAAACATTATTAGTGCAATGCTTGATTTGTGAAATCTTTTTAGGTTTAATTTTAATTTGTTCATTACTGAAATTTACTTAAGGTTATGTTATCAATTGATTTTTGTACTTTCTTTTTAGTTGCAACAAGCTGCATCATTATGTTAGGATTAAACCTTTCTTGTTCTACACCGTTGTCAAATATTATAACTGTAGGTATCGCTGTTACTTTATATTTCTTCTGGACATCAGCTCCTTTAACTATACATAGCCTATATGACTCGCAATCTTTTAACGAGGGTAAAAAATCAACTTGATTACCTGCGTTCCACTCAGCCCAGAACTCAATTACCACTGTTCCTTTTGCAGTCTTAGAGTCAAACGAGCTAGAGCTAACAAACTCTTGAGCTACAATTGTTAAAGGCAGCAAAGATAAAATTAATAATTTATTCATATAACTTTTCTTTAATTGCTTTTAGATCGTCTTTAATTTCTTTTACATCCTCTTGTGTAGACATAATAGTTTGACGAATTAACTGATCTTTCATATCAAACTCCATACGAGTTATCTCTGGGTCTTGAGGTTCAGGTAACAACTTAGCTTCTGCTATATCTGCTTGAAGCGTAAACCACATACCAACTAGTGCAAATATAAGAACCCCAATACCTCCTAAAGTTTTTAAACTAATTTGTACTGCTGTATCCTCGCTTAGTTCTTTTGCCATATCTTAAAATATTAAATAATTTATTCCTGTTTTTAACTCGTAGGAGGGCATACCCCAAAACTTTAAGTGTTTACCTTCAACAAACAAACTAAGATGTCTGTTAAGATTTACTCCAAATATTAAACCAGTATCCCATTCTGATTGTGCACTTCTTTGATAAGAAAAATCTGTTAAACCTTTATGTAAAGGATATAAAGATCCCCAAGCATGCAGCCAGTAAGTATCTCTATACAAATAGTAATCTAATCCTAGTACTGCAGATACTTCTTGCTGAAGTCCTATATTTTTTAATACGCTTTCATTGTAGTTAGTAACTAGATCTCCAAAATGATACTTGTAAAACTCGTTATCACTTGAAGATAGCCATTCTATTTCTCCAGCTTCTTCATCAAATCTTAACCAAACTCCATCGTTAAACCTAAAATAGTTTTGGCTTATAGCAAAATCTTCCCACTCCATGTCTACATCTTCAATAGGATTAAACCCATAAACAGGATGAGAACGATGGGCTACGCCAAAAGTAAAGTCTAACCCACCAAAACTTTTGCGTAACCTAACCTCGCCCAAAGAATACTTTAAATCTATTAACTCATTATTAACATAGTTAGCTTTAGCTGTATACATGTTAGATATGTATCTTACATTGTATTCTTGTTGAGCTACCTCTAATCCGTTGTTTCTTACAAAAGAATATTGAAATAAATACTCAAGTCCAGGCGCATTAGAGATAGTAGCGTAATCAGTTGCTTCATGCTCGTTACCTGTATAAAAGTTGTTTTGTTTAATCTGATAGTCGAATCTTGCTATCTTGCGAATACCTAATGTAAGAATAACGTTAGGTGAGTATTGTGGTGTAAGCTCTATAAGTTCTCCGTCTACAAAATTAGGAACAAAATCGTAAGGATTGTCAGCCTCTGTACCTTGAACTCTAAAACTAGGAGCTCCTACTTGCGGAGTGTTTGTAGTGTAACTAGCGTAGAACGTAGCAAACCTTAAAAGGTTTAACTGCGCTGTAGCAGTTAACGATGTTAAAGTTAATAGTATAAATAATAGTTTTTTCATTTCTTAGCAAATTTTTCTACACCTGATATACCAAAAGAACCAAGTACTACCCACACAAATGAATCATATACAAACTCGTTTATCACAAGGTCTGTACCAACCCATCCTGTAACTAGATCAGCTACCATTATAAGGCACATTATAGCAAATGCTATAAAGCCTACTATAGCTTTTTCGTTCCAGTTGTTGTCGTTTTTAAAGATTTCCATTAATACTTTTTCTTTACCATTTTCTTTTTAACAACCTTAGCTCCTTTTTTAGCTTTTGGAGTTGCTTTCTTTTTCACTTTCATTCCAGACTTTGCTTTCATTTTTCCGTATGCCATTTTTTTCTAATTTAGATTTATTAATTATTTTCTTATTCTTTCTAACTTTGGAAGACGTTTGCTCCCAAATTTCATCAGGCGATAAGACAGACCATTTATAATTTTTACTCATTTTTATAATCTTTGTAGTCCGATTCTAATTGTTAAAGCCGCAGCTGTATATGAAGGAGTACCGTCAGTATGACCAAATATATATAAAGAAGTTCCGTTATCTGCAGGTTGAACTACTAAATCAATTCCAGTAACAGTAGCAATTGTTGAAGTATCTAAAGCAACATAAGAAGCTGCAGGAATTTCTACTTCTCCTAATATAGTTTGATTCTCTGCATGAGTATTATCTTCTGCTGCACCTGAAGCAGCTGTAGCTATAGATTGATCTGTAAAAAATAATGAACCTACAATACTTTGAGCATCATCATCTATAACTGTTATAGATTTTATTAAAGCTCCTCTTCCTGCTACAACAGCATTAGGAAGTTCAGTTGAAGCAAACCAAACATCATTTGCAGCAAATGTTTCTGCTGTTACAGTTGGCTGCAAAGTAAGAACAACAAACTCTTGATTACTAAGTTTATTTTCTACTCTTGATAGCCCTTGGGCTAAATCTCTTGTTCTATCCATTTTATTTTATTTTAACATGTTTTACAATTACACAGATCTATAAGCTTTTGTTTATACATATCTGTTTTAGTTTTATTTATACCTTTTAAAGATTCTACATAAGACTTATATATTGTATATAGTTTTATAGCTTTTGTAGTTTCTTTATTATTACAATCACCTAGATCTATAGATAATATAGCATTTTCTGCGCAATTATGTAAATCTAACTCTATGCAACTGCCGTCATCTATTTCAGCAGCAGAGTTGTAGTTTCCTGAATTAACATCTGTACACCCTGGAGTATTTAATGAAATAGTAAATGCGTGTACTTTTTTTAAATTTGGCATCTTAAAAATATTTTTTAGTTATTAAATCTCCAAATTCTCCTATAAGTTTTATTTCTAATGGAGCATTTAAATTTCCTGGGTTTATGTATTCCATTGCAATTTTTACATCTTTTGTTATTGTAAAAGAGTCTGAGAAAATACTTTTAGCAAACATAGTATTAAGAGTGGCTAAAACTTTATTGCTGTCTATATCTATAACACGAACCTCAACTCCTGAATATTCTAAAAGAGAATTAGAAGAAGTGGCTGCCTGAACAGTTATAGTTGTATGGTCTTTTGTATCTTCTTTTACATACACAGTACAATTTTCAGTGGTAAGTAATGAGTTGTTTTCAACACACCCAATACTACAATTTGAATTTGAACTTAGCAAAATAGATCCTGTGTCATTGTACCCAAACCCGTGGTAGATAGAATGATAAACAGTGTTGTCTGGTCTTATAATTTCTAAATCTGCATGAGCCCATATATTAGACTTCTCTACTCCTAAAGGTAAAAACCATAAACACTTGCTTCCTACAATATTATTAATACTAACAACACTGGTTAAAGCTCCTGTTGTTGAAGAATATTGGCTAGCTACAGGAGAAACTTGTAAAACATTTTGATCTGAATCGTAAATAATCCAATTAAGTTTTTGTAAATCTTCAGCAGAAACTCCATTAGTATATATAACAGTTTTAATTTTCCAACCTGTTACTACAGGGTCTACTGGATCTACTGGGTCTACAGGGTTTGGATCTATAGGTTCTCCATCACACTCAAATCCTTCTTCAGCATATGTACAAGAACCATCATCGTATGTAGCGCTTGGATCATAGTTACATGCAGAAGTATCCATACATCCTTGACAACTATCAAATTCACAGGTACCATTGTCATCTGTAGCTAATGGGTTGTAATTGCAAGCGCCAGGAGAAGTACAACCATATACAGGAACATAGTAAGTACATTGATTATTATTATCTTCTATGTAACAACAAGCTGTATTGTCGTCAGGAATTCCAAAGTAATTAAGTGCAGATTGATCAGTACAAACTTTTATTGGATTTGAACAATCAGTTTCTACTGTACCCCCTATAAGTCCAGTACATAAATAATTACAGTTAGCATTATTTTCACTACAAGTTTCACACTCTTCTAAACTATCTGGATTAGAATAATTATTAGCTGCAGGATCGCAACATTTAGTTTCGTACCCACCTGGACAAGGAAGAACAGGACAGTCTTCACAAATATTACTATTACAAGTAAAATCAGGGTTAGTTCCATTTAATACTCCTTCCTGTAGTAAAGGAGAGACTGAAGCTAAAGTTCCACTGCCTGTTGTGTATCGCATATAATTTGGAGCACATGCAGTACAGCATACTTCAGTTAAGTCAGGTTCTGGAGTTATAAACTCAGACAAATTAATAACTACTTCTTGAGTAGTTCCATCGCTATTTTTAACAGGAATAAGTTCATATACTTGAGGAGCGTTTTGAGAATAATCTCCTACAAAATCTAAAATTACTCCTGACTCGTACGGAGAACCTGAAATTAAAGATTGAGTAATTCTTAAATCTTTATCGTATATTATTTCTGCTATTGGATTTAAAGCATTTTCAACATAACTTTTTACAGTACTATCTTCAGGAATAGCAAGTGTGTATTTAACTATTCTTTGTATTTCTGGGTACCTTCCAAATAAATTAGAAGCATCGTAAGTTGTTAAATCTAAATCTTCTGCTAATGTAAAATAAAATTTTGGACTGTAGTACAATGTACTGTTAGTAGGTAACTGTAAAAAATTTGCGTTTGTTGTCCCACTAAAATTTGGAGTTAAATTTATATTAGAAATTTGTATAGAATTATCTCCTTCTCCAATTCTGTAATGATTGTATCCTGGCTGTGTTAAGTCTGCGTTTCTTATATTATAGATAGCTCCTCCACTAGGCTCTGCACTAAAGTTGTAATGTATTTCTCCATTTTTACGTGCGTTAGTAGTAAATATTTTAGGAGAGTTTTTATCAACTACTTGCACTTTAGCGCTATAAGAAACATTATTAATTTGATCTAAATTAGTGGTGTCAGCCGCAATACAACTCCCATCTTCTAAACATGCAGGCCAGCCGTCTGGCAACGTAAGATCTAAATTATCATAATAAAATGCAGGCACGCCTATAATAAATAAAGGTATGCCGTTTTCAGGATATACTGCAGGTAGAGATACAAACGCGTTAGTAGTATTCGCATTAGAAATAACTTCCCCATCTATATCTGGTTGTGCATCATAAATTGGAGGTACATAAGTTTCGTACTCACAACATCCAGTACAAGGAACTGTATAAGTAGGACTGTAATTTAAAGCTTCTTCATCTATACATCCTACACAAGAATTAAAATCAGGGTCATTTACGTCAGTAAAACAACTACCACACTCATCTTCAATAGTTAGTGTAGTGCTTAAAGGTACACACTGATTTAAACATTGATCAAAATGATTGCCAGAACAACATCCGTTTCCATCTGGTCCTTCACAAGTTCCACACTCAGTTTCAGGTCCTTGGCCGCAACCACATCCTTCGTCTATTTCAGGACAAATGTTTTCTTCTAATATGTAAGTTTGTGTGCAATCACAATATTTGTATCCTGGGCAAGGATTAGCTGGTAATTGTCCAGGGCCATTAACAACTCCGTGACAATCTAAACATTCGTTGTCACCACAACAAACTCCACATTGATCTTCTCCATCTGAACAAAAATCAGGATCATCAACTCCCCCAAGTCTACATTCTCCACATGCGTCATACTCTCCAGCACAATTCTCAGAAGTATCTCCTCCTTCAAAACTATAACCTGGTTGAGGAGATAAGCTACCATCTTCGTTTACTACAGGACAAAGTTGTATTGCAGGAGCAACTCCTAGCCCATCCCCGTCACTATCTACGTATTGAGACACAGGCATATTATTACAATCACAAGCTTCATCAACATTTACTAGACCTGTACATCCACAATAAATCCCATACAACTGCTCTGAAGTTTCTCCCTCACAGTTACAAGGTTTTTCAGAGTTTTCTTGCAAAGCTCCTTCCATATATACTTTTTCTATAGGATTGCCATTACAATCACAGTGAGTTCCTACAGGAAGATCTCCTTCACAACTACAATATTTTCCATCCCAATATTGAGGACTTGTAGAGTTTTGATACTCAGAAAGACTATCGCTAGGTATTACAGCAGCACCTGAACAATCACAATAACCTTCTTCGAATCCTTCTTGTAAAAATGTAGCTTGGCCACATGTTCCACAATAATTAGATAAAAGTTCATTATCACAATCACATCCGCTAAAAGGGTAGCTACATAAAGAGTCGTCTTGTACCCAATACCCTTGTCCAGAAGGAGTAGGAGTTTCAGGACTTACAAAATTACATGCACTTGAGTTTCCACAATAACTATAATTACATCTAGAGTTGTCTTCAACACTAAATCCAAAAACAGGTTCTTGATAATTAGAAGCTATAAGATCTGCACAAACTCCGCAAGTCGCTCCAGGATCAGGAGCCCCAGCTGCATTTTCTTCCGTGCCTGCTACAAAATTTGTTGCATAACATTCTGAACACTGAGGTTCTATACTTTCTCCACAATCACATTCTACAAAACCTTCTGAAGTGCTGCCTGCTACTGCACCTGTCCCTCCAATTGCTTCAGGTCCGTTATTTTCAGGGCTAACACATTTTGATGGTATCGTAGCATTACTTATATAATTACAGTTTTCTAATCCTATACTATTGTATTCATCCATACATCCTGTAACTCCAGAGTATGTAATACTAGTTGTAGTAAGATTAAATCCTGAAACATTTGAAGCAATTTCAGGTCCTTTAATTTTAATTTGATGTTTTGTAATATAATTATCAAGACTAGTATCATTCTTATATTGCTGCCACTGACTTTCTGCTTCGCTAGGAGTAGCATAAGATATAGAAAAAATATCTTTGTAAGATACATCTCCTGTTTTTATAGCAAATAAAGCGTAGTAAGTGTTATTGTAATTTATAGAATTTACTATTACACCTAAAGAAGGGTATTCATCTTCTCCATTAGGTCCTGCAAAATCTGAAGATAATATTTTTCTAGCTGATATATACATAACATAATCTTTTGCTATAAAAATATTATCAATACTAACAGTACTAATATCAGATATTTCTGAATCTACTGAATTTGCTATAGTAAATCTTGGATCAAAACTGTTAGAGAATTCAGGAGGTAATCCTTCTCCTTGCGTGTCTGGAAAAGGATCTACATGTCTAACAACTGCTTGAGTTAAAGTACTTTCTAAATTTAATAAATCAACTTGCATTAAATAATCACGTACTCTTCCGTAATCGCCACTTTGATTAGTACCTAAAATATATAATGTAAATCCCATAGGATCATAAATTAATTTTTTAGGCATTACCTTTGTAAAATTGTAATCTCCTGCTCCTGCTAAATTACTAGCTCTTCGATAGTAAGTAGATAAAGCGTCACAATTTATTAATGTTAATTCTCCTAACTCTTTATCAATACTATATACTAAAATATAGTTATCTCCTTGACCTAAATTTATAACAAAAGTTACTGAAGTATTTTGTAAGTTAGAGTAAGAACTAAAAGTTATACTATTAATTTGATCCTCAGATAAATTTTCTAAAGAGTTGCTATAAAGTTCTGCTGTTTGTAAATCTGCTAATATTTCTACAAGATGAGTTGAGCTAAATTCTATATTAGAATTAGGAGATTCGTAAGTGCCTCCATCATATAATTTTTTTACATAATAAGCATTAAAATTATTATCTAGTTTATTAAATCTTAATGCAATTTTACCAAATTCATTAAGCTCTAGATTTATAATCCAATAACTATTTTCTGTTATTTGAATCTCACCAAAACCATTTGCTAAATAACTACTATTAGTGCAATTTAAATTTGATACACTTAAAGTACTAGTAGGGTGCGCAGATAATTGGTAGTTATTTGAAAAAGCTGTCGAGTACTGAGTGCAAGTTAAATTAACTGTTCTATCAGTTGGCTTTGAAGGAAAACTAAAAACGTAGTAATGATTTGTAGCGCTATCAGTTCTACCAAATTCTCCTGGCCATAAACCACGATTATTTACTCCTACTATAGAGGGAGTTATAAAAGGTTTAGCTCCTGTGTTATGATCTGGATAAATTCTATTTTCTGCAGCATAGTTTAAGGCTGCATCAAAATATTTAATAGCAATAGTTTCAGCGTTAGATCCATCTGAATCTAATGATACATCATCTTTAGTAGTTCCAATGTAAATACCTGAGCTATCTGAATTAGGGATTATACTATATTTATGATATTGATTTTCAGAACTACTGTCTACTTTAGATAAAGTTTTTACAAAATGAACAATAGGAGTATCTGCAAAATTAGTTATAGTATGTGACCCAAAACTATTTCCAGATTTTATTCTGCTTAAGGTACTACCAAAATATCCTGGACTCGTAGAAGAATATTTTAAAGCTGCTGATGAAGTTAATTGTCCTGAAGTTGACGGAAATTCTGTTATAGGAATAGAACTAGTAGTTGTATTAATCCACGTTTGAATATAAGATATTTCAGAAGATTCTACATTTACATTAAAAGTGTTAGTATTAAAAACAACTTTAGGAAAATTAGAATCGCTTATATAGTAAGTAGGAATATCTTGAGAAGTATATATTGTTATTGCTGAAGTAGGCACAGTTTCTTCTGCGCTTCTAACCTTATGTCTTCCTTTTTCTAACCAATTATCAAGTTCTATGTTTGAAGACATAGAAGGTAAAAAGTCAAAATTAGTAGATGTAGTTTTAACAAAAGCTTTTGTAAAACTTGCAAATTGACTTACAGCAACAGACAATCCTGGCTCAGTTATTTTTATATACTCATTTGAATTATGAGAAAAGAAATACATAGCACCATCATGTCCTCTATCTACCCTAGTTAAATCTCCTGCAAACGGATTTTCTAACATTACAGCGCTATTAGCAATAGGCAAACTGTCTTCATTTGTTTGCCCTAAAGCTATAGAACTAACGTCGTATATACAAATGTATTTTAAGTCAGTAGTTTTAGATTTAACAATTGTATATAAATAATTATCATTCTCAGTAAATTGCATAGATACAGGCATATACCCTTTTTCTGCAGCTACATTTTCGTTTGAAATGTCTCCACCAGGTACAGGCAAATAAACACCGCTATCAGTTAGTGGTAAAAATTGCCCATACTCATTCATGTACATTAATACAAATCCATGTAAAACTGCATAAGCCATTACATAACAACCTACAGTATCTGCAGGTTGATCTGGCATTACTACAAAAGGATTTTTATTTGTATCTCCCATGTCAGTTCCAGCAATAGATTTTTTCTTAAAACTAATTGCTGCAGGACAATAAGATAGTAATTTAAATAGCTCATCGTCTTTAGAAGTATCAACAACAATTGAAGCCTCTGCTACTGATAAAGTTGTAGGGTCTTCAATAGAATAATCTGTAGATGCTACAAAACCATAAGAACCCCCTGCTTCTGTGTTGTTTTCCCATCCGCTACCAGCAAGTCTTATAATACCATATTGAGAAATATCATTAGGAGTATTAAAATCAAATCCTTTTATATACATAGTTGTAGGCATAGAAAAAGTATCTGATTGAGTTATAGGCATGTAATAATGATTTCCATCAACTCTACCATAAACAGCAGTTCTATTAAAAGGAAGAAGTTCATTGTTTTCAATATTCGGATTTCCAGCGTTAAATGAGTATTGCCCAAAAATAGTATCTGTAGCAAATTTAGAGTTTCCTTCTGGAGATGTAATATCTACTACTGGTAAATTCATAAATTGAC
>Ga0102810_1000501_pt1 | contig 14397 bp, 4 predicted proteins | sample ColrivemetaGS573_FD_84506 | JGI IMG/M metagenome (GOLD analysis project Ga0102810, IMG submission 84506) | Estuarine microbial communities from the Columbia River estuary - Ebb tide ETM metaG S.573 | ecosystem: Environmental > Aquatic > Marine > Intertidal zone > Estuary | place: USA: Columbia...
AACTGCAAATACCTCAATGCCATAATTGCGCTGCAGATTGAAGACCTTTAGAGGATGCCTTTTGCCCTGTTTTGATGATTTATTTCTATATTTGAATGCTGTAAATCAAGTTATCAGAGTTCTTTTCCACTGGCAATTATACCGTCATCTCTTTGGTGCTGACGGGTTTGTTGTCAAAGCTCAGGGTGCTTTGGGTGAGCTTTTCAGGCAAGAGTGGGTGTGACACAGGTCTTTGGCGGCCGGCACTGCACTTTTGAAGAACAGTCGCGGTTCTTTTCTTATCGGCGGGATGGGCAGAGAGGCAGGGAAGTTAAGGGTTTCTGGTTGGCGACATAGCGGTGCTGGTTTACTGATTGATCACTGATACATTCAAAGGGTTAATTCGCGCTTAAAGATGCAAGACAAATACTTGAATTATTTCGATCGAAGGAACAAAATATCGGATGTATTGAAACTACATTTTGTTGAAAGGTTTGCCTGCTGAGAGAATACACGATGAAAATGAAATGGTTCAAAAACGCATTTTTCGCTCTTTCTGTTTTTTTCATATTTTCACCCATCACATCAATGGCGCAGTCACCACCACCCGTCGTCCAGGGTGAAACGTTGTGGGGGATTAGTTTAAATGGGTATAGGAATAGCACTCCCGGTCCCAGTAGCCTGTACGTCATTAACCGGGTGACCGGTGCGGGAACGCTAATCGGAAGTGACCTTGGGTATGCCGTCAACGCCATAGCCATCGACCCCACCACCGGGGTGATGTATGCGTCTACCACCACGTGGAGTGGTGCATTCAACGGCTTGTTGGTGGTGGATACCAGCACCGGCACGGCCACCGAAGTGGGTGAGTTTGGTGGTGGTTTTACTGCGGTCCTGGGGCTTACGTTTGACTCGGCAGGGCAGCTGTGGGGTTGGCATGATCCAAGTGAAGATGATCCCGTGCGAATTAACAAGACTACCGGTGTCGCAACGACGGTGGGTGAATCTGGACAGGGCACTGCGGAGCAAGTGTTGGCGTTTGACGCATCGGACACGCTGTTTTTATTTCAAAATGAAGAAGTGTATATCATCAACCAGACCACCGGTTTGGCAGTGCTCGATTCAACACTGAGCTTTGATCCGGGTTTAGGCGGCGGTGCTTTTGATATGGTCACCGGTTTGTTATGGGCCAGTGAAACGGCTGGCAGAGATCAGGACTCATTCATCCGGGTTACCGACATTGCTGGTGATAGTTATACCGACATCGATACCGATGTTGAATATCTCAATGCGTTGACAATTGGTGGCCACTACGCATCATCAAACGTGCCGGCGATGGGCTTATGGTCTGTCGTTCTATTAATCATGTTAGTGATCGGTTTTGCGGCTGGCGTATTAAGAAAACGTTACAGCTAAGCATCACGCAAAAGGGGCAGGCGCTGTTGATCAGGTGCTTGCCTCTTTTTTTGTCTTTTTTTATGTGCCCAACCAAAAACGGCCATTAACCCTCTTAATTTTCGCGTCAATTTCTGACAAACACCGGGGTAGTTCCCCTGACGACCCCTTGGCGGGTATCTAGCAGACTAAACACTGAATACAAATGACGCTGGGTGGCGACGTGTCACCGGCGGAAATCTTGGGGGATTTCTAATGTTTCAGTGGTTAAGAAGTGATGGTGCCTGCGAGCACGTGTTTTTTTTAAGGGGTATGGGCCGGGTCGGTTTGTTGAGCTCTGGCTTGTTCAGGTGTGTGCTGCTGTTGGTGTTGGCATTTCCATGCGGGGGAACTGCGGTTGCTGCCAGTTTGCCGCCGGCATGGTCGGTGCCGGCGCAGCTGACTTCAGATGATGGACATGCTTTTATTAGCTGGACGTTACCTGCCAGTGAAACGGCAGATATCTTCAAAATTACTGAAACCTTTAAAGGTGAATCGTCCGTTCACTATACCGAATCAAACAGTCTGCGGGCTTGGCGTGTACAGCCCGGGGTATACGATTTTGTGCTGCAGGCCTGCTCAAAGCACAAGGACGCTGGTCCGGTTTGTGGTAGTGCTTCCAGCCCGCTGGCTTTGAAAGTCACTGAAGCGGTCACATCGAAATTGTTGACCGGAAATGTGGATAACGCCACGCCGATAACCAGTAGTCAAAGTGTCGACGGTGGCCCGGACCAATTAAGACCCGGTCACTGGTATAGCGCTGAGAAGGACGGCCATGGCTGGAGTTTTTACTGGTCCAATCGACTTGCTTTACAGAAAGATGACCCTTTGTTTGGCAACAGTTATGACCTGGTTGGAGTTTGGTATACCTACGAGGGTAAATCTGCTGTTTTTAACCCGACTTGTTATTTGTGTCCAATAGAAGTTGGTGACTATCGTCCAGTTGCCCTAAAACTGAATGCGGTGGCGACTGGTCAAGGTACATTTGCTGGCGGCTTATACCTTAGCCAGGCGAATGGCAGTGAACTATGGGTGGGTAGCGCGGAGATGACGTTCGGCCCTGACAACTCGACCGCAATCATCAGCTGGAGTGCTAATTTTAAAAAAGAAAGTTTGTCAGATACCGATTCCCTGGCGCTCTTGCTAGGCAATGACCGATCTGATGCCAATAACATTTCGAATTTTAGTGGTCTTTGGGAGCGCAGTGGTGACAACCGGTACTTTGTTGTGACCAACATTGGTGATATTGCTGAAGTTGCCACGGTGGTCTTTAACGATGACGCCGGCGACCCTACATGGATACAGGCGGTCAATGCTGGCTCAGCTATTGCAGGTTCCACCAGTTATTGTTTTGCCTATCAATACGAAGGCTACTCGCCACAAATCAACAAACCATCCGGGTGGTCAGCGGGTTGGTACTTGTCCGGTTGTAACTCAGCATTGCCGGCAGACAGCAATAACCGCAACAGTCTGCGCTATTTTAATGGCTTAAACCAGGCGTTCTTCTGGGCAGATTTCACACTGCCGGGCACGGGTTTTGCTTCGGGTTCAATCAGTATTGGTAGCAGTAGCTCGAGCGTTTCACTGGAAAAGTCAGCCAGTTTTCATGGCATCAATTACGTCAGTCCCACAGGAGATGGCTGTCAGTTGAACAGCGCACCAGATGCATGTCAGGTGGAATTGACCTGGTATACAGATGGTGATTATCCCGACGCAACTGTCTACGCGCACAATGTTTCCACCAACACTTATTACAAAGTACTGACTTCGGGCCAGTCGGCGATGGTGAATGTTCCATACCAACCCCCTACGGTTGGTCAATATCGCTTTCAATTGCGTATGGGCAATGGCACCGCTACGAGTCTGATTGCGAGTTCGGCTCAATTCACCGTGTCTGAAGGTGTGCCTAATTCGCCACCTGTTTTGGGTGTGCTATCAGACCAGAACAGCCTTGTGGGCAGCGTTGTGGGGTTGTTGCTAAGCGCGGTAGACCCAGATGAAGGTGATGATCTGACATTCAGCGAAAGTGGCTTGCCCGCAGGGTTGAGTCTGGATGCGGTAAGCGGCTGGATTAGCGGCACCGTGTCTGCGTTAATCGGCGAGTACGAGGTTTCCGTGGTGGTGCAGGACAATCATGGGAACATCGACTCAAAGTCTTTTAACTGGACGGTATCACCTGCAAACAGCAACCCCGAGCAGCCGCCAGAACCGGCTTTGGCGCCCGCTATGAGCGCCAGCAGCAGTTCTTCAAGTGTGGGCGCTACCGCGGCAGATTTCAGCGTAAGTGAATCGGGTGGCGCGACTTACAGTATGCCTATTCTTACTGCTCCGGGCAGCGGTGGAGTCGTGCCGCAAGTTTCATTAAATTATTCCTCTCACGCAGGCAATGGTGACGTGGGGGTTGGCTGGTCGCTTGGGGGCGTGTCAGCCATTACGCTTTGTCCGCAGACTACCGAGCAGGATGGCATTGCGGGTTCGAAAGGCATTGGTTTGACTGGTGAAGATCGTTTTTGCCTGGATGGCCAGCGCCTGGTAGCAGATGCTGCCAGCGGCGCATACGGTGGCAATGGTACGCAGTACCGCACTGAAATCGATAATTTTGCCCGCATCACCTCGTATGGAACAGTCGGCAATGGCCCGGCCTGGTTCAGGGTAGAGCGCAAGGATGGCGCGGTGGTTGAGTATGGTAACAGTGCCGATTCAGGTATTGAGGCGCGTGGCAGCAAAGCGCCCGAGACCCGGTTTGTTTGGGCGCAGAACCGGTTTGAGGACCAACACGGCAATTACATTCTATATAACTATCTCGAGAACGCTTCTGGTCCTGTTGGTTATGCGCTGCAGTCAATTGATTATACGGGCAATATCCGAGCGGGCACGCTGCCCACTGCCCGTTTGTCGTTTTTCTATGGTGACCGTGACGCTGAGGCCGACCTGACCTACAGCTATTTTGCCGGGGTTAAAGTGGAGCAACGCTATTTATTGCGGAGCATCCGCTCGCAGGCGCGAGTGCTTGCAGGTTCGCCGTTAGTGGACTTGCGTTTCTATGAGCTGAATTACGAACAGGATGGAGTGGGGCGAACTATATTAACGGCACTGACCGAGTGCCGTTCCAGTAGTCGCGCCATTTGTTATCCGTCTACGCGCTTTGATTGGTTGAAAAGCGAATCTACCATTGATACAGAACCAACCTTGCTCGCGGATTTGTTGCCAAAGGCGACATTGAGCGGCCTGTTGCTAGCCGATGTCAGTGGTGACGGCAGAACGGACCTGCTTTATACGAACAGCAAAAGCAAACGACACACCCTGCACATCAGGGAGGCCACTGCCAACGCCGGTTTTCTCGAGTGGGAAGCGAGTTACACATTACCGCAAAGGCCTGGTGGGCGGCCGCCCCGGGTGTTCGCGGTCGATATCAATTCGGATGGTCTTCAGGATGTTGTTTATAGCAAATACGCAAAGACCACTGATGACTATACCTGGGTGGCGCTGATTTCAAATGGCAGTGGGTTATCTGCTGAGGTTGCGTTAAACCCCGCCCATAGATTTTTCCTCAACGCAAATGATCTCGATTCCCGTTTTCAAATCATGGATTTTAATGGTGACGGGTTGAGCGATATCGTTCACGCGCACACCAACGACATTGGGAAAGCCTGGCAACTGTCAGCGCTGCTCAACACGACCGCACCAGGCGGCAAACCGGGACTGTCCGCACCGATCGATCTTGACGTCGATAACGCGGGGTTGTTTCCTCCCAAAATGGCTGATGGTTGGGAGATGAGCGGTTTCCCGCCGTTTTATAACTGGGCGGTCACAGAAGACGATAAAACTGACGTGCCGGATGCACAGATATTCGATTTCAACGGAGATGGTGCAGTGGACCTGTTGTTGAAGGTTTGGCGCTATTACCAGAAATGTCTTTCAAATTGCACGGTTTTGGCATCATCGGCAGGCAGCGCAGCCGGTGTGGGCAACGGAAGTGGCGATCCTGTCTACCAGGTGGAGCTTGCATCCTTTTGGGTTTTGATGGAGTCCAATGGACAGGATGCGTTTACTCGGCACAGCATTGTGGCAATGGGTGAGGACTGCTCATTCGTGGCCATTTGCCGCAAGCCGGAATATGAAGATTTGCCGCGAAGTGATGATGTATGGCCGGTCGATATCAACGCGGATGGTCTTGCTGATCTTGCCTGGGGCAGTGCGGATGGCAACTGGCGTTTTAGGCTCAATACGGGTGATGAATTCGCTGCCGTCAGTTTGATCGGCAAAATTCCAGCGAAGGTTAATAAGCAGGTCAGGTTTGAAGATTGGAATGGCGATGATTATCCCGACCTTGTTTACCCATCAGATATTCTTAATGACAACGCAACATGGATGCTGCATCAGAACCACTTCGGCAGGGTTTTTGCGGCGTCTTCTAATACTGGCGTGCGCGCGGGAAATGTTGGTGGTGAGCCAGGCCTGGACGATGTTGAAAACGACACCAACCTGTTGGCAGACTTTTCCGGTGACGGCAAACCCGACCAGCTATCGATAGATAGAAATAAAAGAGGGGAAATATTGTCTACAAGCCTGCGTATGGGAATGAATGTGAGCGGTGCTCGCGCAATTGAACCCTCTAATGTCATCCGTTCGATCACCAATGGTTTTGGCGCGGTCACAGGCATCACTTATCTGCCATTGACCGATAGTCGTGCCTACACAAGGATGTATGATTCGGCTGCAGCCAGTTGGGGCAAAGGCGCGCCTGTGTATGACTATATCGCGCCGCTCTATGTGGTTAGCGATGTGTCTGTCAGTTCACCAACGTATGCAAACCCGAGTGCCCGGAGTCGCGCCGAATACCATTATGTTGGCGCAAAACTGCAGGCTGGTGGCCGTGGCTTACTGGGGTTTGCGGAAATCATTGTGTACGACCCGCAACTTCGGACTCGCACCAACACGCGCTACCGGCAGGATTTCCCATTCACTGGTTTGCCTGTCGATACGCTGCAAACAGTCTACGCCGGTGGCTCCAAATTCAGTGCCGTTACCGACGTTTCCTCCCGGCAAACTACGATCTGGCCAACCGTTTCCTCATCTACCAGGCCGTCGGCCGTTTCAATGGGCACCGTGCTCAGTTACAGCATAAAAAACTGGCGGCAAGCAAAAACCATCACCGGGGCAACGCGAATTTATTCTGATGCCTCTTTGCAACGGAACTACACGCTTGCGGGCAATCCAGAAAGCAGGGTGTTTACGCAGAGCAATTTTGACGGCTTTGGAAATATGATAAACACGGTTGTTAGTACATTTGATGATGATGGCAACATACCATTTTCCATGCGTGAGACGGACAACACCTGGTCGGCTGTGAGTCTCTCGAACTGGACCATGGGACGGCTTGGCAAAAGCACGGTCACCCATACCCGCACAGGTAAAGTGCCGGTCATTAGAAACTCTGCTTTTGAGTACAGCTCGACCACCGGTGCCATGACGCGAGAGATCATAGAGCCTGGCGATAACAGCGTTGGCATTGTGACGGCATTTTCGTATGACTTGTTCGGCAACCGGAGTTCAACATCCCGGCAAGGTGCGGGTATGGCTGCCAGGACAAGCTCCGTTGCTTATGATCCGCTGGGGCGTTTTGTCATTCGCGAAACGAACGCGTTGGGGCAGGTATTTCGCAAGGTGAGTTCAGGCAAATGGGATGTATTTGGCAACCCATTGCAAATCGAGAATATCGACGGTGTGCGCAGTACGAGCGCGATTGACCTGATGGGGCGTCCGTTTGCCAGTCACAATGAGACCGGTGCGTGGCAAAAAAGCCTTAACTATGTTGGTGGCGGTCGTCATTGTCCGGTTGGTACTGCCTGGTACAGTGTCAGTACGAATGGCGGTGGCGCGGTGTCTCAGCAGTGTTTCGATGTGATTGGCCGTGATGTTCGCAAAGGCAACAAAAGTCTTACGGGGCAACTTGTATTCGTTGACCGGTATTACGATGCATCCGGCAGAGCCAATCGGGTTTCAGAGCCCTATTTTGAAGGCGAAACGATGCTCTGGAGTGAGACAGCCTACGATAAGCTCGGTCGCGTTACCGGTGTGTTAAGTGCCGGTGGTGATGATGTCACTATTCGATATGACGAGCAGGCAGCCAGTGCGTGCTCAGCCAGTAACCCGAGGGTTATCGTGACGCTCAATGCGCTGGGCCAACAGGCCACTGAGGTGAAAAATGTTCTTGGCGAAACGGTAGAAAGTTTTGATAACCAGTGTGGTCAGGTTTCTTTTAGTCATGATTCAATGGGTTACATGACCAAAGTGACTGGCGCGGAAGGCTTGGCGGTGTCGATGAGCTATGACAGTGCCGGAAGAAAAATCGCGCAAACCGACCCCGATATGGGTACCTCGCAGTACGCTTACAATGCCTTGGGTGAGCTGACGCGCCAGTTGGACAGCAAACAACAGGCCGTAGACTTTGAGTACGATGCCCTGGGCCGTGTAAGTCATCGCAGGGAACTGACTGGTGTGGATAGTCTGAGCGATGTGTTTTTCACTACGGTCAATCATGAAAACACCCTGTACCGGGCAGCAAGTCCCGGTAAGTCCCAACCATCAGTGGTCACTTATCGTGAAGGCGAGTCTGGCGTCATCATCCACCAACGCGAGACGAGTTTTGAAAGTTTAGGCAGGGTGAGTGGTACAAGCACAACCATTGATGGGCGCCAGTTTTATGAGCGGACCACTTACGACGCCTATGGTCGAGTATTCCAGCAGTTTGATCCATCCGGAAACGATCATGGTTTGCGCTATGCTTATAAACATGGACATTTGAGCCAGCTTAAAGAGGCGCGGGAGGGGGTGAATGGGGTCGTGTATCAGAATATTCAGGAAACAGATGCCAGGGGTAATGTAACGATTGCCGAATTGGGGAACGGCGTTACCGCGGTTGCAAGCTATGACGCCGCCAGCGGCCACTTGACTGATCTAAGTGCTTACGACCAGTTGGGAGTCGAACTGCAGCGGGTAGATTATTTGTTTGACGTGCTGGGTAATTTGAAATCCCGCCATGACCTGTCCGGCAGTAACGACCTGGAAGAAAATTTCAGCTATGACCATCTCAACCGGTTGGAGCGTGTCCAGATAACCGCACCGGGATTGGGTATTTCCAGTCCGCTTGAGACGCTTGCGTTAGCCTACAACGCGGAAGGGAATATCACCTGGAAGTCAGATGTCGGCTCCTATTCCTATGGGGCCGGTTCAGCCGGGCCACACGCGGTTACCCGGGCTGGCGCGAAGTCTTACACCTATGATGCCAAAGGTAATCAGTTAACCGGCGGCGCCAGAAACATCACTTATACCACTTACGACAAGGCAGCTAGTCTGACTTTGGGTGAGCACAATACCGTTTTCACTTACGGTATCGGCAACCACCGCGTGAAACGGGAAAACTCAGTGGCAGGCGAACTTGACCGGGTCACTGTGTATCTTGGAAATGTTGAGTACATCACCCGCGCTGATGGGGTTGCCTTGTTCAAGCGTTATTTGGGGGCTACCGCCATTTCCACTTACTACCCGGCGAGCTCAAACGAGCAGTTGGCCTACCTGTTAAAAGATCACATTGGCTCGATTCATACTGTGCTTGATGAGCGCGGTTTAATCACGGCAAGGATGCATTTCAGCGCGTTTGGTGAGCGTCAGGATGCTGATTGGCAAACACCACTGGATAGTTTTTTGTACGCACCGGTTAATGACATTACAACGCGCGGATTCACCGGGCATGAACACGTCGACACGATGGGTGTCATTCAAATGAACGGGCGCATTTATGACGCGAACTTAGGGCGTTTCTTGCAAGCCGACCCGTTTGTTCAGGCACCCGGAAACACACAAAGTCTTAATCGCTATAGCTATGTGTTTAATAACCCTTTGAGCTACACCGATCCGAGCGGCTTCTTCAGTATCAGTAAGTTCATTAAAAAGTGGGGCAGAACCATTGCCGCGGTGGCGGCAAGTATTTTTTTACCGGGTGCCCAGGGCATCCTCGCCTTGCACTTTAGCGTCAATAGCGCATTTGCACAGTTTGTCATTACCGGGTTTATCGCTGGCGGCATTACCGGGGGTATCAAGGGGGCGGTTAAGGGCGCGTTTCTGGCGGCAGTAACCTATGGTGTGACGAGCGCTTTTAATCAGGTTTCGGAGGGCAAGTTGGTTTTAGACGAGGGCAACATCGCGCCTACTAAAGGGAATCTTGAGCGTATGCTTGGTACCGCAGATCCAACTGCGGGGCTGTATAGAATTGACGTTTTGAAAAATGGTAGATTCGTGCACGCTTCCCCAATTACATCGAGTAGCGTTACCTCGGGCGAGACCATATTTACTAATGGAATAAGCAATAATTTCCAGGCGGCAGTCAGAAACGGTACCACGCATGTGGCGCAACTTGATGGCGCGGCTTCCGGTTACATCCTCAATTTTAACCCGACCCAGAGCCTGCTCAAAGACGGGTTGGAGGCTACTCGAGATATAGCGAGTACGTATTTTGGCTCCGGGCCCTCAGCGCTGGCTGAGAATCTCGCGAAGGTGGTTGATGCTGCCAGCAGGAATGGTGTTACCGGCCTGCGTCTGATCGGCCACAGCCAGGGTGCGGCCATAACCACCAGTGCGTTGCGTTTTGCCGCAGATTCGGGGATGAGTTTAACCGCTGTGGGGTCTGTCAATTTGCACGGCGCACCGCTAAACGACCTGTACATTAGAAACTCCCTTGCCAAACGCACCGGTATTGGCAAGGGGGCGTATTTTACACGGGCCCAGTTTGGCGACCCTGTACACAATATTCTGGGTGGAAACTTTATATCCAATCCATTGCGGTTACCTTTTTCAGCAGTGCGCGTTCCCCAGTTGTTTAGCAGTGACGCGACACTGAGCCCTCATACAACACCCTGCTTCGGCGGGCGCACCGCACTTTGTTCGGGATAAGAAATGATGAAAACGATGGCTTTGCTTTGTTTTAGTGGTCTGCTGGCCGGTTGTGCGGTGTTCGACTCCGCAGATTTTAAATACCTCGATAACGAAAACCAGGAAATGCACACAGTGCTGGTCACCGGCGCGGAACAGGTTGTGGAAATATCCCTGCCGAAAAGTCGGACCGTCAGGCTTCCTGACACCTGTTTCATGAAGCCTTCGGGCCTGCAACTCGGATATGTTGCGGCCTTCAGTTTTCCTTATGAGCAGTTGTGGAGTGGCCCGTTACGCAAGAACAAAATGCTTTATTGGTTTTCAATGGGGTTTACGTATTCAAATGGCCGGCACATGCTTTCAGAGGATGTTGATACCAGAATGGGGGTGGTTACTAAATTTTATGAAGGATTTGATGAAAGCATCTGGCGCGACGTGGTTTTGGAGCGCTTGGTTGTAGAGCAGTATATTTCGCCACAGGGGTACGAATGGGTGATGGAGAACAGGCCGACCACCCGGAGACACCGCGAGCACTTCACTTTACCAATATCCGATGAGCGCGAACTAGCTATTGCTTTTTGGTACAACGACGACTGGGTAAAAGATCACCCCGAATGGTATGAACGGCGAAAGGCGTTAAGTCGACGTATTCTCGACAGCGTCAAGCTTTCGGCCCCTAAGTAAGTGCAGACTGGTTTAGCTAGGTTCCAAAGTCCTGCAGCGCGTCAAGCAACGAACTCGTTTCATTCTCGCTGGTTGAGTGCCCGAACACAAAACGAGCCAGGTCGTCTCTGCCCGGCCACAGTTGGAACTGGATGCCGTTGAGTTGCAGGTGGCTAAAACCCTCTTTGGTCCAGCGTACGAACACTTCGTTGGCGTCTACGGGGTATTCCAGACAGGCGCTTGCGTGGTTTTCGATGGCTTCGGCAAACCTTGCGGCCTGCAGGTTGGCGTGGCCGGCCATATTCAGCCAACGATCGTTTTCGATATAGGCCAGTAACTGGGCCGATACGTAGCGCATTTTGCTTAACAGGTGGCCGGAGCGTTTGCGCAGGCGTTCTGCGGTTTCGCGCCATTGCGGCTGGTTGAAAATGACCAGTGCTTCGGCGGCCATGCAGCCGTTTTTGCTGGCGCCGAACGAGAGCATGTCGATGCCAGCTTCGCAGGTAACTTCAGCCGGGTGACAGCCCAGGCTGACAATAGCATTGGCGAAACGGGCGCCGTCCATGTGAGTTTTAAGACCCAGTTTATGGGCCGAATCACACAGGGCGGTAACCTCTTCAATACCGTAAACGGTGCCGGCCTCGGTGGCCTGGGTCAGGCTGAGTGCCGATGGTTTGTAGCTGTGAACACCGTGGCCTTCGTTGGCGCGGATGGTTTTTTCCAACTCACCGGTGGTCATTTTTCCGTATTCACCGTCGACAGGAACCAAGCGCATGCCGTTGCCAAAAAACTCCGGGGCGCCGCATTCGTCATTAAGAATATGCGCGCCGCGATGACAAAAAACACTGCCCCATGGCGGGGTGACGGTAGCCAGGGCTATGGAATTGGCCACGGTGCCGGTTGTAACCGGTAACACAATGGCGTCGGTTCGGAACAATTCTGAAAAGACTTCATCCAGCTGTTTTGACCAGTTGTCTTCGGCATAAGCCCATGCGGTGCCGTGGTTGGCTTCGAGTATGGCTTCCATGATCGCGGGCGCGACCATTGTTTCGTTGTCGCTGCGGAAATTTGCTGTCATATCGGTTCCGAAAAATTGATTTTTTGTTCAGCCTGCGATTATAAGCAGGCTTGGCAGGCTTGTCGCCAGTCGCGTATGGGTGGCGGGCAAAGCCAAGCACTGGGATAATGCGCCGCCATGGGGTCTGAAACCACACCAACAAAAATTCTCGGCCAGGTTGCCGGTATGCTCGGCGGCATCACGCAGTCTGATGCTGCCTGGTGCCGACAGCGCATCAAGACTGCCCGCGCTCAACTGAAGAAAGGCAAGCCGGTTGATTCGCTGCTGGAAGCGTTGATCGAACGCTGTACCAGGTCGGCGCAAAAATGTCAGCAGCGCCAGCAATCAATTCCCCAGCCGACCTATGACCCGATCCTGCCGATTGTCGACCGCCGTGAAGAAATTATTGCCGCGATCAGAGAGCATCAGGTGCTGGTGATTGCCGGTGAAACCGGCTCGGGCAAGACCACGCAGTTGCCCAAAATGTGCTTGCAAGCCGGTCGGGGTGTGCGTGGTTTGATCGGCTGTACGCAACCCCGTCGAATTGCCGCGCAGGCGATGGCAGACAGGGTGGCGGAAGAACTCAATACGCCGCTGGGCAGTGTGGTGGGTTACCAGGTGCGGTTTCGCGAGAAGCTGAATAAAGACGGCATTATCAAGTTTATGACCGACGGCATCATGCTGGCCGAAACCACCCATGACAGAAACCTGAATGCCTACGATACGATTATTATTGACGAGGCCCATGAGCGCAGTCTGAATATTGATTTTCTGCTGGGCTATCTGAAACAGTTGCTCAAGCGCCGCCCCGACCTGCGCGTCATCATTACCTCTGCCACCATCGATACCGAGAAGTTTTCCAAACATTTTAACGATGCACCAGTGATCGAAGTTTCGGGCCGTAGTTACCCGGTGGATGTGGAATACCATCCGTTGGACGAGGATGAGGAAACTGGACAGATTGCCGAAAAGGCCAAGAGCCGTGACCTTTACGCGGGCATTGCCAAGGCGGTTAACCGTCTAAGCCGTATCGACCGGCACGGCGACATACTGGTGTTTTTCTCCGGTGAGCGTGAAATACAGGAAGCCGCCGACTACCTGAAAAAACAGAACCTTCGCCACACCGAGGTGTTGCCCTTATACGCGCGGCTGCCGGTGGCCGAACAACGCCGTGTATTTCACCCCGGCCCCGAACGCCGCATTATTTTGTGTACCAACGTGGCGGAAACATCACTGACCGTACCTCGCATTCGGTTTGTGATTGATACGGGTTTTGTACGTATCAGCAGATACTCGCACCGCAGCCGTGTGCAGCGCCTGCCCATAGAGGCGGTTTCACAAGCCTCCGCCAACCAGCGCAAGGGTCGTTGCGGCCGTCTCGGCCCGGGCACTTGTATTCGGTTGTACAGTGAGGCCGATTTTGACCTGCGGCCAGAATTTACCGAGCCGGAAATTCTGCGTACATCGCTGGCTTCGGTCATCCTGCGTATGTTGACCACCGATCTCGGCGCGGTTGAGGACTTTCCGTTTCTCGATCCACCGGCACCGCGCATGATTAACGATGCCTATCATTTGTTGTTTGAGCTGGGCGCAATAGACGCGCAACGTAACCCGGTAACCCTGGGTCGACAGCTTGCACGCTGGCCGCTGGATGTACGCCTGGCACGGATGCTGATCGAGGGCTCAAAGAAGGGCTGTTTACACGAGTTGATCGTGCTGGCCTCAGCGCAGAGTATTCAGGACCCACGTGAACGGCCGCTGGACGCCAGTGCCGCGGCCGATGAGGCGCACGGCCGGTTTGAAAACGACAAGTCCGACTTCATGGCGTTTTTGCAGTTATGGAAATACCTCAAGCAGCAGCGTAAGGAAAAGTCGGCAAGCCAATTCCGCAAGTTGTGCAAGCGTGAGTTTTTAAACTGGACACGGGTAAATGAGTGGTTTGACCTGAATCGCCAGTTGTACGAACAGGCGCGCGAAGAAAAACTGTCTTTCAGTAAGGAACCGGGCACCGAAGCACATATTCACCAGGCCTTGTTATCAGGCTTGTTAAGTCACGTTGGCCGCATAAATCCGGAAGATAGCAGCTATATTGGCCCGCGTTCGAGGACGTTTTATGTTTTTCCCGGCTCTGGGCTATTCGGCAAGCGACCACAATGGCTGATGTCCGCGGAGATTGTTGAAACCAGTAAAACCTATGCGCGCACCAATGCCGTTATCCAGCCCGCGTGGCTAGAGGCACAGGCCGCACACCTGTTAAAGCACCATTATTTTGAGCCCCACTGGTCTCGTAAACAGGGGCGGGTGCTGGCCTGGGAGCAGGTGGCTTTGTTTGG
>Ga0102810_1000504_pt1 | contig 14340 bp, 13 predicted proteins | sample ColrivemetaGS573_FD_84506 | JGI IMG/M metagenome (GOLD analysis project Ga0102810, IMG submission 84506) | Estuarine microbial communities from the Columbia River estuary - Ebb tide ETM metaG S.573 | ecosystem: Environmental > Aquatic > Marine > Intertidal zone > Estuary | place: USA: Columbia...
AAATACAACAATTATACGATATGGTTTACGAACAAGAAGATTATCCTTTTTTAAAACATAGATAAATGGCAGAAATAATTACAATGCCACGTTTAAGTGATACAATGACAGAAGGAGTTGTAGCGCAGTGGTTAAAAAAAGTAGGTGATAAAATTTCAGAAGGTGATATTTTAGCAGAGATAGAAACAGATAAAGCAACTATGGAATTTGAATCTTTTAACGAAGGTACACTTTTATATATTGGCTTAAAAGATGGAGAAAGTGCTCCAGTAGACTCATTACTAGCTATAATTGGCGATGATGGTGAAAATATTGACTCCATAATTAAAGATTTTAAAGTAGCTACTCCTGTGCAAGAAAAGTCTCAGGCAAATGAGGAAATTTCAAAAGCTCCTGCTCCAGTTAAAGAAGCTGGACCTGATTTAGCAACTACAACGCAACCTGCTGCTGTGCAACAACCTTTTGTAAATAAAGGTAAAGTGATTGCTTCACCTTTGGCTAAAAAAATAGCTCAAGAAAAAGGAATTAATTTGGCACATGTAATTGGAACTGGAGATAATGGAAGAGTTATAAAACAAGACATTGAAAATTATGTTCCTGTTTCTTCAGCTCAAACAACCGTTTCTCAAACTGTTGCATTAGTTGAGGAAAGTTTTGAAGAAACTACAAACTCACAAATGCGTAAAACAATTGCACGTAGATTGGGTGAATCTAAATTTACAGCTCCGCATTATTATTTAATGTTAGAGATTAATATGGATAATGCAATTTCTTCAAGAAATGTTATTAATGAAGTCCCTGATATTAAGGTTTCATTTAATGATATGGTTGTTAAAGCAAGTGCAATGGCATTAAAAAAGCATCCACAAGTAAATTCTCAATGGTTTGACGATAGAACTCGTGTAAATCACCACGTAAATATTGGTGTTGCTGTTGCTGTGGAAGATGGCTTATTGGTTCCTGTAATTCCATTTACTGATCAAAAAAGTTTGACACAAATTGGCGCTGAAGTAAAAGATAAAGCAATTAAAGCGAAAACTAAAAAGCTAACTCCTGCAGAAATGGAAGGAAGTACTTTTACAGTTTCTAACCTAGGCATGTTTGGTATTTCTGAATTTACTTCAATTATAAATCAACCCAACTCAGCGATTTTATCAGTTGGTGCTATTATTCAAAAGCCAGTTGTAAAAAATGGAGAAATTGTAGTTGGAAATACAATGAAAGTAACTTTAGCTTGTGACCATAGGACTGTTGACGGTGCTACTGGTGCGGCTTTTTTACAAACATTAAAGCAATATATTGAAAACCCTGTTACCATGTTAGCGTAATATTTTTCAATTTTTAATATTAAAAAAACCATTACAATTTTTGTAATGGTTTTTTCATTTATTAAATATATTTTTTTAAAGTCCAATTACAACTCCTTTTAAAGAGTACAAAATATATAACATATCTTTTTTCGTTTCCTCATCAATATTATGCTTTCCAAGCACAAATAAAATATCATCCACAGCACTCATAAATTCTTTTTCTGAAGTATTCAAGCCTTTATGAGCTGAAGGCATATCTTTACCGGTATAAGTTGCGCCTCCACCTGTACCTGCTGATAAAAATTCATTAACGTGTTTAGTGAACACATTTAAGCGCTCGGGATCTTTAGCTATAGGAGAAAATACATGCTTAATATCTGGATTTTCCAAATGTGCCTCCATAATATCATCAACAATAGCTGCTACACCTTCCTCTCCTCCCAATCTTTCATACAAACTTTTTTCAACAGGAACCACTTCAATAACTTCAGCAATGCTTTCAGCATCTTCTATTTGTTTTTCCGTTTTTTTATTAGTACAATTAATTAAAAGGAATGCAATTCCAAAAATGGCAATAAATTTAGTAGTTTTCATTGTTATTTTTTTTAGTTAGTTATTTGATTAACAATATCGTTACTTCAAAAAAACTTTAAAGTATATACTGTTAATAACAAATTTGTAATTTAAAATATGGAATGAATGCCAAAATTGGTTCAAATAGCACCAAAATTGGTTCAAATTTACATATAGCAACTAAATTATATGTTGTTGAATGTATTTGGACGGAAGTACTCTGAATTTATCCATAAAGCATTTAGAAAAATAAGCAGGGCTATTAAATCCAGATTCATATGCAATTTCTGAAATATTCCCATGTTGTTTATGAAGTAAATCTAATGCTTTATGCAATCTAAATTCTTTTATAAAATTGTTTGGTGATTTACCAGTTAAGTTTTTTAATTTACGATAAAACTGAGATTTACTATATCCTAAACCTTTACTAAAATCAGTAACATTAAAATTTGGTTTATTCCATATTCCTTCAACATAATCCATTATTTGGGTAAGAAATTTTTCTTCAGATGGCTTTAAAATTCTCACTAGATCCTTATCAATAATTGCATTTCTATTTTCACTTTCATACAAAGCTTTTATCTCATTTGTAATTACCAATTCCTCTTTAACCACCTCACAAATTCTGACAGCTAATTCAATTGATTCTTCAAAAATACCTTCTTTATCAGAAACTGGAACACCAGCACATCATGCAATATTCATTTTTCGGTTAGATAAATCGAATTTAGGAGTTATATATTTAAAATTAGCCTGAATTTTAAGTGCACAAAAAACCGCGTTACTAACAGACTTAAATGAAATTAAATAATTATTGTTATCTCTTTTTACAATGCTGCCATTAAATTTTTTAATCGATTTAGTTACACTATTATGAAATTTCTGTGCAAACAAACTAAATTGATTAGCTTCTAACCTATTTAAATAACTACTAGTTTCAATAACCATAATTACCCTAAATGCAGGATCGTTAATTATATTCAAATCTGTATTTTGTGCCTTTATAGGATCTTCAATTCTACCAAGGAACGACTCCACAATAGCTTCATTTACTTCAATAATTTTATGTGGAACTTCTCCATGTGCATGATTATGCATATTTAAAACAGCTTCTTTATTTGGAGCTTCAACTAAACAAAAAGCAGTTTTTCTCTTATCATCAAACCAATAAGTAATACCTCTACACCCAAATAGATGTTCAATTTTTAAATCTTCTTTGTGTAATTGAGCTACATTCTCTGCTGTTACAGTTTCAGAAACATCATGACGATCCATATAAATTGGCATACTTTTTTTATTACAAGTTAATCTTTTTTAATTAATTATTTTTAACCAGCTAAAAAAGAAACAAATATCCTAACAAAAAAAGCCTCAACTTTCGTTGAGGCTTTAAAATATTTTATTCTAAATGCTAATTACTTTTTAAATTTAGCGTATTTAGATTTGAACTTATCAATACGTCCTGCAGTATCTATTAATTTAGATTTACCTGTGTAAAACGGGTGTGAAGTTCTTGATATCTCTAATTTTACTAACGGATATTCAACACCATCTACATCAAGAGTTTCCTTAGTATTTACTGTTGAACGAGTTAAAAACACCTCTTCATTAGACATATCTTTAAATGCTACCATTCTATAATTTTCTGGATGTATACCTTTTCTCATCGTAAACTCGTTTTAATTCTATTTTTATTTTTCAGACTGCAAATTTAACTATATTTTTGAAACTTCAAACAAATAATTTATTTTATTTACATAAATTTTAATAAAAAAAAGCTATTTTAAGTTATGTCTTACAAATCTTTATTAAGTATTTTTCTATTTGTCTCATTAATATCCTGTAAAAGTGAGTATAAATTTATTTTAAATACACCTACTAAAATTCAGTCTAATCAAATTCTTAAGATTTCTATTTCTGAAAAAAACGGTAAACCTATAAAGTCTGTTCAATTTTCAATTGATGATCAAAAAATTACTTCTGAAGGAACTTCTGCAAGTATTAATATTAATGATTACAAACTTGGGAAACACCAAATTACTGCTCTTGTTTTTTATGAAGACAAAACTGAAAAAGTAACAAATCCTGTTTATTTTATGGCAGATTCAAGCCCAGATATATACACTTATAAAATAATAAATATCTATCCACACGATAAAGAAGCTTATACCCAAGGTTTGGAATATAGAAACGGATATTTATACGAAGGCACAGGTAGAAAGGGCACTTCTTTTATTAGAAAAGTGGAATTAGAAACTGGTAAAACTTTACAGCAAAAAGATTTAGATACGGCATATTTTGGAGAAGGAATTACAATTTTTAATAATAAAATTTACCAACTTACTTGGCAAAGTGGCATTGGAATTGTGTATGATTTAGAAACTTTTGAAAAAGAAAAAGAATTTAAGTACACTAAAAGTCGTGAAGGCTGGGGTTTAACAAATAACGGAGAACATTTAATAAAATCTGATGGAACAGAACGTATTTGGTTTTTAAACCCAGAAACACTTATTGAAGAAAGTTATATTGAAGCTTATACCAATAAACAAAAGGTTGAAAAATTAAATGAGCTCGAATTTATAAACGGAAAAATATACGCCAATATTTGGCAAAAAAACTCCATTTTAATTGTTAATCCAGCTTCTGGAAAAGTTGAAGGTGTCGCTGATTTAATAAGCTTAAAAGCTAAAATTTCACAAGAACAAAATTTATCAGATGACGATGATGTTTTAAATGGGATTGCTTTTGATAAAGAAAACAACAGAATGTTTGTTACCGGAAAACACTGGAGTAAACTGTATGAAATTGAATTGATTAAAAAATAATCTTCTACAAATTATTTTTACATTTACAAAAAAACTTTAATGCGCTACTATTTATCCATTTTAATAGTAATTACTTTAGTAGTTATATCTTCTTGTAGAAAAGACTTTACGGCAGAGTTAAGCACTGGTAATCTAATTTTTTCAAAAGATACAGTGTATCTAGATACTGTTTTTACTAATATTGGATCAAGTACTTACAATTTAAAAGTTTACAATAAAACCAATAACACTATATCTATTCCTTCAATAAAATTAGGCAGAGGAGAAAACTCAAGCTACAGATTAAATGTTGATGGTATAGCTGGTAAACTATTTGAAGATGTAGAAATTTTAGCCAAAGATAGTATGTACGTTTTTATTGAAACAACCATAAATTACGACCAAATAACAGATCCCATTTATATAGATTCAATTGTTTTTAACAATGGTGAAAAACTACAAAATGTAAAACTTATAACTTTAGTGAAAGATGCACATTTTTTATACCCTGCGAAAAATTCAGAAGGTTTAGTTGAAACTATTACTACGGGTTTAAATACTGATGGTGAAGAAATTAAAATAAATGGATTTTACTTAAATAACAACACTACTTTCACCAATGACAAACCTTATGTAATTTATGGGTATTGCGCTGTTCCTGAAGATAAAACACTAACTATTGAAGCAGGTACCAATATCCATTTTCATTCTAATTCAGGAATCATTGTAAATAAAGGCGCTTCCTTAATTGTTGAAGGTGAGTTAAATAATCAAGTAATTTTTGAGGGTGATAGATTGGAACCCCAATTCAGCAATATCCCAGGCCAATGGGGAACAATTTGGTTACGTGCTGGAAGTAAAAATAATTCAATAAATAATACTATAATTAAAAATGCTTCAGTTGGCATAATTATGGATTCTATTGGTAATAATTCTACTCCAACTTTAAGTTTAAAAAATACTCAAATTTATAATAGTTCAAATTTTGGAATTTTGGGTAGAGAAACTAATATAAAAGGTGAAAACTTAGTTATTAATAATAGCGGACAAGCGTCCTTAGCCTGCACCATTGGTGGAACTTATAACTTTACACATTCAACTTTTGCAAATTTTTGGAATGGCAGTTTACGTCAATACCCAAGTGTATTAATTAACAACTACTTTACTTATTCCAATGGTAATGAGCAAATTGTTAAAACGCGCGATTTAAACGCTGCTAGTTTTACAAATTGTATAATTGATGGAAATTCAAATATTGAGTTAGTTATTGATAAGGTTGAAGGCTCCACATTTAATTATTCATTTAAAAATAATTTAATAAAGTTTAACGACTCTAACGAAAGTTATAAGGATATTGGGACCTATAATTTTGAAGACACTAATAACTACATGGATAACATTTTAAATGGTGATTCTGAATTTAAATCGCCGTCAACAAATGAATTAATAATTGGCGAAAATTCTGAGGCAAATTTAAAAGCAAATATTCAAGGAACTTCTTTGGTTCCAAATGATATTTTGGGAACTCTTAGATCTTCACCAGCTGATATTGGTGCATATCAACATATTATTTTTGAAAATTAATTATTGCTTATAAATTACTCCATTTTTCATAACAAATGAGACATTTTCCATAGTGTGGATATTTTCATTTGGATCCTCATTAACCGCAATAATATCTGCGAATTTCCCTTGCTCAATGGTTCCAATTTCTGCACTCATTTTTAAAATTTCGGCATTAGTAACAGTTGCTGATTGAATAGTTTCTATAACAGGCATTCCAGCTTCTACCATATACCCAAATTCCTTTCCATTTTTACCGTGATCAAAAACCCCAGCATCCGTTCCAAAAGCTATACCCACACCTTTTTTGTAAGCCTTTCCAAATGTACTTTGAATTTTTGGTCCAATTTCCAAAGCCTTTGGAACAATAATTTCAGGATAAAATCCTTTTATTTTCGCTTTATCAGAAACTTCTTTTCCAGCAGTTATTGTTGGAACTAAATAGGCATCATTTGCTATCATTAATTCCATAGTTTCATGAGACATTAAAGTTCCATGTTCAATTGTTTTTACACCACCTAAAACGGCACGTCTCATTCCTTCATCTCCGTGAGCGTGTGCAGCTACGTGCATATCATAATCTTTCGCAGTTTCAGTAATTGCTTTAATTTCTTCAATTGTAAATTGTGGATTTTGACCATTTTTAGCAACACTTAAAACACCACCAGTAGCTGTTATTTTAATAACATCTGCCCCATTTTTATATCTTTGTCTAACCCCTTTTTTAGCATCTTCTATACTATTTACAACTCCTTCTTTGGGACCTGGATCACCTATTAACTTTCTACTTGATCCATTTGTGGGATCTGCATGACCGCCAGTTGATGCAAGGGATTTTTCAGCTGTAAAAATTCTAGGCCCAACAATTTTCCCATTATTTATAGCATTTCTTAAAGATACATTTACTCCACTCCCACCTAAATCTCTCACGGTTGTAAAACCAGCCATTAATGTAATTTCTGCATATTTTACCGAATTAAAAGCAATATCGGCTTCATTAGCTGTAAAGCTTTCAATATAAATTGATGGACTCATTTGCATTTCTAAATGCACGTGCATATCTATTAAACCCGGCATAACCGTTTTCTGCTTTAAGTCAATTATTTTATCATCATTATTATCCGAATCAACATATCCTTTTATAACATCTACAATTTTGCTTTCTGAAACAATAATGGTCATTTCTTTTAAAGTTTTCCCAGACTTTGTATCTATAAGTTTTCCACAATGTAAATACGTGTTTTGTGCAAAAAAGTAAGTTGTAATTAAAAAAAATAAACTAAAAATGATTTGTTTTTTCATATTATGATTGATTAAATGGTGTATTTTTACCCAAATATATCAAAATATTAATAAGTAGTTATTTCTTATCAAACATGAAAAATGTAATTATAACAGGAACCAGCAGAGGCATTGGATTTGAATTGGCACAACTATTCGCTAAAAACAATTATCAGGTTTTAGCATTATCTCGGAATTCTGAACCTTTAAAAAAGCTCAATCTTAAAAATATTTCAACTATTTCGGTGGATCTTTTAAAAAATGAAGACTTAAAAAAAATAACAACCTTTGTTTCTGAAAACTGGAAAAGTGTTGACATACTTATAAATAATGCCGGAAAATTAATTAGCAAACCTTTTGAGCAACTTACGACTGACGATTTTTTGGAAGTGTACAAAGTAAATGTTTTTGCCGTTGCAGAATTAACAAGTTTAGTTATCCCTTTTTTACAAAAAGGAAGTCATGTTGTTAATATTAGTAGTATTGGAGGGGTACAAGGGAGTATGAAATTTCCTGGTTTAGCAGCCTACAGTTCTTCAAAAGGAGCATTATTAACCTTAACTGAAGTTTTGGCTGAAGAGTATAAGGAACAAGCTATTTCTTTTAATTCATTGGCATTAGGTGCTGTTCAAACAGAAATGCTGAAAGAAGCTTTCCCTGATTATCAAGCTCCAGTTTCAGCAAAAGAAATGGCGAGTTATATTTATAATTTTGCATTAACAGGTAGTAAATTTTATAATGGTAAAATTTTACAAGTGTCCTCAACAACGCCATAATAGATGATTGAAAAACTATCAAAATACATACCAGAAAATGCAGTTGATTTAGTACATGAAATGTTATTAAAGCATCCTTTAGATATTAAAATAGTTAGTGAACGCGCTACCAAACATGGGGATTTTAAAAGAACATTAAAAAATAAATTTCAAATTACTATAAATAACAATTTAAACAATTATCAATTTTTACTCACACTAATTCATGAAATAGCTCATTTTGTTACTTTTAAACAAAGTAGTCGTGTAAAACCGCACGGTATTGAATGGAAAACAAACTTTCAGCATTTAATGTTGCCATTTATAAACCCAACAATTTTTCCAGAGGATTTGTTACCACCATTGGCAAGTTATCTTAGAAACCCGAAAGCCAGCACTGGATCTGATGTTAAACTAACTTATGCCTTAAAACAATATGATGAAAATTCAGGAAAGAATTTTATCTTTGAGCTACAACAGGGCAGTATTTTTTTGTTTAAAGATAAAACTTATAAAAAAGGGAACAAAAGAAGAACAAGGTTCGAGTGTATTGAAATGAATAGTAAAAAGACTTATTTATTCAATCAGAATGCAGAAGTAGAAACAATATAATAATATGAATAAAAAATATTACGCAGTTATTATGGCTGGTGGAATTGGCTCTCGATTTTGGCCAATAAGCACAAATAAATACCCCAAACAATTTCATGATATTTTAGGTACTGGAAATTCTTTAATTCAACAAACCTATAATAGATTTAAAAATTTAATTCCGGCCGAAAATATATTAATTGCAACCAATATAAAATATAAAAAATTAGTAAAAAAACATTTACCAACTATTGCGTCTGATCAAATTTTGTTAGAACCTGCAATGTTAAATACAGCTCCTTGTATTTTATATAGCGCTTTTAAAATTTACAATAAAAATCCAGATGGAATTATGATAGTTGCACCGTCTGATCATTATATTGAAAACGAGCAAGAATTTATTAATAATGTTAAAACTTCATTTGAGTATTGCTCAAAAAACGACTTTTTAATAACACTTGGAATTCAACCAACTAATCCAAACACTGGTTATGGTTATATAAAATTTAATAAATCTGATACTTCGATTAAAGAAGTACTCAATTTTACGGAAAAACCAAATCTTAAAACTGCCCAAAAATTTATAAATAGTGGAGATTACCTATGGAATGCTGGTATTTTTATTTGGAGTGTTAAAAGTATTTTAAAAGCTTTTGAAACCTTTTTACCAGAAATGTTTCAGCTATTCTCTAAAGGTCAAAACTACTACAATACTACTTCAGAAAACAAATTTATTGAAGAGAATTATTTATATTCTAAAAACATATCTATTGATTTTGGAATTATGGAAAAAGCACTAAATGTTCGCGTATTACCAACGAATTTTGGATGGAACGATTTAGGAACTTGGGTATCTCTTCAGGAAAAATTAAAAGCCGACGAAAATCAAAACACAATTGTTGGAGGAACGGTAATTTTTAGAGAATCTAGCGGAAATATGGTAAAAACCCAATCTGGTAAAAAAGTTGTAATTCAAGGCCTAAACGATTTTATTGTTGTAGAAAAAGAAAATATATTATTAATTTGCCCGAAAGATAAAGAGCAAGAGATTAAAGAAATAACTACTGAAGTAAAATTAAAATTTGGAGATAAATTTGTTTAAATTAATTAATTATGGAAACTGAAAACACCAATCAAAGTAATAAATTTTCAAACCCTTCAAATCATGTAAAAAAAGATTTAAATGGTATTTGGGTGAGTATTTCCCAATTTCTGTATGGATTATTGGATATTAAAAAAGATACAGACAAAAAAGGTACTATAGAAGATATAAAAGGAAACATATCTATGAAAGGTCATACTGCCTGGGTATTAGTTTTTTCTATTTTAATTGCATCAATCGGATTAAATGTAAGTTCTACAGCAGTGGTAATTGGAGCAATGCTTATTTCCCCATTAATGGGACCAATTTTAGGTGTTGGTTTGTCTATCGGTATTAACGATATTGATACGTTAAAACGTTCTTTGATTAACTTAGGCGTTATGGTTGGTTTAAGTTTAGTGACATCATTTTTGTTCTTTTTAATACCAATTTTTAGAAATGAAACCCCTGAACTTTTGGCTAGAACAGCACCTGATGTTCGAGATGTGTTTATTGCTATTTCAGGTGGTCTTGCCTTAATAATTGCATTGAGCAGAAGAAGTAAACAAACGAATACAATTGCTGGTGTAGCCATTGCAACGGCTCTTATGCCTCCACTTTGCACAGCTGGTTATGGACTTGCAACTATGAATTTAAGTTATTTTGGAGGTGCAATGTTTTTATTTACTATAAATACTATATTTATTGCTTTAGCAGCCTTTGTAATCGTCAAATTTTTACAATTCCCAATGCTAAAATACCTCAATTCAGCCAAAAGGAAAAGAATAGCAAGAATGGCTTCCTTTGTAGCTCTTTTAGTCTTTGCAGGAAGTATATACTTGTTTTTTAATTTATTTAAAGAAAATCAATTTAGGCAATCTGCACAAAACTTAATTGATGATATTAAAGAAAGTGGGGTCAGTATTATTGATGAAGTTGATAAAAACATTAATTATTCAGATAAAACTATCCAAATTTTTGTTTATGGAAATAAACTTGATCAACAACAAATTGAAAAGTGGACCTCCAAACTTCCAGACTATGGGTTAATAAATACTAATTTATTAGTTCAACAAGGCGCTGATGATTCTGACTTAAGACATGAAGTTCAAAACCTCTCGGATTTATATGTTCAAAATCAAAAAATTATATCTTCACGTGATGAAACAGTAAAAGAAAAAGAAGATAAAATTAAACTATTAACTGAGCAACTTTCAAAATATGAAAAAAGTGAAATTCCTTTTATTCAATTAAGTAAAGAAGCACAGATTAATTACAATGGGTTATTGCATTTAAGTTATGCCAAATTGGTACATACAAACTTTAATACAATTGATACTATTACGGTTTTTAATGCAAAATGGAACGACACAATTCCAAATGTAAATAATCAACAACTCTTGTTAAAAAAATGGCTTAAAACGCGTTTAAATTTAGACACTTTACAATTAAATAATAACTAAAAATCTAAAATTACACCAAATCTTGGCAACACGTTTCCTGAAGTATTTTCAATTGCTTCAAGGTTGTATTTATAATTATCTGAGGCATTAATCTCCTTATTTCCATTTTCATCTAACAATGGAATTAAATAGGATTGTGAAGTTGCATTACTTCCATATAAATTTTGAATATCAAAATAAAAATTTAGCGAAAGTTTTTTCCAATACCAGGTTTTATCAATTCTAATATCCAATTGATTATATACATCAAATCGTTCAGAATTTAACTTATTGTAATCTAATATTCCACTATTAGAAACATCATAATTGGCAATTAATGAAGAAGCTTCAAAATCATAAGGTGTGTACGGCTGTCCGCCAACTAAACGGAACTTCCCTCCAATTTCCCAATTTTTTTTCAACTTTTTTCCACCCGTTATAGTTAACAAATGGCGATTGTCCCAAGAAGAAGGAATATAATTATTTAATTTATCTTTAAACTCACTTTTAACAAAAGTATAGGATAAAATTCCATACAAACCAGTGTATGATTTCTTTTGTGCCAATAACTCAAAACCATATGCTCTTCCTTTTGAAGTTGACATAACCTCCTCATTTCCAATCACTCCAAAATCTGAACCTAAATTTGCCAAACTAATTTCATCTCTTACAGAAAAAGGGTAATTTTTATATTTTTTATAAAATCCTTCAAGTGAAATTTTTGAGGTGTTACTGGGATTTATCTCTAAACCTGATACGAAATGAGTTGCTTCAATAAATTTTAATCCATTATTTTTATTCACCAATTCATTTAAATTGTTTCTATACCCCATAATTGTATAAGCCGGAAGTTGCTTGTAAATTCCAGAGGAAGCATTTAAATTTAATTTATCATTTATTTTATATGATAATGATACTCTTGGTGAAAATTGATTGAACGGATTTTTCATTTCACTATTGTAATCGACAGCATCCATTCTTAAACCTGCTGAAACTCCAAGCTTAGTTTTAAAGGTTTTTGAAATTTGACCAAAAATACTATATTTTAACATTGATAATTCCGAAGAAAAATTAATGTCTGAAACTCCTGACGAATTTGCAAGTTGTTGAAAAGTAGTGTTTGTATATTTAAAATTTTCTAAACCAATACCAACATTTAACCTATAATTATTATTTAAAGTTGACGTATTTTCAAAACGAAATTTGTTTTCTATTTCTTTTGAAGAATAATCCAATAACAAATCCGCTGGATTATTTGTGTTATTAAAATATTTTTTTGCATTATTATTCCATTCATTTCTACTAACCACAACCTGTTGCATTGATTTCTCACTATAATGTTTGTAATTTGCTCCAATCGTATAATTCCATTGTTCTTGCACTGGAATATTACTTAAAATATAGCGATTCCTTTTAATAGTTTCTTCATCCGTAACATTATCATTTACGCTTTCGTTCAGTTTAAATTTATCGATTGCCCCCAAACCAATTATTGAAATTTCACTATTTGGTGACAATTGATGTTTTACTTTAAATTGAAAATCGTTGTAAGTTGGTAAAAAAGGTAATTTTATCAACTTAAATAGAAATTGCAGATAAGATTGACGCACTGAAGCTATAAAAGTTGTTTTATCACCTAAGGGACCATCAAGAGTAATTCCAGCATCAGAAGTCCCAAAAGTAGCTCTTGTGTTTAATTCATTAGGGTTTCCATCCTTCTGAGTAAATTCAATAATAGAACTTAATGAATTCCCTCTATTTGAAGTAAAAGCACTTGTATAAAAATCTACTTTTCTAATTAAATCAGCATTCATTATTCCAACGGGACCACCAGAAGAACCTTGCGTTTGAAAATGATTTATAACTGGAACTTCAATGCCATCTAAATAAAATTTATTTTCAGAAGGAGCTCCTCCTCTAATTATTATATCATTTCTAAAACTTGGATTTGAAGCTACACCTGGTAAAGATTGAATAACTTTTAAAACATCTCGATTACCTCCCGGATTTTTTTCAATTTCTGCAATTCCTAAAGATTGCACAGACAATGGACTTTCTAATGAATTTTTGAATAATTTACTTTGAACTACCACCTCATCTAGTTGTTCACTACTTTGAAATAGTTCAATAAAAATATAGGGTGTTTTATCTATTGTAACCAAATAATCATCTGATAATTGAGTTTGAAACCCTAAGAATGAAGCTTTAATCTTAACATACCCCAAAGGAACATTATTAATAGTAAACATCCCGAATTCATCAGTGCTTGTACCTATATTAGTTCCTTCCACAATAATACTTACAAAAGGTAATGATTCTCTTGTTTGTGCATCAATTATTTTTCCTTTTAAGCTTCCAGTTTCTTGCGAAAATAAAATTGAAAAATTACAAAAAAGAAGAAAGTAAATTACTTTGATTTTCATTTTTAAAATAATATTTAGTACAAATATATAATTTTTGTTTAATTATTTTATTTTTTTATTAAACAATTTAAAATTATTCATAAAAAAACCCCAATCTAAAAAAAATTGAGGTTTGTGGTGAGAGAAGGATTCGAACCTTCGAAGCTTGCGCAGCAGATTTACAGTCTGCCCTCGTTGGCCACTTGAGTATCTCACCAAATAATTTAAACTAAAAAACTTCTCTAAATTGAGAAGCTTTTTGTGACCTGGCTGGGGCTCGAACCCAGGACCACCTCCTTAAAAGGGAGGTGCTCTACCAACTGAGCTACCAGGTCGTCTTTTTCCTTTTTAGCGGCTGCAAATATAAAGGTATATTTTAAAAAAACAAACTACTTTATTGATTTGTTTCATTTAAATATGCCTCTCTAACTTTTTTAAATAAATTTGAAGAATAAACAAAATTCACAATCGTCTCATTTTCAGTTTTAAAAATCTCTTTATTTGTTCCTTCCCAAGCTTTTACACCATCTTTTAAAAA
>Ga0102810_1000505_pt1 | contig 14312 bp, 9 predicted proteins | sample ColrivemetaGS573_FD_84506 | JGI IMG/M metagenome (GOLD analysis project Ga0102810, IMG submission 84506) | Estuarine microbial communities from the Columbia River estuary - Ebb tide ETM metaG S.573 | ecosystem: Environmental > Aquatic > Marine > Intertidal zone > Estuary | place: USA: Columbia...
CATACGCAAGGGCAAGTCTTTTCATGGCTTGTCTTTCAACATTAATATGGACCTTGAGCCCTTTCAGCGTATTAACCCCTGTGGCTTTCAGGGCCTGCAAGTGACCAATTTATCGGCCTTTGCAGAGGTTTCCATGGCTGAGGTTGAAGACCGCCTGATTAGCGGTTTAAGCGAAGTTTTAGGCTACAATGGCCGGTTCCGTGAAGTTGAAGCCCATCTGCCGTAAGGCGCATACCCGTATTGGAAGAGCCAAGTTAAGTGACTGACGAAAATAAAATTCCTATCCGAATCACCCTGCCAAAAGATCCGGGTGCAAAAGAACTTGGCGCCGACAAGTTGGCGCGTAATACTGCCCGTTTCGATCAGAATGCGCCGGTATTGCGCAAGCCGCCATGGATTCGGGTGCGCTTGCCGTCAGGCAATGCCGTGGCCGATCTCAAATCTCGTTTGCGTGAAAATAGCCTGGTGACTGTTTGTGAAGAAGCCACCTGCCCGAATATCCACGAATGCTTCAACAAGGGTACGGCTACCTTCATGATCCTGGGTGAAATTTGCACCCGGCGCTGTTCTTTTTGCGACGTAGCCCACGGCCGTCCAAAACCACCGGACGAAGACGAGCCGGAAAACCTGGCCCGCACTATTCGCGATATGAAGTTGCGCTACGTGGTGATTACCTCGGTTGACCGGGATGACCTGCGTGACGGCGGCGCTGAGCATTATGCCCGTTGCCTGACGCGTGTTCGTGAGTTAAGCCCAAATATCAGGTTGGAGATACTGGTTCCGGATTTCCGCGGTAAAGGCCGCATGGAGCGGGCTCTTGAAATTTTGGCCACCTCACCGCCGGATATCTTTAATCACAACCTCGAAACGGTGAAGCCCTTGTACCCCAATGTAAGGCCGGGGGCGGACTACGAGTGGTCGCTGCAGTTGTTGAAGCGCTTCAAAGCACAGCACCCTGATATCCCCACCAAATCCGGCATTATGCTGGGTCTTGGTGAGACTTTTGAACAGGTTGAACAGGTACTAAAAGATCTTCGGGCCCACGACGTGGATATGATTACGCTGGGTCAGTACTTGCAGCCCACGCCGCATCATCACCCGGTGTTACGGTTCTGGACACCCGCAGAATTTGAAGAATTTGCGCGTCTTGGCTACGAGCTTGGCTTCACGCATGTGGCTTCGGCGCCGCTGGTTCGATCCTCATATCATGCCGACCTGATGGCTGAGGAATCCGGTCTCGTCGATTAAATGAATCGCCGCATTATTGCGTGTATTTTCTGTTTTTTCCGCCGACTAAACTTTTGGCCCTTGCGCCGGCCTGTCAGCAGGTGCTTATAATGGTTGAAGAAAGTCGCCAGACTGGCAACTCATCATCAGGTTTGTGGTCAGTAAGTAACCGGCAAAAGATTTATTGAAGTTAATTGGTATTGGAGAAACAAAGTTTGAGAGCATTCAAGTTAGTATTGATGTTGTTTGTCAGCAGCACGGTTTGGGCCACTTCCCAGCCAACAGAACAGGCGTTTTTCAAACCTAGTCTGGAGCAACGGTTACGCAGTAGTCTGGCCACCAAATTCCTGGCCAACTGGCACTATAAAGACACCAATATAGATGACGAACTGTCGGTGATGATATTTGATCGCTTCCTCGACCTTCTCGACCCCAACTTTAGTTTTTTCCTGGCCAGAGACATCGAAACCTTTGCGCCTTATCGCCTGCACCTTGACGATGCATTGCAGCACTCCGACCCCGCACCCGCCTATGAAATGTTCGCTGTTTACGTTGAACGGGTGCAGCAGCGCGTTAAATTTGCCCGCGAACAAATCAAATCACCAATGGATTTCACCGTTGATGAAAGTTACGCGTGGGATCGCACCGAAACCAAGTGGGCCAAGTCTGAAGCCGACCTCGATGAGTTCTGGCGGCAGCGTGTAAAAAATGACTACCTGCGTCTGCGTTTGGCGGGTAAGGAAGATGAAGCCATTATCGAAACGCTTGATGACCGCTATGAAAATCTTGACCGGCGGATTTCAGAGTTGAATTCTGACGATGTGTTTCAGTTCTTTATGAATGCTTTTGCGCAATCCATCGAGCCGCATACGGCCTACATGTCACCACGCAGTTCTGAAAATTTTGAAATTTCAATGCGTTTGTCACTGGAAGGCATCGGCGCATTACTGGGCCGTGAAAATGAATACACCAGTATTGCCAGTGTCGTGCCGGGTGGGCCGGCAGACAAAGACGGCCGCCTCAAGCCGGGGGATCGTGTCACCTCCGTGGGACAGGGCCGTGACGGCAAGATGCAGGACGTGGTTGGTTGGCGTATCGATGATGTGGTCGACCTCATTCGTGGTGCCAAGCACACCGTTGTGCGGCTTGAGGTTCTTTCGGAGGAAAGCGGTATTGATGGCCCAACGGCGATTATCGATATTGTGCGTGATGAGGTGAAACTGGAAGAACAGGCAGCGAAAAGCCGTGTTATCGAGATTCCCGGCGAAGGCGAAGAAGTGGTCAAGGTGGGTGTGATTGACCTGCCGGTATTTTATCTCGACTTCAACGGTCGCGCGCTGAACTTGCCGGATTACCGCTCCAGCACCCGCGATGTCAGAAAGTTGATTGATGAAATGAAGGCCGAGGGCATTAAGGGTCTGCTTGTTGATCTCAGAAATAATGGCGGCGGCTCGCTTCTGGAGGCTACAACACTGACCGGCTTGTTTATTGATGAGGGCCCGGTTGTGCAGGTGCGCAATTCCAGCGGTCGTGTGAGCATGGAAGAAGATACCGAAGCAGGTATGACCTGGGAAGGCCCGCTGGCGGTTTTGGTCAATCGCTACAGCGCCTCGGCTTCAGAAATTTTTGCCGCGGCGATACAGGATTATGGGCGCGGCCTGGTCATTGGTGAAACCACCTTTGGCAAGGGCACGGTGCAAAACCTGGTTGATCTGGATGATTACCGGCCCTCCAGGGACTCCGGCAAAATGGGCCAGCTGAAAATCACCATGGCACAGTTTTTCAGGGTTGATGGTGGTTCAACTCAAAATCGCGGTGTTGAGCCCGATATCAGTTTTCCTTCGGCGGGTGACCCCGAAGAATACGGCGAACGTTCAATGGAAAATGCTTTGCCATGGACCAGTATCGAATCGGCGAGTTTCAAACGTGAAGGAAACCTGAGCCGCATGGCGGCAGTCGCTGACTTCCGGTATCAGGGAAGAATGTCAGAGGATCAGGAGTTTGTCTGGTTACTTAGTGATGTAGAAGAATTTAATCTCAACAAGGACAAGAAAGAAATTTCTTTGCTGCAAACCACACGGCGGGCGGAACTGGATAAAGATGAAGCCAAACGCAAGGCCAGAAAAGCCGCGCGAGAGGAAAATGGCCCGTTACTGGAACAGCACGGCGCGCTTGCCGATATAGAAGAACCGAGTGAAATTGCGGTGGACGATGAAGATAGCGCGGTCGAGGAAGACAAGGAAGATGACCGCCCCGATCTGTTGCTGCGCGAGTCAGCACGTATTGTTGCGGACATGATCGAGCTTAGCGTTGATGAGCCTACCTTGGCGCGGCAGTTTTCCTTGCTCACTAAAAACCAAAAGCCCGACAGCCTAAACTGAACATAAGTGGGCATGTGAACACTTGCCCGGCAGACAGGTGAAACGCCTGTTACCCACCGCCACCCCTTTGCAGTAGTCGTTGCAGGATATTCCTGCAGCGTCTGCCTGCTCTTGCCGAATTCCACTATTTAGCCTGTCCCCAACCTGAGCGATGCCGGTAAAGCACCACTGATAATGTGGTTTTTACGGCGACTGCTATAATTAACCAGCGCACTAACTTCTCAATTGAGACTGTATGGGCGCTTTTTTTATTACATTGCCAAGTGATGCCAATGCTTTTTCATTCGAGATGTAAAACGGGCGGGAACACGCTGTAGTGCTTTTTTAATCCTTGCTAAAAGGTGCCCGGAATCAGCAGATTATGAGGTGCGCCGTATAGGTTTTTTGCTACGTTTTCTATCCGGTTGAATGTGGTCAAGCGTACAGTCGCGAGCACTTTACGCTATTGCGAAAGCGTGGTGGCTTAATACCAAAAGTACTGTTTAAGCCTGATGTTTTAATTTGAAACTGCATTCTTGCGAATGCGGTGAGGGGAGGATTTTAAGGTTGCTATTCGCCACTTGGCGAAAGTACTAAAGAAAAATCACCAGTAATGTTGCAAAACGAGAGGGCAGGTATGTCGAAGGTAACTGGGGCGACACGGTTTATTGCTTTTTTTAGTCAACTTAAAGAGCGCAAGGTGCTGCGCGTCGCGGTGGCTTATATCGTGGTCGCCTGGATGGTAGTACAGGTCGGCGAAGTTATCTTTGGGGCCTTAAAGCTGCCCGAATGGTCACAGAGTCTGTTGGTCGTCATCTGCATGCTGGGGTTCCCCATTGCACTGGTGCTTGCCTGGGCTTACGAGGTGACCCCGGAAGGCCTCGTTCATGACCTTGATGGCCGTTCTGGACATGAAGTACCTATTTCAAGTTCACAGCATGTTCCGGTCGCTGTTGCTCAACGGCCAAGATCGTCGATTGCGGTATTGCCGTTTGAGGACATGAGCTGTGATCAGGACCAAATGTATTTTTGCGAAGGTGTCGCGGAAGAAATCCTTTGTGCTTTGAATGATGTTGAGGGCTTGCGTGTTGCGGCCCGCGTGGCTTCGTTTCAGTTTGGCAGTAAGAGCGCGGACATTGTTGAAATTGGCAGAAAGCTCAATGTTTCCGTCGTGCTCGAAGGTAGTCTGCGCAAAAGCAATGACCAGATCAGGATCACCATCCAGCTCATTGATGTTCACGATGGTTACCAGTTTTGGGCAGGGCAATATACGCACGACTTACAGGGTGTTTTTGAAATACAGGAACAGATCGCAACGGCGGTGGTGAGGGCGATGCGCTTATCGATAGGGGAGAGCGCACTGACCAGGCCGATGACAAAAAATACCGAAGCCTATGATTTATATTTGAAGGGCAATAGTTATTTTAAACGCCCTGACAAACAGAATATTTTGTACGCGCGTCGCCTGTTTGAGCGTGCCGTAGAAGTTGACCCCAACTTCGGCCGCGCCTGGGCCAATCTGGCTTCAACCTACGCTTATGATTACCTTTTCTCGAGGCCGGACGATAACCTCAGGCAGCAGGCTATGAACATTAGCGAGAAAGCGCTGCGGTTGTCGCCAGGTGTCCCCCAGGTTCATGTGGCCAGAGGTATCAGTTACTCTATTTTTGAAAACTACAAACAGGCTGATCTGGAGTTTGATGTTGCTGTTGGCCTTGATCCCGATTCGTTTAGCGCATGGTTTACGTGGGCACGCAGCAAAACCTACGAGGGTGACTTCGAAAAAGCGGCGGCGTTTTACCAAAAAGCATCCGAGGCCAGACCGGGTGACTTTCAAAGTGTCTTGTTACAAATGAGTTTATTGACCGATTTTGGCGATGCCGTCGGCGCAAAAGAAAAGGCAGAAGAAGGTCTGCAACAGGCCAAAGAGTACCTTGAGGTGAAACCGGATGACTATCGTGCCTGGAACATGGGTGCGTTCGCGCAGCAATACCTTGGAAAAAAAGAAAAAGCGAAAAAGTGGATGGACACCTCGTTGGCTAATTCACCGCGTAGTTCGTTGTTGAGCTACAACGCTGCCAGTTTTTTTATGATAACAGGCGAAAAGGACAAGGCAATGCGCTACCTTTCGGAAGCCGCTGATTCCGGCTGTCTTAACCTCAGTTGGCTGGCCAAGGATTCAAGTTTTAATTCAGTTCGTGATGACCCTGTGTTTAAAGACATTGTTGAGCGGTTCCGGGGTGTCAGTTAGAAAAGACCTCCGCTTTTTCTGGATCGTTGGTGGGGTTGAGCCAAATCAGGCTCTGCTCCCGCCATAGCCTGTCTGACGCAAAAGATGGTCATCTGCCAAATCATCGCACCACAATGACCTCCCCTGCTGATAGAATTCACAGCTATGCAAACCTCGCCTCAACAGCCCATTTTAAAGGTCGCTTTACCCGTGCCTTTAAGACAGGTTTTTGACTATTTACCACTCGAAAATGGTATTACGCCGCTAAAAGGCATGCGGGTTGTAGTGCCGTTCGGGCGACGCAAACTGGCCGGTGTCATTGTGGGGGTCGCGGGTGGCAGTGAGTTGCCTCTGGAGAAGCTTGCCAGGGTGGTTGCTTATCCTGATGACGGGCAGGTGGTTTTGACCCGCGAAACGCTGGGCCTGCTTGAGTGGTGTTGGCGTTATTACAAACATGCCCCTGGCGAAGTGGTCTTTAACGCGTTGCCGCCGTTGCTTAGAAAAGCAGAAGGGGTGATCCCGCCCTTGCCGGTACAGTACAGCCTGACCACGACAGGCGCCGAGCGCTTGCTGGAACCACCCGGCCGTATCAAAGCCCAGTTGCGTTTGCTTGAGCAGATGAGCCAGGGGCCGGTGGGAGAAACCGTGTTACGCGCCGTTTCGCCGGGCTGGCGTAAAACGCTGGCGAAGTTACTGGAGCAGCAATGGGCTGTCGTGGAAACCCGGCAGCGGCCAACGATGAAAGTGATCCCCGGGCCATCGTTGCTGGATGAACAGGTCGCGGCGGTTGAGGCCATTGGGCAAAGTCTTGGCGGCTTTCATTGTCACTTGCTTGACGGTATTACCGGCAGTGGCAAAACCGAGGTCTATTTACAGACTTTGGAGACAGTACTGGCCGGTGGCGGTCAGGCATTGTTGCTGGTCCCTGAAATCGGACTCACGCCCCAATTGTTGAATCGCTTCCATAAGCGCCTTGGCTTTGAGCCGGTGGTCACACACTCGGGTCTCAGTGAGACGCAGCGTCTGCAGGCATGGGAGTTGGCCCGCAGCGGTATGGCTCGACTGGTTATCGGTACGCGCTCGGCATTGTTTCTTCCCATGCCCGAATTGCAGTTGATGATTCTGGATGAGGAGCATGATGCCTCTTTCAAACAGCAGGATGGTTTCCGGTATTCAACCCGCGACGTGGCGGTTAAGCGCGCCGCGGGACTGAAAATACCGGTGGTGTTGGGAACCGCTACCCCGTCAATCGAGACATTCAACAATGCGGCGAGCGGCCGCTACACCTGGCACCGTCTCAGAAAAAGGGCAACGGGTGCGCTGCAACCGCGCTGGCGGGTACTGGACTTGATACACCAGACCATGACCGGGGGAATTTCCGCGGTAGCAATGGATGCCATTGGCAAGACACTGGACAAAGGTGAGCAGGTATTGGTGTTTTTGAACCGCCGGGGCTATGCGCCGGTGCTGCTGTGCCATGAGTGCGGATGGCACGCTGCCTGTACGCGCTGTGATGCAAACCTGACCTGGCACAAGGCCACGCACCGCTTGTTATGCCATCACTGCGATAGCGGCATGCGGGTGCCGGTAATGTGCCCGGAATGCGGTGCCGATGCTTTGCAGGGCGCGGGGGAAGGCACGGAACAACTTGAGCAAATGCTGGGCAAGGCCTTTCCCGAGACCCCCTTGTTACGGTTTGACCGTGACGCGGTGCGTAAAAAAGGTGAGTTCGACCGGCTTTCCGAACAGGTTAAAACGGGCCAATCCTGTTTGCTGGTAGGCACACAAATGCTGGCCAAGGGTCACCACTTTCCAAAGGTGACGCTGGTGGTTATTGTTAATCTCGATCAAGCGCTTTACAGTGCGGATTTCCGCGCCCTGGAGCGCATGGGACAGCTCATGGTGCAGGTTGCGGGTCGCGCGGGCCGCGACCAACTGCCGGGCGAAGTCATATTGCAAACACACTACCCGCAGCACGAATCTTTACTTACGTTGCTGAGCTCCGGTTATGAAGCTTTTGCACGTGATATTTGCGCGGACAGAAAGGCGGCTTGCCTGCCGCCGTTCGGTTATCAGGCGTTATTGCGCGCGGACGCGCATGATAAAAGCGATGTGAAAAGTTTTCTGGAGCAGGCAAAACAGGTGTTTCCAAACGGGGAGGCACAGGTTTATGGGCCTTTCCCGGCCATGATGGAACGTCGAAGCGGTCGAACCCGGTGGTACCTGTTGGCGCAGGCGGACAAACGTTCGGTTTTGCATCGGCAACTTGATGTGTGGGTGGCGCAAATTCAACAACTTGCCGGCGCGCGTAAAGTGCGTTGGTCAGTCGATGTAGACCCACAGGATTATTGACATAAACGAATGGTAAAGAACGCGGTCATAAAGCATTAGTGACCAATGACACTGCTGCGGCAATGGTCGTTCGCGAGATCATTTGAGGTTGAAAAAGCACCGCGCAGAACTTATAAATCAAACAGCTCCGTTATGGGAGCGGCAACAACAGGTTTAAGCAATGGAATCAGTCGAAGAAACACCACAGACAACAACGCAGCAACACCCGGAACTGGCGGCGTTTCGTGAGCTTTCAAAGGTGGCCAATGAGCTTATTATTGGTCAGCAACGGTTGATGGAGCGTCTGGTGATGGCCTTGCTTTGCAATGGTCATTTATTGGTCGAGGGCGCACCCGGTCTTGCCAAGACAACGGCCATCAAGGTGCTGGCAGAACGTATTGAAGGCGATTTTCACCGCATTCAGTTTACCCCGGATCTGTTGCCGGCGGACTTGACCGGCACCGAGATATACCGGCCTCAAGAGGGTGTGTTCGAGTTCCAGCAAGGGCCTATTTTCCATAACATGATCCTGGCCGATGAAGTTAACCGCGCACCGGCCAAGGTGCAGTCTGCAATGCTCGAAGCAATGGGTGAGCATCAGGTCACTGTGGGTCGGGTTACCTACCCGATGCCGCCGCTGTTTCTGGTGATGGCAACGCAAAACCCAATCGAACAGGAAGGCACTTACCCATTGCCCGAAGCTCAGTTGGACCGGTTCCTGATGCATGTGTCTATCGGCTACCCCGATGCCCAGGCAGAGCTTGATATTCTTGAGCTGGCCCGCGGCCAGGCACGTGACGAACTGGGTAAAAAACCCGAGCCTGAAACACTGGTAACCCAGGCACAGGTTTTTGCCGCGCAAAGACAGGTGTTGGATTTGCACATGGCGCCGGCATTGCAGGAATACATCGTGCAGTTGGTGTTGGCAACCCGTGACCCGGGCAAATGGGATGAAGAGTTGGGCCGCCTGGTGAGTTATGGCGCAAGCCCGAGGGCCACAATTGCACTCGACCGTTGTGCGCGTGCGCGTGCATGGCTTGATGGACGTGATTTTGTGTCACCTGATGATATCCACGCGGTGATTCACGAAGTGATGCGCCATCGCGTGTTGTTGTCGTACGAGGCGGAAGCCGACGGCGTTACCGTTGACGAGCTGGTCAACCGCTTACTGGACCTGGTTCCTGTGCCATGACAAAAGTCTGGCGCGCGCGCCTGTTTGTCGCAAACCCGCCTGAATCCGCCGCGGAGGGTGCCGTGTGAGGTCACAAAGCCCTGCTGCTGCGGAATCTGGCGACGGCATTCATTTAAGCGCTGCCGAATTGATAGCCCTGAAGCCTCGCTGTAATGCACTCAGCTTGCCGATGAACCGGCCAGCAGCATCTTCGCTGGCGGGTGCTTATCGCTCGCGTTTTCGGGGCCGCGGGGTCGACTTTGTGGAGTCTCGCAACTACCTGCCCGGCGATGACATTCGCAATATGGACTGGCGTGTAACGGCGCGTACAGGCAAACCCCATACCAAGATTTTTCAAGAGGAGCGGGAGCGTCCTGTGTTGGTCGTGGTTGACGCGAGTCCGAGTCTTTACTTTGGAACCCGTACCCGGCTTAAGTCTGTTGCCGCGGGATATATGGCGGCAGCAATCGCGTGGGCTTCGGTGCGGCGCGGCGATCGTATCGGCGCATTTTTGTTCGCGCCGGAGGGTCATCGTGAATTGCGCCCAACCGGTGGACGACGAGGTGCGATGCGTGTGATTCAGGGGTTGGTCGACTGGTTGAACCCAGGCGGTGGGCAGCAACACCAGGAACCGCTTTCCGTTTCACTCGAGCGTGTTCGTCATACTGTGCGCCCTGGCAGTCTGATTATTATTATCAGTGATTTTTTCAATCTGGATGAACAGTGCCATCAGCACCTGTCGCGATTGCGCCAGCACAACGATGTGATTGGCTGTCAGGTTATGGATCCTGCGGAGAGTTTTCTACCTGCCGGCAGGTTTCCAATTTCCGATGGTCAGCACAGTGCCATGCTTGATACTTACCAACAAAAAGCGCGGCGGCAATTTGACCTGATGAGCCAGAAGCATGGTGAGTTGCCACGGCGTATGTTTCAACGGCATAAATGCGGCTGGATGGTGTTAAAAACGACTGACGATCCGGTCGACGTGCTGGGCCGCGAATTACGTATGTTGGTTGGGCGCGGCGTATGAACCCGGACCTTCTGTCACAGTTGCGTGATATTCATGCCGCGGCACCGGTGTCTTGGTGGCCGCCCGCGCCGGGTTGGTGGGTTCTGGGCTTGTTGCTATTGGCTGCGTTGGTATGGCTGGGCCGTCGTGTGCTTGCACGATACCGGGTGCGGCAGCGCCGCAAGCAAATGTTGGCCTGGGTTGATCACCTCAATGTGTTCATTGATCCCGGTGTCGATCCGCAGGGCTACTTGTCCACAATAAATCGCATATTCAAACTGGTTGCGCTACGCGCTTTTCCTGAGCGTGACTGCGCGGCACTCAGCGGCCAGGATTGGGCTGATTTTCTGATTGCGCAAATGAAGAACTTGCCATCGGCAGAGGCGCTCATGGTGCTGGCTTCAGGTCCTTATGATCCCGCGCCAAAGTTCGATGCTCAGGTGATGAGTGAGTTAGCACGTGTTTGGATTCGTAAACATGGGTGAAGGAACTCTCAGCTCCGGTTTCGCCATCGTCTGGCCCTGGCTGTTGCTACTGGCGCCTTTGCCGTGGTTGCTGCGTTTCCTGATGCCAGTATCGTCATCCAGCGATATGCAGGCTTTGCGCGTACCCTGGTTTTCGGCAGTGGCCGGCGGCAAGGCGGGTTGGATGCGTCGACCCTGGCTGGCACTGATTGCTACCCTCGTTTGGCTATTATTGCTATTCGCCGCGGCACGACCGCAATGGGTTGGTGAAATTGAGAGTCTGCCCGTGAGTGGCCGGGATTTGCTGCTGGCGGTAGATATTTCCGGCAGCATGGATACGCAGGATATGGTGCTGAACAAAACTGCGGTAAACCGCCTCAAGGTGGTCAAGAAAGTCGCGGGCGAGTTTATTCAGCGTCGTCGGGGTGACCGTGTCGGCTTGTTCCTGTTTGGCAGTCGGGCATACCTGCAGACGCCGCTCACCTTCGATACCGAAACAACGGCGACCTTGCTGGACGAGTCGGAGATCGGTCTGGCCGGGCGGGAAACCGCCATCGGTGATGCGATTGGTCTTGCGGTCAAGCGGTTACGTGATGATGCCGCATCAGACCGTGTATTGGTGTTGCTAACCGATGGAGCCAACACCGCTGGTGAAGTACAGCCGCTTCAAGCGGCCGAATTTGCCGCCCGGGACGGCCTTACGGTTTACACCGTGGGTGTTGGTGCTGATGAAATGATGGTGCAGGATTTTTTTGGGAGTCGTGTCGTCAATCCGTCTGCGGATCTTGATGAAGAGACCTTGCGTGTCATTGCCGAACAAACCGGAGGCCGGTATTTCCGGGCTCGTGATGCCAAGGGGCTGGAAAAGATATACGAAATTCTGGATGAGCTTGAGCCGGTTGAAAGTGACGTTGAAATCATTCGTCCTGTGGATGAATTGTTCTATTGGCCGCTAGGTGTTGCCTACATGCTTGCCTTGCTGGCCGCTCTTTTTTCCATTCGACCGTTTAGTTTTAGGCGGGTAGCACCATGATGGACTGGCTGCCTCTGCACTTTATTCGTCCACTTTGGCTGGCCACGTTGCCGTTGGCCGTCATCGTGCCATTGTTGTGGCGCCATTTACGGCGTCCATCAGGTGACTGGAGCAAAGTTTGCGATACGCACCTGCTGCGCTGGTTAAGTGTCGGAGATGCCGCTGCGAAGCCATCGCGCTTTGCCCCATGGTTGGCCGGGTTGGCGTGGTTGCTAGCGGCAGTCGCATTGGCCGGTCCCAGTTGGCAAAAATTACCTGACAGCTCCTTTACTTCACGTGACGCGCGTGTGCTGGTGCTGGATTTGTCATTGTCCATGCTGGCCGAAGACCTGAAGCCCAACCGGCTGACCCAGGCACGTTTCAAGCTGTCCGATATGCTGGATGATTCGCTTGAAGGCCAGACCGGGTTGGTGTCATTTGCCGGCGACGCGTTTATTGTTTCCCCGCTCACCAGTGATACCAATACCATCGGCAACATGCTGCCGGCGCTGCGTCCGGATGTATTGCCAGTGTTTGGCAGCCGTCCCGACCGGGCGTTGGAGCTGGCCGCTGAGCTATTAAAGCGCTCCGGCATGGCGCGTGGTGAAATTCTTCTGATAGCCGATAGTGCCAGTCGTGCGGCGATTGATGTCGCGGAAGACCTTGCCAGCCAGGGTATATTTACGTCGGTGCTGGCGGTCGGCACGGTGCAGGGTGCACCGATACCCAGCGGCGACGGGTTTGTGAGTGACAGTAATGGCAATATTGTAGTCTCAAGGCTGGAACGTGACGCCTTACGTGCTGTTGCCAGTGCCGGTCGCGGGAAGTATTCCGAACTGACTGCGGGCAGCACAACCACTTCACCCTGGGCCGCCGTCAAAGGCGATGAGTTCGCCCGCAAAGACGATGCTTTGGGTGAGCGCTGGAAAGATGCAGGGCCATGGCTGGCTTTAATCCTGTTGCCATTGGTGGCCTTCAGTTTTCGCCGGGGTGTGTTGTTTGTACTACCGCTGCTTATCGTGCCGGGCTTGTTACTGAGTACCGAAGCCAACGCCGGTTTGTGGGACGACCTTTGGGCGCGCAAAGATCAACAAGCGCAGACGGCTCTTGGGCAGGAACGCGCGGCCGATGCCGCAGCACTTGCGCGCGACCCCGCCATTGCCGGCGAGGCGCTTTATCGCAGTGGCGATTTTGTCCGCGCAGGACAATCCTGGGCACAACTGAATGAAGCGGACAGCCACTACAATCGCGGCAATTCACTGGCCCAGGCGGGCGATTTTGAAGCCGCTATTGCTGCCTATGAAGCGGCCCTGGCTCTTGAGCCCGAAATGGAAGACGCCGCATTCAACCTCGAACTTGCCAAGCAGATGCAACAGGAAAAAGAGCAGCAGCAACAAGAGCAGGAAAACCAGGAGGGCGAATCTTCTGATGAGCAAACCGATGATGAGTCTGATCAGGGCGAACAAGGCGAGGACACCTCTGAAAACCAGCAGGAAGGTGAGCAGGGTGATGAGGAGTCCGACGAGCAAAAAGAAGGTGAGGAAGAAGGTGAACCTACGGAGTCTCAAATGGAGCAAAACTGGTCTGAAGAAGATGCTCAGGCCATGGAGCAGTGGTTACGGCGTATTCCGGATGATCCGGGTGGCCTGTTGAGACGTAAATTCCGCAACCAGCATGAGCGCCGTGGCGCGCCTGCTGATGAATCTGAAGCATGGTAATCAGGAATGGAAAAGATGATTTTTAGGCAAGCAGTCCTGTGTTTACTTGGCGCGCTTTTGCTCATAGCGTTTAGTGTCGCGCAGGCCGCGCCGGTGACGGCCAAGCTGGATCGCAGCAACGCGGTTGTTGGCGAGACGGTTACGTTGGTATTGCAGACTGATGACGCCGACCAGAGCCTGGATACTGATCTTACGGTATTGCAGGCTGACTTCGTTGTGTTGGGTCAGCGTTCTGAGACGCAGGTGTCTTATGTGAATGGCCGTCAGACAGCGAGCGTCCGTGTGGTTATCACGCTGGAGCCAAAACGCGAGGGCAACCTGATGATACCCGCCCTGAAGTTTTCGGGTGAAACCTCGTCGCCTGTTTTTTTAAGCGTTTCGCCCGCCCCAACGACGGCTCCGGGTGCCGCTGAGCCGGTTTTTATTGAGGTCACGGTGCAGCCGGAATCTGAACCGTATTATGTGCTTTCACAGGTGAGCTTGATGGTCAGAATTTTTTACCAGACCAACCTGACAGAAGCGGCTATCGCCCCGCCGGCACCCCTCCAGGCTGCGGTGCGTTTGCTGGATGAGGTGCCATACCAGGCCGATCGCAATGGTGAGCGATACCGTGTGTTGGAGCGCCGCTATGCGGTTTTTCCTGAACGTTCCGGAACATTGACCATTCCACCAATGCAGTTGAGCGGCCGTTTGATAGAGCGGACGTCAGACCGTTTATGGCAGCCAACGGTTCGCGGGCGACGGGTGCACGTTGAGAGTGAAGAGGTGACACTGGAAATCAGTCCGCGGC
>Ga0102810_1000514_pt1 | contig 14234 bp, 8 predicted proteins | sample ColrivemetaGS573_FD_84506 | JGI IMG/M metagenome (GOLD analysis project Ga0102810, IMG submission 84506) | Estuarine microbial communities from the Columbia River estuary - Ebb tide ETM metaG S.573 | ecosystem: Environmental > Aquatic > Marine > Intertidal zone > Estuary | place: USA: Columbia...
AATCTCTGGGTCATTAGGAGTAATTGGAACTACAACTTTAGATATAGTTACTGGTTCTGACTTTTCAGGTTCATTTCAAGGAGATGGTTCCCGTTTAACAGGAGTAACATCCTCATATATCACGGGTTCTGGAGTAGATGGTCCCTATGGTCCTAATAGTGTTATTACTTCCTCATATGCTTTAACATCCTCATACTCAGAATTTGCTACCATAGCAAGCTCATCATTAGTTTCAGATTTTACTTTAGCAGCAAGTTCAGCTACTTCAGCTTCCTATGCTATTAGTGCATCAATTGCTCAAACTGCTTCTTATGTATTAGGATCTGTTGCAACAGCATCTTTTGTCACCTCTTCAAATGTTTGGGGTCCTTATGGGTCAAATAGTATTTTATCTGCTTCATTTGCATTAAGTGCTTCAATAGCTGAATCTGCTTCATTTTCTGAAACCTCTTTTTCTTCAATAAGCTCATCACGAGCTGAGTTAGCAGGTGTTGCTTTAACTGCTGAAACTGCATCATATGTAAGATTAGCTGAAACGGCATCATATATTAGACCTAATAATCTTCGAGCAGCAGGTACTAATAGTCAAGTACAATTTAATAATGAAGGCAGTTTCTTTGGAGCTACTAATTTAATATATAGTCAAAGTAATGGTTATTTATCTGTAGCTACAAGTTCATATTCCACCCATCCTTTAGAAGTAGGTGGACAAATTGCCCAAACAGGATTAGGTTGTAGTGTAGCATTAGGTAGAAACGCTTTAATAAATTTAACATCAGGAACTCAAAACGTAGCTATAGGTGAAAGAGCTATGTTTACTACAGACTCAGGTCTTAGAAACGTAGCAGTTGGATTCCAAGCTTTAGAAGATAATGCATCAGCAGCTAGAAACGTAGCTGTGGGTTATCAAGCTTTAAATAAAGCTGTTTCCCCAAATAACGTAGCTGTTGGAGCTCAAGCATTATTTAATAGCTTATGTGGTCAAGATAATGTTGGTATTGGTAATTGTGCTTTATATTCTAATGTAACAGGCAGGTGTAATATAGCTATAGGCTCAGAATCAAGTATATGTAATAGTAATGGAGTAGAAAACGTTAGTATTGGATTTGAAACTTTAAGAAATTCTACATCTGGTCAAAGAAACGTATCTATAGGTCATCAAGCTATGAATTCAATCACAACTGGGGTTGATAACGTAGCTTTAGGTTGGAATTCAGGTTATTATGCTAGTATTTCTTCAACAGGTAACGTATTTTTAGGTAAATGTGCTGGACCTTCAACATTACAGCCTTTATCTAATAAATTATATATTAATAATACTCAAGGTTCACCTTTAATTTGTGGTGATTTTTCACTTAGACAAGTTAATATAGATGGAGCATTCACAGCCTCAGGATTAATTTATCCAACTAGTGATGGAACATCAAACCAAGTATTAACTACAGATGGACAAGGAAACCTATCATTTGGTGCCTCTGGTACTGTAGAAACTGCTTCATATGTTTCTTCTTCAAATGTAGATGGTCCATTAGGAATGGATAGTGTATTATCCTCTTCATATGCTGTAACTGCTTCTTATGCCTTAAATGGAGGTAGTGGAGGTGGAGCAGGATTCCCATTTGTAGGAGATGCTGTAATAACAGGATCGTTATTAATTACCTCTTCATTCGTAGATTTCACCGATGCTACTGGAGTATCAGGATCATTTAGTGGCTCATTTGAAGGTGATGGTAGTGGATTAACTGGAATAACAGTAGCTGAAGTAGCAACAGTTGAAGATACTTTCACTGGAGTTACATCAGTATCCGTAACACATAACTTTGGAACTAAAAATGTAATAGTTCAAGTTTATGATAATAATGACAATTTAATTATACCTGCTTCTATTACTACAACAAATGATAACACAGTAGATGTTACATTTAGTTCTTCCACTTCAGGTAGAGTAGTAGTAGCTAAAGGAGGCCATATTGTATCAGTAACCTCAGGAACATATAGACAATCTATATCAGGAGCTTCAAGTTATACAATAACTCACAACTTAGATGAAGATTATCCTATGGTTCAAGTATATGATAGTAGTAAAGATCAAGTAATTCCTGCTACCGTAACTTCAACATCAACAAACACTATAGATTTAAGTTTCTCAAGTACGTTTGCGGGTACAGTAGTAGTAAAAAAATAATATATTTATAACAAAACAAAACACAAATAACCAATGAGAATAGATAACCCCACAGGATCGATAGCTTCACTAACGGGATCCTTTACTGGTTCTTTTTATGGGGATGGATTAGGATTAATAAATATTGAATCTGCTTCATATGCTGCAACAGCTTCATATGCTGCATCAGCTTCTTATGCTATATCATCCTCACATGAAATCGTTACTGAAGTTTCTTCTTCATATGCTGAAACTGCAACTTCATCTTCATATGCTTTAACTGCTTCCTACGCTTTAAATGGTGGTAGTGGTGGTGGTGGTTCTGCTGATTATTCTCCTTTTACAACAGGGTCTTCCGCAGATAAAATATTACCAAAAGAAGGAAGTAACTGTGATGTTATAGGTAGTAATTCTACTATAGCAGGGGGTATACAAAATGAAATAGGGGATGACACTTCTACTATCTCTTTTATTGGTGGTGGTTGTCAAAACTTAATAGGATCAAAACTAAACACAGCAGGTTTTATAGGAGGAGGAACTAACAACACACTTCAATGTTACACAGGAACTGGAGGGGCTATAGTTGGAGGTACAAATAACCTTCTTTGTATGTCTGCCGCAGGTTTTATAGGTGGAGGTAGTCAAAACACCATAAAACTATCTGATAGAAGTGTCATAGTAGGTGGATCTAATAATATAATAGTACCAGGTACTACTGCCAATTATATATCTATAGTTGGTGGATTCCAAAACACAGGTTCATGTGATTTTGCAGGAATATTAGGAGGGTGTCAAAACCATGTTAATAATGATCACTCTTTTATTATAGGCTCAAGCTTAACTTCAGATAAAGATTGTTATACCTTTATGAATAACGCTGATGTAGCAGGTACAGTTTCTGCCTCTATATTTAGCGGTTCATTCGTAGGGGATGGTAGTGGGTTAACTGGTATCTCTGGTGGAGGAGGAGGAAGTGATTATTCTCCTTATCAAACAGGATCTGTATCTAGTGGTATTTTACCAAAAGAAGGAAGTAACTGTGATGTGATAGGTGTTTTTTCAACTATTGCTGGTGGTGTAGACAACACTTCTTCAGGAGACTGTAATTTTATAGGGGCAGGTGGAAACAATAGTCTCCATGGTTCTTCTAACTTTTCTAGTATAGTAGGAGGTAGAAATAACTGTGTAAGTAGTAATGTTACAAATGCCACTTTTATAGGTGGGGGTTGTTCAAATTACTCAGATGGAGCAGTATCCTTTATAGGAGCAGGTGTATGTAATTGTGTACTTAGAAACTATAGTAACATAATTGGTGGTATATGTAATTGTATAAATACTAGTTTTTTTATTGGTCAAAGTAATTCAATTATTGGAGCAGGAAGTGAAAATACTATATTAGATGAAGGTAAAAGTAGTGGTATTCTTGGTGGAGAAAATAACACAATATGCGCTTGTTTTGGTATTATTGGAGGTGGTGTAAGAAACTGCATTGATTCCATAGCAATTTCAAGTAGTATTATAGGAGGACATGATAACACCACTAATTTATGTAATACTCACATTATAGGTTCAGGTTTAACCGCAGATAAAGAAGATTATACTTATGTTAATAATCTAGATGTAGAAAGCACTGTATCCGCTTCTGTATTTAGTGGTTCATTTGTAGGAGATGGTAGTGGGTTAACTGGAGTCTCTGGTGGTGGAGGAGGAACAATTTATAACTCTACTGTAAGATATGTAGCTTATAATTCAACCCAATTAGTTGAAATTTTATCTACAGGAACAATGTATAGTGGGTTAAGTTGGTCTAGATCAGGCGCAACAATTACTATTACTTCAACTGCTCATGGTTTATCAAATGGTGATTATGTAGTGGTAAGAAATATGGGAGATACCGATTATGTATATGGCGTTATTTCAAGTGTAACAACGGATAGTTTCCAGATTACTAATGCTGTCAGTTCAGGTGATACATCAGGTACAGCTGGCGCTTATATCCCAGCTGCTGACGCTACCTCAGTAACAGATGATGCAGCTACAATTGGTTCACCAACAGTAGGAGATATTCAAATTATTTCAATTAAAGTACATTTTGGTACTGCAAAATCAGGTAATACTTTTGATTTAACAATGCCAACAAGTTTAACTAATGGAGCTGGTGGTAATACTTCTAATGCTACCATGAATCCCCCAATAGTAGGTGTATGGAATTTATCCACAGGGGCATTTAACGCTAGTGGTTTAGTTTCAATTTGGGGAGGAACAGGGTCAGCAGGAAGCTATAATATATTCCAAGTTGGTGGTTTAAATCAATTAGTAGATGGTATGGTTAAATTCACATTCTAAAAAATAAAAAATGGCACACCTACAACCCATTTATGCGCAGGGATCATCAATAACACCTGAATATGAAAACTTTGTAATCACCACAGGTGATTTTACAAATGGGTCTAATCAATTTACTATAGCAGAAGATTCCTTAGTAAGGGTAGGTCAAACCTTAACATACGTTAATTCCCAATTTACTGGTATAGTAACTATTACTAATGTATCTGGTACTACTATTACAGTAGACCAAAATGCAAATTCAAATGCTGGGAATGGTCAAACAATAGGATTAAATACTGCTGATGGTAGTTATTTAATTCAAAGTGCTTCATTTTTAGATGTTAATTCAATATTAACTGTTAATAGTATAACAGGCAGTACTGATAGTGAATATCAAAGTGGAGATGTAGTTTATAGTTTATTAGGTAGAGCAGCTAAACAAAATGGTACTGTTATACAAGGTAAATTCCATAAATACATTGTTAACGAAGTATTATATAGAAGTATTTCAAGTGCAGAAATATCATTCTTTATAGAATGGGGAGAAGATGGAACCCAAACAGAATCAGGAGATAAATTATTTGTAGGCAGTAATCAAACGCTCCCTATTACCCAATTAACCAATACAGCATCCTTATCACCAATATTTGATAAAGAAATTTATCCTAACTTAGAAATAGGATCTGGATTTGGTGGTTATCAAGTAGAATTAAACTCATTTTTTGATACTCGAGGATCAGGTAGTGGAGGAGTATCAACAGACACATTCCCTTATACAGGCTCAGCAGAAATAACTGGTAGTTTAGGAGTAACAGGTAGTATTATCTTTACAACTGATACGGGTATTACTGAAGATATTCTCTTAATAAAAGGAAATACAGCTGATAACGGAAGTGTAAAAGTTACATCTAACGGTATTCTTCAATTAGCTTGGAGTGGCTCCACAGCCCCAACAGCAATCGAAGGAGGAATTTACTATTCTTCCTCCGCTTTTTATGTTGGAATGCAATAAGATGTATATTTATAATTAACCTTTATATAAAAAACAATTAATAATTTAAAAAACAAAAATTAAATGGCAACTTGGAAAAAACTCATAGTCTCCGGATCGGAGATTTCACAGTTAAATGATGATTTAGGTATTCATCTATCTGGGAGTGCTGGTGGAGCGGTTGACAGTGCAGGTACTATTAAATTAGGCCAAACTGGATCCCTATCAGTAAGAACAGATGGTACATACGTAACTTCATCAGGTGCTGATCAAGGTCAATTAACAATTGTTTCCGGAAGTATTGATACTTCTCGAATTGCTTTAGATACATTAGAAGTAAGCCAAATTTCTGCTTCTGCTTTAGTAACTTCTTCTGCCGGTGGTGGAACAGGTTTAATTGCAGACGCTACAGGTTCAGATAGCAAAGTAGCTACTGCTAAAGCAATCGTAGAGTATGTTGAATCTCAAGTAGGTAATGCTAATGATTTAGTAATTACAGGTTCAACCGGAGTAGCACTTGTTGATTTATCAACAGATCAGTTAAGATTTTTATCAGGATCAGACTCCTCAATAGGAGTAACAGTAGGCAAAACAGGCACTACTGGATCTGTAACTTATACTTTAAACACAGGATCTGATCACTTTATTTCAGGATCAAGATCAACAATTTCTGTAGCTGATACACAAGGTTCAGCTGGTATTGATCTATCTTACGATAGTGGAAATGGAATTTTAAGCGCTAGCTTACAAACTTCCTCAATCCATATTGGTGACGGATCAACTAGCATTGCTTTAGGTGAAACAGGATCTGTATTCTCTGGAATTACAGCTACTGGTTCATTTAGTGGATCATTAGTAGGAATTGGATCAGGATCATTCAGTGGTTCATTCGAAGGTAATGGTAGTAAATTAACTGGATTAGTTTCTACTTTATTACTTACTGGATCTTATGATGGTACTGGTACTAATGGATCTGTAGATTTAAAAACAGAACCCCTTACAGTTAATGGGTTTGTAAATGAAATCTCAGCTTCATTTGATGATACAAGCAATACTTTAGAATTTAGATTACCATCTGACGTTACAGTTCAAAATGACTTAACAGTAACTAATGATTTATTAATCCAAAATGACCTAACAGTTGTAGGTACAGCGTCATTCCAACACACAACCAATTTAGAAGTAGCTGATAGATTTATCTTATTAGCATCTGGTTCTAATACAGATGGTGATGGTGGTTTAGTAGTACAACAATCTTCTCAAGATGTAGGTGAATTATTTGGATTTGACTCAGACCAAGAAAGATGGGCTGTAACAGGATCCTTCACTGCTGATGGTTCAGCATTTACTCCAGATGCATTTATGGCAGCTGTAGTTGAAGGAGCAGGAACAGATCCAGACGTTGCTGTAGCTAAATACACTAAGAAAGGTAATATCTTTGTAGGAAGCGACGAGTCAATTTATATTTATTCTTAATAGCTCTTAAATATATTAGTAAATTTTTATGAGTTTTAAAGCTAATAACATTAAGAAATTAGGTGAAGTCCCAACCAAAAAGGTTGGGATTTCTCCTATTTCAAAACCTCATATCCCAACTCCAACTTTGGAGTTAAATAAACAAGAATTGGAACTTCTTTTATACTGTATTAAGCATTCTACTTTTCAAGGAACAAGTATAGAATTAGTTTATAATTTAGTTTTAAAATTACAAAATTATTTGTTAAATACAAATAAATAGTTTTTTTTCAATATTTATTATTGATTATAGGCCTTTAAAGGAAGTGGACAGTTAAGTCTGTAACCAACCATAATAAAATAGTAAACATGCCAAACTGGAAAAAAGTAATAGTTAGTGGTTCTAATGCTACCCTAAATAAATTAAACCTAATTACTTCACTTACTGCAAGTGGATTAAATTACCCTACTACAGACGGAGACGTTGGTCAAACTATCGTAACTGATGGATCAGGTAATTTATCTTTTACTGAAGTTGAAGCAGAAAAATTAACATTCGCCGTCCAAAATGGTGAATCCTTTTCCTTACCCAAAGGTACCCCAGTCAGCGTAACTTCAACAACTAATGGAACAGCTATTGTAGTAGCAGCTTCAGCATCAGTTGCTTCTAAAATGCCTGCTCATGGTATTTTATCTCAAAACCTAACAGCAGGTTCAGATGGTTTCGCTACTATAACAGGTCTTATTAACGGAGTTGACACTTCAGCTTTTTCATCAGGAGATACTATTTATGTTGCTCCTACAGGTAGTTACACAAATGTAAAACCTCAAGGTTCAGGTAATTTAATCCAAAACTTAGGTATTGTTAAAAAAATAGACGCTACTAATGGTAGTGGAGAAATATTTGGTTCTGGTAGATCAAACGATGTACCTAATTTACCAACAGGAAAAATATGGGTTGGAGATGGATACACTATAACTTCATCCATTGTTCACTTAGATGAAACTAACTCAATAGCACAATTTACAGGTTCAATAGATGTAACTGGAATAGTTTCTGGTTCTACCTTTAGTGGATCGTTCGTAGGTGATGGTAGTGGATTAACAGGTATTGAAGCAGGAGCTACAGATATAGATGGTTTATCTGATGGATATACTCAAGGACTTGGAAATGTATTTTTAGGCACTCCAACAGCAAGTTTATCAATTACATCAGGAACCCGCAATACAGTTTTAGGTTATAATTCAGGAAAAGGTATTATAAATGGTTTAGGAGCTACAATAGTAGGTTATTGTGCTGCTCCAAGTTTAAACACATCTACCGTTGCGATAGGTTATGAAGCTTTATGTTCAGCTACAGGTGGAGTAAATATGACCCTTATAGGTTACCAAGCGGGTAGAAATATAACATCCGCCAATTATACCACAGGTTTAGGTTACCAAACATTATATTGTAATTTAACAGGTCAAAGAAATACTGCTCTTGGATGGAAAGCTGGTTTTGGTGCGACAGGTGGATCTAATACCTTTATAGGAACTTGTTCAGGTGGTACTTCTACTAGTTATAGTAGTACTAATAACACAGCTGTAGGTACTTATTCTTTGAAATGTGGAGGAGGTACCCAAAACACAGCATTGGGGATGAGTGCCTTATGCACAAACACTTCAGGTACAAGTAATATAGCTATTGGACATAGTGCAGGAACTAATCTAACAGGGGGAGTTTTAAACATTATAATTGGACAAGGAGCTCAAGCTTCATCTACAAATGCTTTATATGAAATTACTTTAGGAAGTTCACAAAATGTAGTTCGTATACCTGGTTTAAATGCTAGTGAAGGAGAGGTATTAGCTTATTGTTCAACAGCAGGATTACAAAGTCAAGGAGGATTTATAGCATCATCTGCTATATCTTCTTCATTTACAACAGGTTCAAATGTATATGGACCCTATGGGGCAAATAGTATTTTATCCGCTTCATACGCTGCTACTGCTTCTCATTTAGATGGTAGTGTAGTAAGTGCTTCTTATGCTTTAACAGCTTCATATACACCATCAGCATCACATGCTGAATATGCAGATAGTGCTTTTAGTGCTATATCCGCTTCATATGCTGTTTCATCTTCACATGAAATTATACAAGAAATTTCCTCTTCGTATGCTGAAACAGCTACATCCGCTTCTTATGCTTTAACAGCTTCATATGCTGCTACTGCTTCTATTGCTATAGGTGGTTCTAATACGCAAGTTCAATTTAATGATAATGGAGATTTAGGAGCATCATCAAATTTAACATTTGATGGTTCAACACTATCAGTAACAGGTGCTGTTGAAGGTAGTACAATTCTACAAATAGGCTCAGGACATACTAACTCAGGTACTTTATCTTCTATAGGAGGTGGTGATACAAATACAATCTTAAGTGGATGTGGTTTTATCGGAGCAGGATGTAATAACCGAATTAGTAATGTTGGAGGATTTATAGGAGCAGGACACACCAACTGTGTTCTAAGATGTTTCTCTGCCATAGCAGGCGGTACTCTAAACTGTACTAATTCAAGTTATGGGCATGACTCTATAGGGGGTGGTCGTGGTAATAGTATTTCAGGTACATATTCAGGCTATAAAGTAATTGCTGGTGGACAAAATAATTCTATATCTACTTCATATTCTGGATATTCTTCTATAGGTGGTGGTACTGCAAATGCAGTATATAGTTGTAACTCTACTATTGCTGGTGGTCGTAATAACACTATATGCTCTGGTGAAAATTATGGCAGTATTGGAGGAGGCCGTGATAATATAGTAGACGGAGACTGTTCAACTATTGCCGGTGGTGCTTACAACTGCATTACAGCAAATGCAATAATTATAGCAGGTGGTACTAAAAACACAGGCTCAGCAGCATGTAGCTTTATAGGAGGTGGTTGCGGTAATTCCATTTCATCTAATTATTCCCATAATGCATACCACATAATTGTAGGAGGAAGAAATAACAGTATATCTGGTGATTACCAATCTCATACCTCTACAATTGTAGGAGGTCAAAATAATACATTATCTGGTGCTTACAATAATTATAGATTTATAGGAGCTGGTAATGGTAATACAATATCTTATTCTTTAAATAAAGGATCAATAGTAGCAGGAGGTGGTAACACTATAGATGCTAGTGGTGGTAGTTATCCATTTATTGGAGCAGGTCAATACAATACTAATACTTCAAATGATGGTGTAATAGTAGGAGGATGTTGTAACTGTTTATTTGAAAATTCAAATGTTTTTATAGGTGCAGGGAGTAAAAACTGTATTGACGGCTCAAGTAGTTCCAACTCATCAATTGTAGGAGGTACCCAAAACACATCCTCAACATCATGCAGCTTTATAGGAGGTGGAAATTCAAACTTTGTCTCAGGTATTCAAAGTTTTGTTGGGGCAGGTATTGATAACGATATTTGTAATACAATAGGGGCATTTATAGGAGGTGGATGTGCTAACATAATTAGTGGTTCAGCTACATCATGTAACCATGTTATAGCAGGAGGCTCTAATAATGAAATAGTAGTAACAGACGGTAACCAGCCAAATGCTTCAGTTTCTACTATTGGGGGTGGATATAATAACTGTATTACCCATGGAGGATCAGTTATAGCAGGTGGTACTAACCATACAGTATCTGCATATCAAGGTGTTGTAGTAGGAGGTGATACAAACACTGTATCAGGTTGTTACGGATTTATCGGAGCTGGTAGACTTAATACGGTTGAAGGTCACTGTGGATTCATAGGAAGTGGTTGTAATAATACAATATGTAGTGGAGAAACCTTCGCTACTATTGGTGGAGGTGGTCAAAACCGAGTAGATGGTGATTACTCTGTAGTAGTAGGTGGAGCCTTGAACTGTAATGATAATAACTGTTCTTTTATAGGTGGTGGTTATTCAAATTATAACTCAGGATTTGCAGGAGTTATAGGAGGTGGATATGATAATGAAATTAGCCTTAATGAATCATACGGTGCTATATTAGGAGGTTATTGTAACAAAATAGACTCAGATTATAGTTTTATTGGAGGAGGTTGTAGACATATAATTTGTCAATGTAATTGTAATGCTATAGTAGGTGGACGTGATCATTGTATTACCGCTAGAATGTCTTTTATAGTTTGAGGATGTTCAAATGATATATTTGGTACTCAATACGGACATACAATAGCAGGAGGAAATGGAAACTTTATTTGTGTTAATGTGAATCAAAGTGCAATTGGTGGAGGTTACAATAACCAAATATCATGTAACATTGGTAGTTCAACTATTGCAGGTGGAGCAAGTAATAAAATTTGCAGAACATCTGGTTTTGATTATGGATCTTTTATTGGAGGAGGAGCTTTAAACTGTCTTATAACAGCAGCATGTTTTAGTGTTATAGCAGGAGGAACTTCTAATTCCTCTACAGCAGCTAGTACATTTATTGGAGGAGGAAGAACTAATGTTGTATCGGGCATAGCTGGTGGTATTTTAGGTGGATGTAGTAATACTGTTTCACATACTTGTTCATTTATAGTAGGTTCTAACTTAACCTCAACAGCTGCTTGTTATACCTTTATGAATAATGCTTGTGTAGCAGGTACAACTCGTACTACAACATTAGTAGAAACATCAGCTAGAAAACATAAAGAATGTATTGTTCCCTTACAAAACCAAATTGAAAATCTTAAAAAGTTAGAACCAGTATCATTTACTTGGAAAGAAGATAAAAAAGAAGATATAGGGCTTATAGCGGAAGATGTTGAAAAGGTATTACCAAAAATGGTATCTTATGAAGATAATGGTGAATTACATGGAGTTCAATATTCGAAATTAACTGCTATATTAATTAAAGCATTCCAAGAACAACAAAATCAAATTGAAGAATTGAAAGAAGAAGTTAAATTACTAAAACAAAATAAATAATGGCTATACTTCAAGCATCAACCATAACAGGTTCACTAATGAGAACTTCAGATACTGTTACTATCTCCAGTAATACAGCAAGCATTGATTTTTCAAATAATGATAACTTTATTATCAATGCAGGAAGTGATTTTAAATTTGATTGGACAGTCTCTACAAATAATGTTGGACAATCAGGAACAATTATTATTAATAATACCGCAGCATCATCACCCGACCTTTTACCTGATATAACCAAAACACCCGATGGGGCAGATATTTTGTTTGTAACAGCTAGTAATTCAACATCAGTAATGTCATACTATATAGCAGCTACAGATAAAGTATTAGTTAGTTATATAGGTAATTTTTCATAAAAATGAGAGGATTAGGATTAGGTAGTAAACCAGCTGAATGGAGTACTAGTACTACAACAACAAAAAATGTAGTAACTAATTTCCAAACGTCTACCTCTTGGTCTACAAGTAGATCCACAGTTTATACAAACACTACAGGGTTGAGTACCACTAAATCTACTACCACTTCTTGGACTACTAGTCGTTCTACTACTACAAGTTTTACAACTAGTAAATCAACAACAACATCTTGGACAACAAGTTTTACAACTACTAAAAACACAACTACAACTTGGTCTACTAGTAAATCAACAACAACATCTTGGACAACAAGTCGTTCTACTACAACAAGTTATACTACTACTTTTTCTACAAGTAAATCTACTACTACAACTTTTTCTACAAGTAAATCTACTACTACAACTTGGTCTACTAGTAAATCTACTACAACAAGCTGGACAACAAGTAGATCAACTACTACTACATTTAATGAAAGCCGTAGTACTACAACAACTTATACTACAACTTGGACAACAAGTATAACAACATATAACGGATCAAGGGGAACTTATGGGTATGTATCAACATCATGGACAACATTTTGGAATTCAAGTGGACAAATATGTGTAGTTGAAAATCAACTTGTTCATTATAATACTTATCAAGCTACCGATATTAGCCAATTTGGTTCAGGTTCAACTATATTGGAAATGGATACTCCCTTTGATACAGATGATAGAGATGAATTATTTGAAATCACATCAACAACAATAGATAGTGGAGGAGGTTTACTTACAGGATCTGTTGTAGAAAACCTGAGTTATGACGCTAGTGGGGGAATAATTAATATAAATAAATATGATTTACTAATAACAGGAGATCACCCCCAACCTATTTTTAGAAGTGGTTCTTGGACAGTTGAAAGAGGTAATGATATACAAATTGGAGATGGATTATATCACATATCTGGGAGCCAACCAACAGGTAGTATTATTTGGGTTTGGGATTTAGAGGTTGATACCACAGGTTCTTATAAAGTATATAATATATCTTCAGAACCTCATGATGTATATTTTGTAAATGGATTTTTAACTCATAATAAGTAGACTATGCCTCCTTCTAATACACAATATGGATCATCGGGTGTTACTTATAGAAATACTTCTAGGAATACTTATATCTACTATACTACTTATTGGAACGCATATAGTACATATTGGTTTACAACCAGATCTACAACTAAACCAACCTCCACAACTTGGTCTACTAGTAAATCTACTACAACAAGTTGGACAACAAGTAGATCAACTACTACATCATTTAATACTAGTAGATCAACTACAACTACATTTAATACATCAAAATCAACCACAACTACTTTTAACACTAGTAAAACAACATCAAAATCGACAACTACAAGTTGGACTACAAGTAGATCAACTACCACAACGTTTAATACTAATAAATCAACAACAACCAAATTTATCACTAGTAAAAATACATCAAAATCAACTACTACTTCTTGGACAACAAGTAGATCAACAACAACTTCCTTAGGTACTAATTATTCAACAATTACTAAATGGGTTACATATTGGGAAACAAGTTGGCCAACAAACACCAGCTGGTCTACAAATACATTTACAGGTACAGGCAAAACCACCCAAAAAGTTACTAATGAAACAATTAAACAAGGTTGGTATTCTACTACTGTTTCCCATTATAGAAAAAATACTTCTAAATCTAAAACTAATGGAAAAAACCTTAGAAGAAACGTTAGTAAAAGTAAATGGGGTAGTTGGATGAAAAGTTTTTACCAAGGGAGAAAATTAGGATAAAATAAGTTGTATTATTAAAAAGTTATTCGTATATTATCAATACTAAAAGTTATAGACTAAATGGAAATGTTCAATAAAAAGGTTCTAGAAGAAAGAATAGGATCCTTAAAAAAAAAACACAAATCTTAGAGATTTAGAAGATATTGAAGGGTATGTTATCCGTAAATGTAAAG
>Ga0102810_1000519_pt1 | contig 14199 bp, 15 predicted proteins | sample ColrivemetaGS573_FD_84506 | JGI IMG/M metagenome (GOLD analysis project Ga0102810, IMG submission 84506) | Estuarine microbial communities from the Columbia River estuary - Ebb tide ETM metaG S.573 | ecosystem: Environmental > Aquatic > Marine > Intertidal zone > Estuary | place: USA: Columbia...
TAAAAATAACTTTTGATTCTGCAATAGATTCTTTTAAAGATGCTTCTGCTTCGTCTGTAAATTGATTTGTATCAGTAACAATTCCGATATATGGTTTTTGTGATGTTGCTAAGAATTTTAATAAAGTCGCACAGTATTTTTTAACTTCATCAACAGCTAAATCATCTAAAAAGCCATTAATACCTGTATAAATTAAAGCAACTTGTTCTGCTACAGATAAAGGTGAATTTTGTGGTTGTTTTAATACTTCCCGTAAACGTGTACCACGTGCTAATTGTTTTTGTGTTGCTTCATCTAAATCAGATGCAAATTGTGAGAAAGCTTCTAACTCAGCAAATTGTGCTAATTCTAATTTTAATTTACCAGCAACTTTTTTCATAGCTTTTGTTTGAGCTGCAGATCCAACACGTGATACAGAAATACCTACGTTAATCGCAGGACGAATACCTGAGTTGAATAAATCATTTGATAAGAAAATTTGCCCATCTGTAATTGAAATTACATTTGTTGGAATATACGCTGAAACATCACTTGCTTGTGTTTCAATGATTGGTAATGCAGTCATACTACCACCTCCTAAAGCATCACTTAGCTTAGCAGCACGTTCTAATAAACGTGAGTGTAAGTAGAATACATCACCCGGGTATGCTTCACGTCCAGGAGGACGACGTAATAATAATGACATTTGACGATAAGCCATAGCTTGTTTCGTTAAATCGTCATAAATTACTAATGTTGCTCTACCTTGATACATAAAGTATTCAGCAATACAAGCACCTGCATATGGTGCAATATATTGTAATGTCGCTGCATCATTTGCACTAGCAGAAACAATACATGTGTATGACATTGCACCTTTTTCTTCTAATACGTTAACAACTTGTGCTACTGTAGAAGCTTTTTGACCAATACCTACATATACACATACAACATTTTCTGTCTTTTGGTTGATGATCGTATCTACAGCTATAGAAGTTTTTCCTGTTTGACGATCACCAATAATTAATTCACGTTGACCACGACCGATTGGAATCATAGCATCAATTGACGTAATACCTGTTTGTAATGGTTCACAAACCGATTTACGACTAATAATACCTGGTGCCATAGCTTCTAATAAACGGCTTTCATTTGAAGCAATATCGCCTTTACCATCAATAGGAGCACCTAATGGATCAATTACACGCCCTAAGAAACCATCACCGACTGGAATTTGTGCAATACGACCTGTTGATTTAACAACACCACCTTCTAAGATTTGACGACCATTACCCATTAAAACGACACCTACGTTATCGTTTTCTAAGTTTAATGCAATACCGATAGTTTTGTCTTCGAATTCTAAAAGCTCACCACTCATTGCTTGATCAAGACCGTATACACGAGCAATACCATCACCAACTTGTAAAACAGTACCGATACTTTCGATTTTTACATCCTGATCATATTTTTCAATTTGTTCACGGATAATACTACTAATTTCGTCTGGACGAATTTTTATCATTGTATTATATTTGAGGTTAAAAAATTAATAAAAGATTTTATTTGTAATTAAATTTCTAAAACAGTATCTAACTGTTTAGCTAGTAAATTTAATTTATTTTTTACAGAATAATCAACTATTTTACCTTGATTTTTAATCAAGAATCCACCAATTAAACTTTCATCAGTACTAAATTGAATCATAATGCGACTTTGTTTCGCAATTGATTTAATTTTTTTGATTAATCGTGTTCTTTGACCATTTGAAAGATCTTTGGCTGAAATAATTTGAAATGCTCTAGAATTTGCTGTTTTATATACTAACTCTAAATAGCTAAAGATTATTGTTGGTAATAAATTGATACGATTTCGTTTTATTAAAGTAGCTAAAAACTGAAGAGTTTCCGGGTTCATTTTTTTGCCCACTACTTTAATTAAAATCTCTTGTTTTGCTTGAGCGCTGATTACAGGATTTTGTAAACATTTAAATAATTCACGAGATTTAAATAATAAACCTTGAATATTTTGGATATCTGAAGTAACTTCAAAGAACGTCCCTGTCTCTTTAACAAAATCAAAAAGTGCGCGAGCATAAGGAGCTGCGACTTTTAATGCTAATGGATTTTTACTCATGGTTATTAAGGTAATTCTAATGTTCGAATAGTATTATTAATTAATTTTGCTGCTGCTTTATCTTGTGCAAATGTTTCTTTTACACGTCTAACAGTACGAGTTAATACTAATGAAGTAATTTGCTCTTTAATTTCAAAGAAAATTCGTCTTTCTTTTGATTTAAAAGCTCCTACAGCCCGCTCAAAACGGAATTTTAAATCATTTTGTGCTTCAATAGCATCTGCTTTAAGCATAACTTTCTTTGTAGCTAAAGTTTCAGATTTAATCTGACTAATTACCACATGGGCTTGATTTAACTGTTTTTGTGCTTCTGCTAATCGTTTCTGAGCTTCATTTAATCTATTTTCAGCATCTTGAACATTTTGAACAATAGTTGTTTTTCTTTCTTCTAATATTGACCCTAAAAAGTCTTTACCAGTGTAGATTAAAATACCAGCTAGCACAAGAATATTAAATAAACCACTTCCTAAAATATCGGGATTTAAACTAATGCCTTCTTCTTCGGCAATTAAAGTAAAAATTTGATCAAAATTTTCCATATTTTCGAGTTTGTGTATAAACTGTTCATTTATAAAAAGGAAAATTACGTTTAGCAAAAAATTCTTAAATTGATAATCTTGTATTGATATCGTTACATAATGATTGAACACTCTCTTCTAAATTGTTAAGAGCTGAAGTTTTTCTACTTTCAAAATCATTTGTAATTGTATCTAATAAGTTATCAAGATATTTTTGTGAAATATTGATTTCTAAATCTAAAATTTCTTGGTGAATTTTTTGAGAATTTGTAATTTCTAATTGTGCTTCTTTACGAACACTTGTTAACTCTTCTTCATATTGCGCTGTAAGATTATTTGCTTGCGCAAGTAATTCTGATGCTTTACCAAGATTTGTTAAAATGTATTCTTTTCGTTCTTCAATAATTGTAAGTAATGGGTTATATAGAACAATATTTAAAATAACCATTAATAACAAAAACTGAATTGCAACTAATGGTAAAGTTGCATCGATATCAAATAATCCACCAGGACCATTTACTTCTGAACTTAAAATTAATGTTGAAAAATTAATCATATAAAATCTATATGCTATACTATAGAATTAAAAAAATTGAATAGATACAATATTTCTATAGTATCCATTCGTTATTTGTTTTTAATGTTTAAATTTTAAATTAAACGTTAAATGGGTTAGCGAATAATAATGCTAATGCAACTACTAAACCATAAATAGTTAACGCTTCCATGAACGCTAAACTTAATAATAAAGTACCACGAATTTTACTTTCAGCTTCTGGTTGACGTGCAATACCTTCAACAGCTTGACCAGCAGCATTACCTTGACCAATACCAGGACCGATTGCAGATAAACCAATAGATAAACCAGCAGCGATAACAGAAGCAGCAGAAATGATAGGATCCATAATAAGTTTTATTAATTAAAAATATATAAATTTTAAAACACTCTTAACTTTTTTTACTATTCAAGAGCTTCAGCTATATATGCTGCAGCTAAAGTTGAAAAAATTAAAGCTTGAACTGAGCCAGCAAAAATACCTAGAATCATAATTGGTAATGGTATAATTAATGGAACTAGTGATGTTAATACTGTTACAGTTAATTCGTCTGCTAAAATGTTTCCAAATAATCGAAAACTTAATGATAAAGGTTTCGTAAAATCTTCTAGAATGTTAATTGGTAAAAGAAGTGGGATTGGTTGAATATATCGTTTGAAATATCCTAAACCTTTTTTACTTAAACCTGCATAGAAATAGGCTAACGATGTTAATAAAGCTAATGCTACAGTAGTATTAATATCGTTTGTTGGTGCAGCAAGTTCTCCTTCTGGTAGTTCAATTAACTTCCACGGAATAAGAGCACCTGCCCAATTACAACCAAAAATAAAGAAGAATAGCGTCCCAATGAACGGTATCCATTCTTTGTAAAAGCTTTCACCTAATTGATCTCTAGCAATATCAGTGACGAAATCTACAGCTGATTCCATAAAGTTTTGGAAACCTGTAGGAATTCGTTCTATATTTCTTGTACCTAGTACAGATAATACTAATAAGATGATTGCTACAAACCAAATTACTAGTAGAACTTGACCGTGCGCTAGAAATCCAGCAATGTTCCAGTAAAAGTGTTTACCAACCTCTGCTTCCGCTAATAATGTAAACATATTTGAATTAAAAATTTCTGGGTACATATAATCTAATTAATTGAAGAAATTACCCAATATTAAAAAATATAAAGGAACACTATAAATTATAAAAATTTATTACTTTATTTAGGTGTACTTTTATAAAAAAGCTCTATATGATTTCTTTTTACTAAGTATTTAACCATTGATAGCCTTTATCTTCTAATTCTTTGGCTAATTCAGACGAGCCTGTTTTTATTATTCTACCATTTTGCATAACATGAACATAAGTAGGATTTATATAATCTAACAATCGTTGATAATGCGTAATTAATATAATTCCTTTATCTTTTGTCATAAAATTATTGATCCCATTTGATATAATTTTTAAAGCATCTATATCTAAACCTGAATCAGTCTCATCTAATATACAAATATCTGAATCTAACACAATCATTTGTAGAATTTCATTACGTTTTTTTTCACCCCCAGAAAACCCTTCATTTACATTACGGTTTAAAAATTGTGGAGACATTTTAACTAATTCCATTTTTTTAATAACAATTCCTAAAAATTCAATAGGATCTACTTCCGGTTGATTAAAAAACCTTTGTTTTGCATTATAGGATAATCGTAAAAAATCCTCATTACTTACGCCCGGAATTTCAATAGGATATTGAAATGCTAAAAAAATACCAATATGGGAGCGTTCTTCAGGAGTCAAGTCAATAATACTGTCACCTTTGAATAAAATATCACCACTAATTATGGAATAAGCTGGATGCCCTGCTACAACTTTAGAAAACGTACTTTTTCCTGAGCCATTAGGACCCATTATTGCATGAATTTCACCTTTTTGCACTTTTAAATTTAATTTATCCAATATGATATTATCTTCAATTGATACTTTTAAATTTTTAATTTCTAATAATAAATCGTTTGAGTTCATTAACCTACACTTCCTTCTAATTTTAAACTTAATAATTTATCTGCTTCAGCAGCGAATTCTAAAGGTAATTTTTTAAAGACGTCTCTACAAAATCCACTTATCATTAATTCAATAGCTTTCTCTAAACTAATTCCACGTTGCAAAAAGTAAAAAATTTGTTCTTCACCAATTTTTGAAATTGAAGCTTCATGCTCAATTCTAGTTGTAGAATTTTGGACAGAAATAATTGGAAATGTATTAGAATTAGAACAATTTCCAATTAATAAAGAATCACATTGTGAGTAATTTCTAGCGTTTAATGCTTTATCAGTCATTTGAACTAAACCTCTATAACTGTTTTTTGAATTTCCTGCTGATATTCCTTTTGAAATAATTCTACTTCTAGTGGATTTTCCTATATGCAACATTTTTGTTCCAGTATCTGCTTGTTGATAATTATTAGTAAGTGCTACTGAATAAAATTCTCCTTGTGAATTTTCACCAATTAAAAGACAACTAGGATATTTCCATGTAATTGAAGAGCCGGTTTCAACTTGAGTCCATGATATTTGTGCATTAGTTCCAATACAAAGACCTCGTTTTGTTACAAAGTTATAGATACCACCTTTTCCATATACATTTCCGCCATACCAATTTTGAACGGTTGAATATTTAATAACTGCATTATCCAGAGCGATTAATTCAACAATAGCAGCATGTAATTGATTAGTATCATATTGCGGGGCTGTACATCCTTCCAGATAATTAACTTGACTATTTTTATCTGCGATTATTAATGTACGTTCAAACTGACCAGAAGTTTGATCATTTATCCTAAAATAAGTAGATAAGTCAATAGGGCATTTTACATTTTCCGGTATATAACAAAAAGATCCATCTGTAAAAACAGCAGAATTTAAAGCAGAAAAATAATTATCGCCAATTGGAATTACTGATCCAATATATTTTTCAATCATTTCAGGATATTTTTGAACGGCTTCTGAAATAGACGCAAAAATAATACTATATTTACTTAACTCTTCTTGAAATGTTGTACCAATTGAAACGCTATCAAAAACAATGTCGATTGCTACATTCGCTAGTCGTTTTTGTTCAGTTAATGAAATTCCTAGTTTTTCAAATGTTTTTAAAAGTTCAGAATCTACTTCACTTAAATCTTTTAATTTTTTTTGAGACTTTGGAGCTGAATAATAAACAATGCTTTGATAATCTATTGAAGGAAATTTTAATTGTGCCCATTCTGGCGTATTCATTGTTTGCCATTTTTTATAGGCTTTTAAACGAAATTTAAGTAAAAAATCGGGTTCGTTTTTTTTTGAAGAAATCAGTTTGATAGTTTGTTCATTTAAACCTTTTTCAATAATCTCTTTTTCAATATTTGTTGAAAAACCATACTGATAACTTTTGTTAACTAATTTGGTAAGACTATTATTTATTACTTTATTCGATTGATTAATCATAAATATGTTATCAAAATGTATAGTTTATTCTTAATATAATATTTTCTATTTAACTCGTATTATACAATATTTTTTAAGTTTAATATAGTACTAAAGTTTCTCTTAATACTTTTATTCTTAAAAGTTATATTTAAAATAAACAATAGGTATAAAATTTGATTTATTGTGAAATGTTATAATTATATTTAAGGTTGTTCTTAATCACTCAACCGATAGAACTAATTAAATCTTAGTTAGTTAAATATCTATTATATATTGCCTTTTTATTTTTAAGGAGAAATCAATGTCTCAATCTGTATCAGAACGGACTCGAATCAAAAGTGACCGTTACGAATCTGGTGTAATTCCTTACGCTAAAATGGGTTACTGGGATGCTTCATACGCTGTAAAAACTACTGACGTTTTAGCATTATTCCGTATTACTCCACAACCAGGTGTAGATCCAGTAGAAGCAGCAGCAGCAGTAGCTGGTGAATCTTCAACAGCTACATGGACTGTTGTATGGACAGATTTATTAACAGCTTGTGAGCGCTACCGTGCTAAAGCTTACCGAGTAGATCCAGTTCCAAATGCAACTGACCAATACTTCGCTTTCATCGCTTATGAATGTGATTTATTTGAAGAAGGTTCTTTAGCTAACTTAACAGCTTCTATTATCGGTAACGTATTTGGTTTCAAAGCTGTATCTGCTTTACGTTTAGAAGATATGCGTATTCCTCACTCATACTTAAAAACTTTCCAAGGTCCTGCGACAGGTATCGTTGTAGAACGTGAGCGTTTAAACAAATACGGTGTTCCTTTATTAGGTGCAACTGTAAAACCTAAATTAGGTTTATCAGGTAAAAACTACGGTCGTGTAGTATATGAAGGTTTAAAAGGTGGTTTAGACTTCTTAAAAGATGATGAAAACATTAACTCACAACCATTCATGCGTTGGAGAGAACGTTTCTTATACTGTATGGAAGGTATCAACCGTGCTGCAGCTGCAACAGGTGAAGTTAAAGGTTCTTACTTAAACATCACTGCTGCTACTATGGAAGAACTTTACAAACGTGGTGCTTACGCTAAAGCTGTAGGTTCTGTAATCGTTATGATCGATTTAGTTTTAGGTTACACAGCAATTCAAAGTGCTGCTATCTGGGCTCGTGAAAACGATTTAGTATTACACTTACACCGTGCAGGTAACTCAACTTACGCTCGTCAAAAAAATCACGGTATTAACTTCCGTGTAATTTGTAAATGGATGCGTATGTCTGGTGTTGATCATATCCACGCTGGTACAGTTGTAGGTAAATTAGAAGGTGATCCTTTAATGATTAAAGGTTTCTACGACGTTTTACGTTTAATGACTTTAGATGTTAACTTACCATTTGGTATTTTCTTCGAAATGGATTGGGCTTCTTTACGTAAGTGTATGCCAGTAGCTTCTGGTGGTATCCACTGTGGTCAAATGCACCAATTAGTTCATTACTTAGGTGATGACGTTGTATTACAATTCGGTGGTGGTACAATTGGTCACCCTGATGGTATTCAAGCTGGTGCTACTGCTAACCGTGTAGCTTTAGAAGCTATGATCTTAGCTCGTAACGAAGGTGCTGATTACTTCAACCAAGAAGTAGGTCCTGCTATTTTACGTGAGGCTGCTAAAACATGTGGTCCTTTACAAACAGCTTTAGACTTATGGAAAGATATCAGTTTCAACTACACATCTACAGATACAGCTGATTTCGCTGTAACTACAACAGCAAACGTATAATAATTTACTTTTACAAAAATTAAGGAGTATTTGAATAGTGAGACTTACACAAGGTTGCTTCTCTTTCTTACCAGATTTAACAAATGCACAAATTGAGAAACAAATTGCTTACGCTATGAGTAAAGGCTGGGCAATGAACGTTGAGTGGACAGATGATCCACATCCACGTAACAGTTACTGGGAATTATGGGGTTTACCATTATTCGATATTAAAGATCCAGCATCTGTAATGTTCGAATTAAATGAAGCACGTAAATCATGTGCTTCTGGTTACATCCGTGTTAACGCATTTGATGCTAGTTACGGTACTGAAAGTTGTTCTATGTCTTTCATCGTTAACCGTCCAGTTAACGAGCCAGGTTTCTACTTAGAACGTCAAGAAGGCGCAGGCCGTCAAATCCACTACACAATTAAGAGCTACAGTGTTCAAGCGAATCCTGAAGGTGGTCGTTACTAATTAATTTAGTAGTGATATAGCTAGAAAGTATTACTTATCTAACAGATAAGTAATACTTTTTGTGTAAAATTGAAGAAAATTAGTCAGTATAAATGACAGTTTAATTCTTTCATACTCTAACAATATTTTTTAATTTAACTTTTTATCTTATTAATTTTTAAAAAATAAATATTTAATTTGAGATTAATAAACATGAAAATTCTATCAATTATTTAATTGATAGAATTTTCATGTTTATTAAATAGCTTTAGTTGGTAAAACAGTATAGTTTCTCACAAGCTCTCTAAATTCTTCGCCATCTAAAGTTTCCATATCCAATAATTTTTCTACGACTAAATCGATTATTACACGATTATCTAATATAATCTTTTTGGCAACACTTTCACAATGATTGATAATTTTGCATACTTCGCTATCAATTCTGTCTGCTAATTTATCATCATAATCAGCAGGACTTTCATCATTTTCAAGAGCAATAGGACCGATATTTGACATACCATAACGTGTTACCATTTGTCTGGCAATGCTTGTTACTTGTTGTAAATCATTGCTAGCTCCTGTTGTAACTTCAGGATCACCAAAAACTATTTGTTCTGTTACACGTCCTGATAGAGTCATAATAATACGAGCCAATAACTGTGATCTTGAAAGTAATCCTTGTTCTTCATTTGGAGTAAACCATGTTAAACCTTTTGCACCACCCCTTGGAATTAAAGTAATTTTTTCAACTTCATCATGACCTTCTAATACTGAACCAGCAATAGCATGTCCTACTTCATGATATGCTATTAATCGTTTGTTTTTAGTATCTTCCATAGTCGTTCCAGCGATACCACCGATAATTCGATCTGCTGCTTCGTTTACTTCATTTTTTGTAATGATTTGCTTTTTATATCTTGTAGCTAGAATTGCGGCTTCGTTTAATAAATTAGCTAAATCTGCACCTGAAAACCCTGGTGTTCGATTTGCTAATTGAACCAGTGAAACGTCTTCTGCTAATGGCTTATTTTTTGCGTGTACTTTTAAAATACCAATTCGGCCTAAACGATCAGGCAGTCCTACAGTAATCCGTCTATCAAATCTTCCTGGTCTTAATAAAGCACCATCTAAAATATCTACTCGGTTTGTTGCTCCAACTACAATAACACCTTTGTTTTCTTTAAACCCATCCATTTCTGTTAATAATTGGTTTAAAGTTTGTTCTCGTTCATCATTTCCACCACCAATTCCAGAGCCACGTTCACGTCCAACAGCATCAATTTCATCAATAAATACGATACATGGAGCATTTTCTGATGCTTTAGTAAATAAATCACGAATTCTTGCCGCACCGATACCAATAAACATTTCTACAAATTCTGAACCAGCCACACTAAAAAATGGTACATTTGCTTCATTTGCAATAGCTTTTGCTAATAAAGTTTTCCCTGTACCTGGAGGTCCTACTAATAAAACGCCTTTAGGAATTTTAGCACCAACTCTAGTATATCTATCCGGCTCTTTTAAAAATGAAACAATTTCTTCGAATTCAGCTTTTGCTTCATCGATTCCTGCAATATCATTAAATGTAATTCCTGTTTCTGGACGTGGATCAAATCTTGCAGGTGATTTTCCAATATTCATAGGTGAAGATCCTGAATTTTGAGAAAAATTGTCTGAATTTTGGAAAAAGAAGATTAAACCACTTATAAAAATTAATGGTAGTAATAAGTTACTTGCAATAGTTATAAAAATATTTTTTGTTGGAGCTGGATGTGCATCAAAGTCTATATTGTATTCTTTTAATTTTTGAATTAGTTGAGATGCTCCAATAGGAATTTCTACTCGAATTGCTTGAGGTCGATTTCCTAATTCAGGACTAGACGCTTGCACAATAGCATTTCTACTATTATCATATAAATCAACTTGTTTAACCCATCCCATTTCTAAATACTCTAAAAAACGACCGTAGGTCATTCTTGAGCTACTAACATTACCGTTTACTTCTAATTTATCATTTTGAGTTTGACCCTGCGCATATTCACTTGAGGTAAATAAGTTAAGACCAAAAATAAGACATGCAATCGCAAATATTCCTATTAAAAGTTTTTGTATAAAATTTCGATCCATTTTCTTTATAAAGTTAAAATATAAATATTTTGTTTTTCAAATCTTGTAAATTAGATAATAACACATAGGTTTATGAAAACCCAACTTATTTTAAATTTTTATTGAATAAATTAAAAATAAGACTTATATTATATATCACTAGTTTAAAATAAAGGAATTTATTATGGTAAATCGTGGAGCAAAAGTCCGTATTTTACGACCTGAATCTTATTGGTATAATGAAATTGGTACTGTAGCAACAGTTGACCAAAGTGGTATTCGTTACCCTGTTGTTGTTAGATTTGAAAGTGTTAATTACAGTGGCACTAACACAAATAACTTTGGACTTGAAGAAGTTGTGGAAGTTGAGGCTAAATAAAGTTATTAATATATTTTAAAAGTAGAGTATTTTAAATTTATTTGCTCTACTTTTTTTTATATGATATTATTTTTTTGTTGAAATTCTGATAATTTAAAGAAAACTTTATGGTCAGTTCTTTACAAGTTGGAAAATTAGCTCCAAATTTTTTAACAATTGGAGTTTATAAAAATCAATTGGGTAAAATTAGATTATCCGATTATAGAGGAAAAAAGTATGTGATTCTCGTCTTTTATCCAGCAAATTTCACATCCCTTTCAGTTACTGAGTTAATTAGGTTAAACGATAAGATTTCCGAATTTAAAAAGTTATCAGCCCAAATACTCGCAGTTTCTATTGATAGTCCATTTTCACATTTACAATTTTTATTAGCCACAAGTTATCAAAATGGTTTAAAAGAGTTAGATTATCCACTAATATCTGATTTAACACAAAAAATAACAAATAATTATCAATTACTGACAGAAGACGGACTTGCTTTTCCAGGTTTATTTATTATTGACAAGGAAGGAATCATTCAATACTATACGGTAAATAATTTGTTATGTGGAAGAAGTGTTAATGAAATTCTTCGAGTTTTACGTTCAATACAATATGTAAAAGAAAATCCTGGTCAAATATGTCCTGTTGATTGGGATTCGGGTGTTGAAAATTTGGATTCTAATCCTTGGAAATCAAAAAATTATATAAAAAATTCTTAATATTAAAATCCTATGCCAAAATTAAAAACAAGAAAATCTGCAGCAAAACGCTATAAAATTACTGGTAATAATACATTTTTACGTAGACATGCTTATAAAGGTCACTTATTAATGAAAAAATCTAATAGACAAAAAAGAAAATTATCTCAAGTAGTTGCTGTCAATTTAAGTAACACTAATGCTATTAAATTAATGTTACCTTATTACTAATTAGTTAAAAACTATAAATTTAATTTAAATTAAAAAATCTAATGGTTAGAGTTAAACGGGGTAATGTTGCCCGCAAACGTAGAAATAAAATTTTAACAATAGCAAGTGGTTATAGAGGTGCACATTCGGCTCTTTTCAGAGTAGCCAATCAACAAGTAATGAAAGCATTAAAATATTCTTATGTTAATCGAAAACAGAAGAAACGAATTTTCCGAAGAGTTTGGATTACGAGAATAAACGCTGCTTCAAGAATTGAAGGAATTACTTACAGTCGTTTTATTAATAAATTAAATAATGCTAAAATTGCTTTAAATCGTAAAATGTTATCTCAAATTGCTATTTTAGATAATTCAACATTTTCAAAAATTATAAATTTTGATGAAACGTTAACAAAATAACGTAAATTTTCTTATTAATTTTAAATAACACACTGGAAATTATATTTATAATCTACAGTGTGTTATTTAAAATTAATAAGAAAATTTAACAACAAATTATGAGTGATGATTTAGAAAAATTATTTGAAAAGCTTCCTTTTTTTCTTTATGACCATTTAATAAGTCATATGTATGCCGATCAACTTATAGAAATCGTACTTGATTTAGGTCGAAGACCTGAAGCAAGATTTTCTACTGGTCCAGAATATTTATCTCAAAAAATAATTTCATGGCAAGATTTAGATTATACAACTAAACGAATTAGTAAATTTAGTACAGAAAATCGAGCAGGAATTGAACGAACATTACATAGAATAAGTTGTATTCGAAATCGACAATTTTTAATTACCGGCTTAACTTGTCGAATCGGGCGTTCAATTTTTGGAGCAATTTCTGTTATTAGAGATTTACTGGAGTCAGGTCAATCTATCTTAATATTAGGTAAACCTGGTGTAGGAAAAACCACTATTATTCGAGAGATTGGGAGAGTATTGGCTGATGAAATGGAAAAGCGGGTAGTTATAATAGATACATCTAATGAAATAGCTGGAGAAAGTGATATCCCTCATTCAGGAATAGGAAGAGCTAGAAGAATGCAAGTATCTAAAACTGAACTTCAACATCAGGTAATGATTGAAGCTGTAGAAAATCATATGCCTCAAGTAATTATTATTGATGAAATAGGAACAGAATTGGAAGTATTAGCAGCTAGAACAATTGCTGAAAAAGGTGTTCAACTTGTAGGAACTACGCATGGTAATTGTTTACAAAATCTAATTAAAAATCCACCATTAGCAGATTTAATTGGAGGGATACAATATGTAACACTTAGTGATGATGAAGCTAAAAGACGAAAAACACAAAAAACTGTTTTAGAACGTAAGGCTTATCCTGCTTTTGAAATATTAATAGAAATTAATCAACAAAATTCATGGACTATACATGAAGATGTAAAAACTTCTATTGATTTATTATTACGTGGCGATAGTTTCATGGAACAAATTAGATTATTTTCATTACCCGAAAAGATTAAAATAGTAAGTGAGCGAATTCAACCTCAATACGGCTCTTTATTAAATAATCAAAATCTTTTACCAACTTTAAATTGGTTTTCTATTAATGAATTGAAACACGAAAATTCATTAAAATTAAAGTCAAAACTATTAATAATATATCCTTATTCCATTTCGAATAATTTATTAAAAGAAGTACTTTTACGTATGGGTATAAATTTTATTTTAACAAATGAAGTTAAAAAAGCTAGTATCATTATAGGATTAAAAAAACATTTGAATAAAAATATTAGTTTGACTCAATTTGCCAATAGATGCGATATACCAATATATAGTTTTAACACTATCAGTTACTATCAATTAGTTCGCTTATTTTCAAAAATTAGTTATTAATTATCTATTTAAATATGAGTTTTCATTATAGTATTATACATTAAATTATTATCGAAATAGAAAAAATTTAAAAAATAGTAAAAAAATGGATTAGGGTAA
>Ga0102810_1000525_pt1 | contig 14092 bp, 8 predicted proteins | sample ColrivemetaGS573_FD_84506 | JGI IMG/M metagenome (GOLD analysis project Ga0102810, IMG submission 84506) | Estuarine microbial communities from the Columbia River estuary - Ebb tide ETM metaG S.573 | ecosystem: Environmental > Aquatic > Marine > Intertidal zone > Estuary | place: USA: Columbia...
AGTTGTGCCGGACCTAAAATAGACTCAAAGCCATAGCCTAATCCATAGCCAAAATAAGAAGGGGCTCTTTTAAATGATCCAGGCCTTAAAATGTCATCTGTAACTTTAGCAATGTTTGCTGCTACAATCAAATGATTCTTAGGGGCTATTTCAAAATCTAATGAAGCCTTCATCTTTAAAAAACTATCCCCTGGAATGGCAATAAAATCATAGCCTAAAAAAGGAATGAAATTATTAGTTTGAGTAGCACCCATGCCTCCAAGGGCAAAATCAAGGGATTTAGTTCCCGAACTTCCGGACTTAATCCCCACCTCTGGAGCCAAAACAAAAGACCAGTTTTTAGCGAAATTTACGGCTGCGATTGCCTTTGATCTAAAAATAGAAAAAGGATTAAATGTCCCGTTATAATTGCTAGACAAAAAATAAGTATGAAAATCTACTTCCAAGTATAAACCTTTAGAGGGAAAGAAAAGATCATCTAAAGTGTCGAACTTCAATTGTCCATAACCACTCGCATAATGGCTTTTTTCTAAAGTGAACACTGAACTATTATTTCTTTGTGTATTTTCTTGTAAAAATGTATCGCTACTGAATTTAATCCACTTATGCTCTAGTCCCAAAGAAATGGAGAAAGCGTTTTTATACACGGTCTGGAGATACATTTGATTAGTAAAGTCTGTAAAGTCCATATTCACTGTATTTAAATTAGGATCATCTGGTACCCTAAAATTATTTTCTAATACGGTATAAGGGATGTCAAAATTAAAATCGTTCAACTTACTTCTCAATCCAAAACTCCAGTTAAACCCTTTGTCTACGTAGTAATCTATTTGGTACCTTAGGTAGTCTCCAAAAATAAAATCCAAGGAGAGTACGTCGTCTTTTCTCAATAAATTCTTTTGAGTAATATTTATCAAAGCAGCGCTTTTATACAACTTATCATAATGGGCCCCAAACCTAATATTGGTCTTGTTGTCACTTTCTTTTAAGTTTAAAATTAAACCCAATCCAGTGGCCTTTTCAATTAATTTATACCGAATGGTATTAAAATTATTTGTTGCTGCTAAATTATTAATGCCACGCTTTAAATCTTCGAATAAAATTTGGTCACCTTCCTTAAATCGCAGTTTCCCTTTCACATAATCATCCGAATAATTAACTATCCCATTCACCTCTATATAGTTAATTTTCAGGGTATCTGCCCTACTATCTCTCCGTTGAAAGGTTTTATCTAAAGGTGTTTTTTTTAATTGGTTTTTAGATAATTCCAGCAATGCGTTCTCTTGAAGCAAAGCTGCTCTGGCTCCTTCTGCTACAATTGCCGCTCCCTTGTCAAAATCTATGATAGAATAAGGGGCCATATTTGGTCTAATGTATAGGTCTGTTTTATTAGACTTACTTTTCATTGCTTCTACCGTCCTGAAATTGTTAATCTGTAACAAAATATCCGTAGCAGATCCCAAAGACCCTCTTTTGGAAAGATCCTGCTGAACGTCTACACCAACAATGAAATTTGCCCCTAAGGACTTTAGTTCTTCTATGGGATAATTATTTAACACGCCCCCATCTATGAGTAGCTTACCCTCCAATTCCATTGGTTCAAAGAGGGAAGGAAAGGTGCCAGAAGCCATAATAGCCTCAGGAAGGTAACCATTATCTAAGCGAATGGCAACACCGTTCTCTATGTCTGTTGCTATACAAAAAAAGGGAATGGGCAATTGGTTAAAATCTCTCACGTCTTTTACATGAAATAATAGGGATACCAATTCATTATATACCTTCTGTCCTCCAGAAATAGCTTGTGGAAAAGAAATTTTATACCCGTCAAAAGGCAAACTAATGGCATAGCGCTCTGCGTCTTCCTTTTCATAAAAAGTCTTACTTTCCCTTGAAAAGTCGTCTTGAATAAGGCTGTTAAAATTAATTTGTCTAAAAATAGAATCCAGCTCTTCTGCCCTATATCCAGAGGCGTATAAGGCGCCTACTATAGCCCCCATACTCGTTCCTGCTATATAGTCTATTTGAACACCGGAGGCCTCAATCACTTTAAGCGCGCCTATGTGTGCCAATCCCTTCGCACCTCCACCACTTAAGACCAAACCTACTTTTAAAGGCTTATCCCTTGATTGTAAGGCGGTTGAATCCCTTGTCGCGAACGCTTTCGAAATCTCATTGATTGATGCTGTTTGAGCTCGAAGGTTGAATACACTAGCTATTAATAGGGTGAAAAAGAAAAAACGCAGGAATAAAAAATAAGGATATTTAATGAAAATGCTCATACAATATGCTGGCTTTTGCTGGACCTACTTGAGTAATTAAAGCATCTAAGTTAGCTTCTTTTATCTTAGCGACTGTTTTAAAATGCCTTAATAATTGTGTCGCTGTTTTTTCTCCTATTCCCTTAATTCCGTCCAATTCTGAAACTATAGCACCTTTACTTCTCAAATTTCTATGAAAAGTAATCCCAAATCTGTGGGCTTCATTTCTCAATTGTTGGATTACTTTTAGAGACTCGGATTTCTTATCTAAATACAAGGGAATAGGATCTTCAGGGAAATAAATTTCCTCCAAACGCTTTGCAATACCCACTATAGCAATTTTCCCTCTTAAGCCTAATTGATCAAGGGCTTTTAAAGCAGCAGATAATTGCCCTTTACCTCCATCAATTACAATAAGTTGTGGTAATGAACTGCCTTCTTCTTTGAGCCTTTTATAGCGCCTGTATACCACTTCTTCCATAGAGGCAAAATCATCAGGTCCCTCTACGGTCTTAATGTGAAAATGTCGGTACATTTTTTTATTGGGCTTGGCATTGGTAAACACCACACAAGCAGCCACCGGATTAGACCCTTGAATATTAGAGTTGTCAAAGCATTCAATATGCACTGGAAGCGAAGAAAGCCTTAAATCTTGTTTAATTTGAGCCAAAATACGCTTAGAATGACGTTCAGGATCTACAATACGCATTTGACTCAATTTATCCTGTCTATAAAAACGGGCATTGCGCTCAGACAACGCTAACAATTTTTGTTTGTCTCCCAAAACAGGTATAGTAGCCTTTATTCCTTCTGGCATTAATACTTTAAAAGGGATGATCACCTCTTTAGAAATAGATTTAAAACGCTCCCTTAAGGACACAATAGCCAATTCTAAAATTTGTGCATCTGTCTCCTCCAGCTGCTTTTTAATTTCCAGGGTGTGAGATCGAATAATGGCGCCGTGAGAAAGTTCAAGAAAATTCACATAGGCATGGGTTTGGTCTGAAATAACAGTAAACACATCTACATTGTTTATTTTAGGATTTACTATTGTGGACTTAGATTGGTAACCAGCCAATACGGCCAGCTTTTCTTTTACTTTGTGGGCCATTTCAAAAGCTTCCTCAGCGGCGTAACGATCCATTTCTATTTTAAAATGCTTCATTGCTGCAGCTAAATTGCCCTTTAATATATGTCTAATGGCTTCTATATCTTTAGCATATGAGGCCTCTGATTGTAAATTCTCACAAGGTGCATGGCAATTCCCTAAATGATACTCCAAACAACTTTTATACCTGCCTTCTTGAATTTTTTCAAAAGAGAGGTCATAATTGCAGGTTCTCAAAGGATAAAGCCCTTTAATGAGCTCCAGCAAAACCTTCACCATTCTCTTATTGGTATAAGGCCCAAAATATTCTGAACCATCTTTAATTAACTGACGGGTTAAAAAGACCCTTGGAAACCGTTCTTTTTTAATACAAATCCAAGGAAAGGTCTTGTCATCTTTTAATAATATATTATACCTTGGCTGGTATTTTTTAATCAGGTTGTTTTCTAATAAAAGTGCGTCTGACTCTGTGGGAACCACTATATGCTTGATCAGCACAATTTTCTTGACCAATAAGCGTGTTTTGGCTATCTCGTGTTTTAAAGTAAAATAAGAGCTGACCCTTTTTTTAAGGTTTTTGGCTTTTCCTATATATAAAATCTTATCTGAGCTATCATAAAACTGGTACACTCCCGGAGTTTCCGGAAGTACACTGAGTTGTATAGAAATGCTATTGGCCGCCATAGGTGATTTACAAAGGTATAGTAGAAATTATTATTGGGCCTTTATTTTATCTGTATTTTTATAAGCTTAAAATGCCCAATTTATGAATAAAATAGCCCTTAGAAGTGCTTACCTTGAAAAAAGAAAAAAGCTCCAAACAGAAGAAATTGCTACATTAAGTGCCGCTATAGGGAATCAATTATTAAACTGTCCTATATGGGATGCCTCCTATTACAGCCTATTCCTGAGTATTGTTTCCAAAAAAGAAATAGATACCGAATTCATCCTCACATTACTGCATGGAAGAGATAAAGAAGTCTGTTTGCCAAGAATACAAAACGATACTGAAATAGTGCATATACTACTGACAGACAATACCAAAATAAAAACAAACCATTGGGGGATTCCAGAGCCTCAAAATGGATTGACTGTTCCCCCTTCAGAAATAGAAGTAGTCTTTATTCCTTTATTGGCATATGATAAAAAAGGGCACAGAGTCGGATACGGAAAAGGATTCTACGATCGTTTTTTATCTAAATGCAAACCAAATACCCTAAAAATAGGCTTATCCCTATTTGAACCTGAAGAAAAAATTGAGGGCTTAGACGCCACAGATATTCCATTAGATTACTGTGTAACACCAGTTAAGGTATACGAATTTAAATAAACAATTCTGAGTCTTATGATACAGCTCAGATCTAATTCTGACAAATGATGCAGAAAAGAAGACAAATTTAGCGACTTTGAAAATTCGCAAAACACCTATCCCTGTGGAAAAGCTTTTTTGTTGAAGACCAATAAAAGACCTACTCCAGTACTAATAGCGGTGTCTGCAATATTAAAAACTGGTTCAAAAAATCTTAATGAATTTCCTCCTAAAACTGGCACCCATTCTGGCCATGTAGTATCTATGAGCGGGAAATAGAGCATGTCTACCACCTTACCTTGTAGTAAGCTGCCGTAAGGCTGATCAGAAAATAGGGTCGCTACTTGGTACATACTGTCATTAAATAGTACCCCATAAAAAACAGAATCAATAATATTACCCAAGGCCCCTGCGAAAATCAAAGCTTGGGCCATTTGCAAAAAAAGTGGCACACCTTTTTTAACAGAACTTACAAACCACGCACCAATTCCCACAATAGCAAACAGTCTAAAAACGGTGAGGGCAATTTTTCCACTTACATCTGAAATGGGTAAAATATCACTGAGTTTGGCCCCCCAAGCAGCGCCCTCGTTTTCGATAAATAAAATTTGAAAACCAGAAAAGACCTCTACTGATTCTCCTAAAAAAAAGTGTGTTTTAATATAAATTTTTACACATTGGTCCAGAATCAATAAAAAATAGGCGAGTAAAAAAGGCTTTTTAAACATAATAGGTACTTAGGTGGCTAAAATAAACATTATTATTAAAATGAAACTAGTCTAGAGGAACCACTTTAATGTCTCCGTGTATGGACCGCAATACAATCTCTGAAAGCCCCTTTGGAACACTGGGTAAAATTAGCGTTCCATAGGTTGTTTCAGCATTTACAATGGCTTTTTTTTGCTTTAAAATAATAGGCGCTCTAATGGTATTTACCCGCACTTGATTCCCTACTTCTTTTAAAACACACAATCCGTCATTGAGTTGGATCTGAAGTTTCTCAAAAATACCCTCAGTATTTATTTGGGTATTTCCTCCATCTATATAGACTTCTAGATATGTTGGTATTTCAATAGCCAAATCAACCGACCATATTTTGTGGGCACTGAGTTTGTCATTGGGAAGTTCAAAAGTTGCTGAAAGGTCTGGTTCAATAAATAAGGTATTTCCTTTTCTAGTAAACACGATCATCTGATGGAGACTGTACTCTCCATTTAAACGTGCTGAAACAAGAAGTTCCTTGGAGGAAGATGGTTTTAAATGTAAGGTATTGACTTCTTGGGCCAATACATGGATTTGGGTGAGGGAAGGGTCTTCTAAAACTTTAGATAATATCTTTTGAGACCAGGATAAATGAAGGGCTAACACCAGAAGTATCGCTGTGTATATAACCTTCAATAACGACTACTTTTGCATGTTCTTAGCTTCAATACTTAGGGTCGCGTGAGGGACTAGCTTTAATCTTTCTTTGTTGATTAGTTTACCCGTTACCCTGCATATGCCATAGGTCTTATTCTCAATTCTAAGCAAGGCATTTTTTAAATCCCTGATAAATTTCTCTTGACGAATAGCCAATTGGGTATTCGCTTCTTTGCTCATGGTCTCAGAGCCTTCTTCAAAAGCCTTGAAAGTTGGAGAGGTGTCATCTGTACCATTGTTTCCATCATTCATATATGAACTCTTTAAAAGTTCAAGATGAGACTTAGCCACCTCTATTTTCTCAGAGATAAGGACCTTGAATTCTGCCAAATCTTTATCTGAATATCTGTTTTTTAAATCTGTTTCCATATTAGTTTTGTTTTTCAATAAATAACAATGAGCGTACCTCATCAAATTCAATTGGAAGTCCCTCGTTTAGAGTTGTTTCTACCAATATTTCTGTCGCCAATGTTTCTGTTTTAATATATTCTAAATTATCTAATAAAGCCGAATCTATAAAGGGGTCTTTTAGAAATTTAATAACAATTTTGTCCGTGACTTCAAAGCCACTGTCTTTTCTTAAGTTTTGAATCCTATTGACCAGCTCTCTCGCTATTCCTTCTGCTTTTAGTTCAGGGCTAATTGTAGCATCTAAAGCCACTGTTAATGCGCCTGAAGAAGCTACCAACCATCCTTCAATATCCTGAGAACTGATCTCCACATCAGACAACTCCAAAGCTATTTTATCCCCATCTACAAGCAACTCAATAGCGCCATTTAGCTCCATTTGGTTAATATCTTTTGATGTTAAGGATTGTATCGCTGTAGCAACCGCTTTCATTTTAGGACCAAATTTAGGACCTAAAGTCTTAAAATTAGGCTTGATCTGTTTGACCAAGATATCTGAAGAATCCGCCAAAATTTCTAATTCTTTTACATTTACTTCAGATAAAATAAGTGAAGCAACTGCTTTTAAATCTATTGCTTTTACTAGGGCAGAAACAGGCACCATAATTTTCTGAAGGGGCTGTCTTACTTTAATTTTTTCTTTTTGTCTAATAGACAAAACTAGCGAACAAGTTTGCTGAGCCAATTGCATTTTGCGCTCTAAATCTGAATCAATAACAGCGCTATTGGCCTCTGGAAATTGCGCTAAATGAACACTTTCTTTTACATTAGGGTCACACACGCCAGCCAAATCTAGATAAAGTCTGTCCATGAAAAATGGAGCAATAGGTGCAGATAATTTAGAAACCACCAAGAGACATTCATACAATGTTTGGTAAGCGGCTATTTTATCTGGTCCGTATTCTCCTTTCCAAAAACGCCTTCTACACAAACGAACATACCAGTTGCTTAAATTTTCTTGCACAAAATCTGAGATGGCTCTCGCTGCTTTTGTGGGCTCATAGGTTTCATAGGCCGCTTCTACCCTGATGATTAAACTATTGAGTTCGGAAAGCACCCAACGGTCAATTTCTGGCCTGTCTGCTAATGGAATCTGAGGAGCACTGTTGTCAAAATGATCTAAGTTGGCATACAAACTAAAGAAAGAATAGGTATTGTACAGGGTGCCAAAAAACTTACGCTTTACCTCTACAATCCCTTCTGTGTCAAACTTTAGGTTGTCCCATGGATTTGCATTGGCGATCATATACCAACGCGTGGCGTCGGCCCCATGGGCCGCAATAGTTTCAAAAGGATCAATCGCATTGCCAAGGCGCTTAGACATTTTCTTTCCGTCCTTGTCTAATACCATCCCATTAGAGACTACATTTTTATAGGCTGGCCTGTCAAAAACCATGGTCGCAATAGCGTGAAGGGTGTAAAACCACCCCCTTGTTTGGTCTACGCCTTCTGCAATGAAATCTGCAGGGAAGGCCTTGTTCTCATCTATGAGTTCTTTGTTCTCAAATGGGTAGTGCCACTGGGCATAAGGCATAGATCCAGAGTCAAACCAGACATCTATAAGGTCTGATTCTCTGTGCATTGGTTCCCCAGTGCTGGATACTAAAACCACCTGGTCTACAATGTTTTTATGAAGGTCTATTGTGGCGTAATTCTCCGCTGAATAGTCTCCTACTTTAAAGTCTTCAAAAATATCTTTAGACATAAGTCCAGCAGCAACAGAAGCTTTAATGGCTTCTTTAAGTTCTGCTACAGAACCAATCATGATTTCTTCTTTGCCGTCTGCCGTTCTCCAAATAGGCAATGGAATTCCCCAATATCTAGATCTAGAAAGGTTCCAGTCATTGGCGTTGGCCAACCAGTTTCCAAACCTACCTTCACCGGTGGCTTTTGGCTTCCAGTTAATTTCCTGGTTCAAAGACACCATTTTATCCTTTACTTCAGTCATTTTAATAAACCAAGAGTCTAAGGGGTAATATAAAATAGGCTTGTCTGTTCTCCAGCAATTTGGATAGGAATGCACATATTTTTCTACTTTAAAAGCCCTGTTTTCCTCCTTGAGTCTAATGGCAATTTCTACATCTGCAGAACGTTCTGGCGCTTCTCCCTCCGGATAGTACTCATTTTTAACATACTTACCTCCTAAGCCCGCAACTTCAGGTCTAAACTTTCCTTGTAGGTCTACTAGAGGCACTTTGTTGCCCGCTGAATCTAAAACCAACATTGGCGGGATTTCTGGGCTAGCTTGTTTGGCTACCAAGGCGTCGTCTGCACCAAAAGTGGGGGCCGTATGCACAATACCGGTTCCATCTTCTGTGGTCACAAAATCTCCTCCAATCACTCTAAAAGCGTTTTCAGGATGATCACAAGGCAATACACCAGTCATGAGTTGTTCGTATGTGACACCGATAAGGTCTGCCCCTTTAAAAGACGCTAAAACCAAATAAGGTATTTTCTTGTCTTCTTTGTTGTATTGTTGAATGGCTTCTTTACTTTCCACTGCTACAAACTTTCCTGCAAATTGCTTTCCTACCAATGATTTGGCGAGCAATACATGCATAGGTTCAAAGGTGTACTGATTAAAAGTACGCACCAAAACATAGTCAATTTTAGGGCCTACGGTTAAAGCAGTGTTGCTCGGAAGGGTCCAAGGGGTAGTGGTCCATGCCAAGAAATATAAAGGTGCGTCTAAAGATTGTAAGCCCTTTGGTAGGGTCTCTTCTATGGCTTTAAACTGTGCCGTTACTGTGGTATCTGTCACATCCTGATAGGTGCCTGGCTGGTTCAACTCGTGTGAACTCAATCCTGTACCAGCTTTAGGAGAATAAGGTTGAATGGTATATCCCTTATAGATTAGGCCTTTCTTGTATATTTCTTTCAACAACCACCAAACAGACTCCATGTATTTTGGCTCATAGGTAATATAAGGGTTTTCCATATCTACCCAATAGCCTATTTTATCTGTCATGTCGTTCCACACATCGGTGTAGCGCATCACAGCGGCTCTACAAGCTTTGTTATAATCTTCTACAGATATCTTAGTGCCAATGTCTTCTTTGGTAATTCCCAAGGCTTTTTCTACACCCAATTCAATAGGCAAACCGTGGGTGTCCCAACCTGCTTTCCGCTTTACCTGAAAACCCTTCATGGTCTTGTATCTAGGAAAAATATCCTTGATCGTTCTAGCCATTGCATGGTGAATTCCAGGCATGCCGTTGGCCGACGGCGGCCCTTCAAAAAACACATAAGAAGGTTGCCCTTCTCGTTGCTCCACGCTTTTTTGGAATACCTCTTTGTCTTTCCATTCCTGTAAAACAGCTTTGGAAATACCAGGCAAATCTAATCCTTTATATTCTGCAAACTTCATAGTATTAAGGTCTTGTATGCGGTATGAAAGGGGCAAAATTAAGCAATTAGAACGAAACCATCCTCATTTTAAAGGGATGTTAAAAATGCGGTAGATACTGGCCCTTAAAAAACAATACAAACCCTTTAAAATTGGTAACTAGCGCCCAGAATAAGGTTGCTCCCTGGAGCACTTAAGCCAGAAGCATACGTCCTGTACAACTGATTGGTGATATTCTCCCAAGCCAAAAAAGTTGTAACGGCATTGGTCAAGGTGTATTGGGACCTGAAATTAAGGCTGTGCCATGAGGGGCTGTATGGATTCCCAAAGCGGTCTAAAGCATACATATAGCTTTTTGATTGTTCTGATACAGCCAGCTGATCTGCACTTATTTCTCTATTAAAATTGAGCAATATACTTGCTTTAAACCTGGAATTTTTATAAAGCAGCTGTAGGTCTCCAAAAGAAGGTGCCACATGCCTGCCTGGAGATAGCGCCCCATTGTCTTCTTCCTCTGTGCCTTTAATATAACTGTAATTTGCCGCAAATGACAAGTAGGGACTCAGCATAAAATCTGCCCCTATTTCCCAACCGTATACATAGGCATTTGCAGCGTTTTGAACTGCTTGAACCTGACTTAAAACACCCTGATATACTATTTGAGACTGACCGTTTAAGGCAAAATTTCTTCGCACTAAGGCGGCTTTTAGATGGGTGTAATACCCTGCAAGTCTCCAAACTACTTTATCTGAAAAATTCTTTTTTAGGCCTATTTCTGTTCCATATGCATATTCTGGTTTCAAAGCTGGGTTTGGCACTACAACAGACCCTGGTTCTGAATCAAAAACCTTTCCAATGTCGTCAATATTAGGGGCCCTAAATCCTGTAGTAGCATTCCAACTCACTTGAAAATCTTCCGCCACAAACCAACTCCAACCTAAGCTTCCTGTTAAAGCAGCTGTATTTAGGTCTGCCTTTTCAAAAGGGAAATCATAAAATTCATTGTCAAAAGAGGCATTTACCCACACATGAGTATAGCGAATACCACCTAAAAATTTAAAATTTTCAGAAGCCTCAAAAGTGCTGTTTAAATACAATGCAGCGGAACGCCACAGCGCATTATCTGGATACCTAGAAGCGGCTGGTAAAATCATGTTGCTGCTCACTATGTTTTCAGATCCCTTTGAGTACACTTTATTCCCTACATATTCAGCCCCATAAAATAACCTAAAGGCGCCTGTCTTTTTGTGTTCTATGTCAAGGTTAAATGATATTGCGTCTACTTTTTCCTCAGTACCGAAAAGAGAAACCGCTCCAAAGTCTCTGTCAAAGCGGCTTTCATTAAAGCGCTGGTATGCCGCTGTAAATTTAAGTCCCTCATAAAATGTATTTAAGGGGGCATGAGAGATATTAAAATTGGTCATAAACCATTTTTGTGGGCCGTAATCCCAAACTGCGGAGCGTAGTCCAGTACCTGCATTGTCTGGTCTTGTGAGACGGTCGTATCTGGCGAAATGAGAGGTCTCAGAAAAGTAAACGCCCAACTGGAATTCAAGGTTTTCATCTGCTTTATACCGTACTTTCTGCAAACTGTTTATCTGATTGTAACCTGTGGGATTTTGAAGCCTTGGATTGGGATTGTCTACCAGTAGGTCTGCTCCGCCACCTTGTAATACAAATTGAGGTCTCAAGTATGCCTCTGGGCCGTTTTTACCCATTTGTAAATCTTCAAAATTACTGTGCGTTATACTGCTTAAAAAACCCCACTTTTCTGTTCCTACACTAAGGTCTAGATGGGCTGTCCGCTCTTGGTTGGCACTCGAATACCTATATTGGGCATTTCCGGAGTATGTTGTAGTCTCATTTTTGCTCAATTGTGGTTCCTTTGTATAATAATGCACCACACCACCTATGGCGTCACTACCATAAATAACAGATCCAGAGCCAAAAATCACCTCCGTGTTTTTTATACTAAAGGGATCTACAGCAATACTATTTTGTAAATTTCCTCCTCTAAAAATAGCATTGTTCATTCTCACCCCGTCTACAGAAAGCAACAGTCTGTTTGCTGCAAAACCCCTGATCATAGGGCTTCCTCCGCCTAATTGACTTTTCTGGACGTAGACTTTGCCTGTTTGCTGGAGCATGTCTGCCGCCGTTTGGGGCTGGTTAAATGCAATGCTTTGTGCATTTATACCAACAATCTTCTGTGGTACATCTTTTCGCTGCTGTTCCCATTTAGACACAGACATCACCACCTCATCTAACTCGAAAGCATTGCGCTGCAAATAAACCACACGGCCCCTTTGCACCCACTGTTTTACATTGGTTCTATATTCAATATATGAGGAATGGTTAATATATAAGGTCTCTTTTGCGGAATACCCATTTAATACACAACGCCCGTCTAGCGCTGTAAGAAAACGTATGGATTGATCTTTGTTGTACACCAATACACCTGCCAGAGGTTCTTTTGTATCTGCGTCATACACAAAGACTTCTTGCGCTATTGAAAATAAAGGAAGGCACCCAATGACTGTCACATATATTAGTCTAAGAAAATACTTCATTGAGTATGTGTATTGATTTTGGTGTTTTAAATCCATCTAAATGGTGCTGGTAATAAACCATTAAATGCGATATAAGTTCTCGCCTACTTTTTTGAGACATTTTAATATCATTTAACTTATCAAAATTTATGCCTAATATAGATTTAAAAAAAGAAATTTCAGGTTCGCCCATATGGGGATTCAAGCCTGCATGGGAACAAAAGTCTCCTTCTACTAGATCAAAATATGGGCTATCCATATGATTATCAGAGGGATAAAATCCAAAATACTTGCTGATTTCTACGAGAAAAAATAGGTGAAAATTGGCTATTTGATCTTCATTATCTAGCCATTGTAAAGCCGTTTCAATAAATGAAAACAATTCCTTATTCTCTGTTTCTTCTTGAATGGCATTGGATAAAAACTCAGATAAAAACAGTACAATGGCATTTTTGGCCATATGGGTATGTGCGCTCTGATAGGGATAAGACAATTTGGCTTCAATTAATCTTTCTAAATTACCCTTATCCCTGTGTTGGGCAACAATTTCTAATTGACTTAAAGGCAAAAAATGGGCCTTGTTGAACTTTCCTTTTTTCCTGCTCAATACTCCGTTGAGCATATAGGACTTTAAGCCACTAGACGCCGTATACAACTTAACAATTAAGCTGTTGTCTCCATACTTAATCGTTTTTAAAACAATCGCTTTAGTGGTTTGCTGCATGGATGTAAAAATAAAAAAAGCCTTTTCTCTAACAAGAGAAAAGGCTTTAATATTAATTGAAAAAACAGTTTTAAATCACGCCCTGCGCCAACATAGCGTCTGCTACCTTAACAAATCCAGCAATATTGGCTCCTTTTACATAATTACAATAGCCGTCTGCTTCTTTTCCATAGGCAATACAAGAATCGTGAATGTCCGACATAATGGCTTTTAAGCGCTCATCTACCTCTTCTCTAGTCCAGCTAATTCTCAATGAATTCTGAGACATTTCTAATCCAGAAGTAGCTACACCGCCAGCGTTAGATGCCTTTCCTGGGGCAAATAAAATTTTAGCCTCATGAAAAGCATGAATGGCTTCAGGAGTAGAAGGCATATTAGCCCCCTCTGCAACACAAAGACATCCGTTGGCTATTAATTTTTCTGCATCCTGGCCATCCAACTCATTTTGAGTCGCACATGGCAGCGCAATATCACAGGCAACACCCCAGGGTGTCTCCCCTTCGTGATAGCTAGCATTAGGATAGGTATTAATATAAGCTGAAATTCTGGCCCTCTGGTTGTTTTTAAGGTCCATTACAAAAGCCAATTTTTCTGCATCTATTCCCTCTGGGTCGTGAATAAATCCTTTAGAATCCGATAAAGTCAGGACAGTAGCCCCTAATTGAATGGCTTTCTCTGCAGCGTATTGCGCCACATTTCCTGAACCAGAAATAACCACTTTTTTTCCTGAAAAATCATTGCCGCTAGTCTGTAACATGCTCTGTGCAAAATACACTGTTCCATAACCTGTTGCCTCAGGCCTAATTAATGACCCTCCCCAAGAGCGTCCTTTACCTGTAAGCACCCCTGTAAACTCGTTGCGTATCTTTTTATACATACCAAACAAGAAACCAATTTCTCTAGCACCAACGCCAATATCTCCAGCAGGTACATCTGTATTTGGACCAATATGACGGTTGAGCTCCAACATA
>Ga0102810_1000532_pt1 | contig 14017 bp, 13 predicted proteins | sample ColrivemetaGS573_FD_84506 | JGI IMG/M metagenome (GOLD analysis project Ga0102810, IMG submission 84506) | Estuarine microbial communities from the Columbia River estuary - Ebb tide ETM metaG S.573 | ecosystem: Environmental > Aquatic > Marine > Intertidal zone > Estuary | place: USA: Columbia...
CCCGGCATAAGGTAAACATGTATAATATCTTGACTCATAAGCTTTTTAAGCAACGAATATCTTTAAGTTAAGGATATTTTTTCGTAAATTTGCAACTCAAAACTATGCAAAATAGTTTTCATTATTTAATATTTCATTGAATTAAAATTAATTAATATGATTGATGCAGCTGAATTAATTGACAATGACTTTCTACGTCAGTTTGAACTCAAAGTAGAAGATAAATTAGCCAAAATTGAATACTCCCTTCAAGAGAGAAAAATTTTTTTAACTAAATTAATTATTCCTGAAGCCGTTTTTTCCGAAGATTTTCAAAATGAATTTATTAAACTCGTCTTTGAAAATATTGAAGAACGTAATTTAAGTGTCGTACCTACAAGTCCTGAAATTGCAAAATTTATTAGAAAAAACAGGCAATATAAGAGTATGCTACCTGTAGGTGTCAGAATATAATGATTTCGATATAGAAAATTTTCCTGAAATTATTTTTCGGGTTTTTTTATGCGAATTCTTTAACATAATCAAACCTAACTAGACCATCGTCATCGATTTTCGTCAGTTCAATTTGATGTAATGTATTCACTAATTCTGGATTCCAAGGCGTTTTAACTTTGACATAATTTTCTGTAAAACCTTGAATATAGCCCTCTTTATTTTCACTTTCAAATAAAACTGTTCTAACACTTCCTATTTGGCTCTCGTAAAAGGCTCTGCGCTTTTTTACTGATAACCCACGAAGCATTTTACTGCGTTTTGACCTTATCTTTTTTGGTACAACACCTTCCATAGTTGCAGCAAGTGTATTATCTCTTTCTGAATACGTAAACACGTGCAAATAGGAAATATCTAATGTGTTTAAAAAGTTATATGTTTCTAAAAAATGTTCTTCTGTTTCTCCAGGAAACCCAACAATAACATCGACACCAATACAGGCATAAGGCATCACTTCTTTAATTTTATTTACACGATCTACATACAATTCTTTCATGTATCTACGTTTCATTAACTTTAAAATAGAATTACTTCCACTTTGCAGAGGAATATGAAAATGAGGAACAAATGATCTACTTTGTGAAACAAAATCTATGGTTTCGTTTTTTAATAAATTTGGTTCTATTGAAGAAATTCGCAGTCGCTCTATACCTTCAACTTCATCTAAAGCTTGCACAAGTTCATAAAACGTATGTTCATGTTTTTTGCTCCCAAACTCACCTTTACCATAATCACCAATATTGACTCCAGTTAAAACAATCTCTTTGATATTTTGTTTAGAGATATTCTTCGCATTTTCTATAACATTTACTAATTCATCACTTCTGGAAATACCTCGAGCAAGCGGAATTGTACAATATGTGCACTTATAATCACAACCATCTTGCACCTTTAAAAATGCACGCGTTCGATCACCAATCGAATAGCTGCCAACATAAAAATCTGCATCCTCAATTTCACAGGAATGCACTTCACCAAAATCATTCTTTGACAAATCATTTAAATAGTCTATAATCTTAAATTTTTCGGTAGCGCCTAGAACTAAATCTACACCATGAACATCTGCTAATTCTTGAGGTTTCAATTGTGCATAACAGCCAACAGCAACCAAAAAGGCATTTGCATTTATCTTTTGCGCTTGTTTTACAATGCTTTTAAACCGTTTATCAGCATTCTCAGTAACAGAACACGTGTTTATGACATAAATATCCGCATATTCGTTAAAATCAACACGCAGAAAGCCTTCATTCTCAAATTCTCTCGCAATGGTAGAGGTTTCCGAAAAATTAAGTTTACAGCCTAAAGTATAAAATGCGACTTTTTTTATATGCATGATATTAATGATAAAACGTTGCAAAATTAAACAAAAAGAGCGCTTTATTTACATAAAGCACTCTTTTTTGTAGCGTAGGAATAATACTTAATCTATTCTCTAATAATCTTTTTAGTTAAAATTCCAGAATCTGTTAATACTCTAAGCATATACATTCCAGCACTTAGCTGTGATAAATCTAAAGTACTAACATTAGTTGTTTGAATGACTTGTTTACCAACAATATTATATAGTTCTAAACTATTAACAGTAATTCTATTTGAAACATCTAAAGTTATAATATCACTTGTAGGGTTTGGAAAAACAGAAATACTATTATCAAGTGAAAATTCTTCAACACTTAATAAATCACCTAAAACATTCATTACATATTGATTGTCAGCGAATCCAATAACCGTTGCTGTCGTCGGAGCTGTAATTCCACAAGCCTCCGCCAAAAGATAACTATCATCATTTTCCCCTCCAGCATTTAGGCCTGGAAAAAAAGTTTGATCAATACTAGTTCCAGCATCTGCTGCAAAAACTTCAAATGCGATAGTTGAACCCGCAGGAATAGTAGCTGTAAGCGCAACACTTATCAAAGTTAAATCATCCGCCGCTGATGAAACATGATCAGCTGTACTAACTAAAGTTAAAGTTGCTGTTGTTAAATCATCTGAACTGGCAGTATAGATGTTACAGGTAATAACTTTACCTTCACTTGCACCTCCTTGACCATATTCAACAGACGTGATTCCAAAATCTTCTGTAATACCAAAATCATCAAGATTATAAGCTCTAAAGAACGAATTAGCCCGATATTCACCTGTTCCTGCATTCCAACAAGCTACACCTGTGTTATCAACAGTTGTATCATCATTAGATTGTGTTAAAGTTATCTGAGAATTTGCTGTCCAAGCAAACAATGTAACTAGTAAAAAAAGAATGTAATTTTTTTTCATATTATTATAATTTAAGTTAACATTGATAAATATATGACATTCCTATCTTTTAAATGAAATATTATTTTATTTTTTTCTTGATTTTTATGAGTTGTACTCAAAACAATGAACAAAAAAATGATGTTTTTAGGTACAATGAGCATAAGAACATTGGGTCACTTGACCCTGCTTTTGCAAAGGATAATGCAGATATTTGGGCTGTAAATCAGTTATTTAATGGTTTAGTGCAAATGGATAATGACTTGAATGTTGAACCTTGCATTGCAAAAAGCTGGTCGGTTTCTAATGATGCACTAACTTATACATTTGTATTGCGCAATGATGTATCCTTCCATAAGCATGCTCTTTTTGTTAAAGATTCGACACGAAAAGTTAAAGCCAGTGATTTTACATATAGTTTGAATCGCTTGAAAGATAAAAAAATAGCGTCTTCAGGAAGCTGGGTTTTAAATAAAGTTGACCGCTTTTATGCTGTGAATGATTCTGTTTTTGAAATACAATTAAAACAGGCATTCCCGGCCTTTTTAGGCTTACTTACGATGAAGTATTGTTCTGTGGTGCCAAAAGAAATTGTTGAACATTATGGCAGTGATTTCAGATCTAATCCAATAGGTACTGGACCTTTCAAATTTAAACGTTGGGAAGAAAACATTAAACTGGTTTTTAGAAAAAATGAAGTTTATTTTGAAAAAGATGCGCTTGAGAACACTTTACCGTATCTCGAGGCTGTTGCGATAACATTTTTACCCGATAAGCAAAGTGAGTTCTTACAATTTTCACAAGGAAATATTGATTTTGTTTCTGGTTTAGACGCCTCCTATAAAGATGAGATATTATCTGCCAATGGTGACTTGCGTGAATTTTATACAAATGATGTGAATATGATTCGAGGTCCATATTTAAATACTGAATATTTAGGTTTTTTTATGGAATCTGATGTAGATGAAGTGCAATCAAAATTAATACGCCAAGCTATAAATTATGGGTTTGATAGAAAAAAGATGATGATCTACCTTAGAAATGGCATTGGAATCCCTGCAAATGGTGGTTTTATCCCAAAAGGCTTACCTGGACATAACGAAACCATTGGATTTACCTATCAACCTGAAAAATCAAGACAACTTGTAGCCCAATATATTTCGGAAACTGGAAATCAAAACCCGGAAATAACTTTAACTACCACGAGTAACTATTTAAGTTTTTGTGAATATATTCAACGTGAATTAAAAAAGACAGGCTTAAACATTAAGGTTGATGTTGTGCCTGCTTCTGCCTTAAAAGAAGCCAAAGCCAATGGCAAAACAGCACTTTTCAGAGCAAGTTGGGTTGCCGATTATCCTGATGCTGAAAATTATCTTTCTTTATATTACAGCAAAAACTTTGCGCCTAATGGTCCTAATTACACACATTTTAAAAATGAACAGTTTGACCTTTGGTATGAGCAAGCATTTAGGGAAACTAATACTTATGAAAGAGAACTTTTATACACTAAAATGGACTCCTTAGTAATTCAAGAAGCACCAATTATACCAATGTTTTATGACGAAGTTGTCAGGTTTACTAGAAAAAACGTAATCGGCTTGGGTATTAACCCTATCAATCTATTAGATTTAAAACATGTTAAAAAAGACAACATAAATTAATAGCTTCCGCGCCATTTTTTCGTGTCTTGAAAAATATGTTCTAAAATAGCAGCATCTTCGGCTGTAAACTCTATATCGCGTCTTGACATAACAACTTGCGCTACTTCAAAAGCTTTTTTGGTTAAGTAGGTTGTAAATCCACCACTTCCGCCCCAAGAAAAACTGGGCACAAAATTTCTCGGAAAACCACTTCCAAAAATATTTGTGCTAACCCCTACCACGGTACCAGTATTAAACATCGTGTTAATACCACATTTACTATGATCTCCCATCATAAGTCCACAAAATTGTAAACCCGTTTTGGCAAACCCTTCAGTTTCATAATCCCAAAGTCGCACTTCTGCATAATTATTCTTAAGGTTTGAATTATTTGTATCTGCCCCTAGATTACACCATTCACCTAAAACTGAGTTTCCTAAAAACCCGTCATGACCTTTATTAGAAAAAGCAAAAAGCACTGAATTATTCACCTCACCTCCTACTTTACTATGTGGCCCAACAGTTGTTGGTCCATATATTTTCGCCCCTAATTTTACCGTAGCATTATTGCATAGAGCAAATGGACCACGAATAATGCTGCCTTCCATAATTTCAGCATTTTCTCCAACATAAATTGGTCCAGAGCTAGCATTCAAAGTGGTGAATTCTAATTTTGCCCCTTCCTCTAAAAAAATGTTTTCAGCAGAAATCACATTATTTGAGCTTGGTATTGCTTGTGATGTTCTTCCTTTAGTTAATAGATCATAATCATCTTGGATAGCATCCCCATTTTTGGCAAAAATATCCCACGTATGTTCTATTTTTAATATATCCTCATTATACTCAATCGCTTCATAAGATTCTAAATCTATATCGTCTTGGGCCTCTTTGGTGAAAAAAGCGATAACGTCTTCATCTTTAAATATGGCTTGATTTTCTTCTAAACCCTTTATCAAGGCTATCAACTCAGAATTTGGAAGATAAGATGCATTTATCATAATATTCTCCTCCATTTCAACCATCGGGAATTTATCAGATAAATAATCTTCTGTAATAGTTGTTGTCGTGCTACCGAGGTGTTTTTCCCATTTTTCACGAATGGTTAAAATCCCAACACGAAGGTCTGCAACTGGCCTAGTATATGTAAATGGTAATAACTGATTTCGTGAAGGGCCATCAAAAAGAATATAATTCATCTTTATATGCGTTAAGTATAATCAAAAGTAGTTTAAATATTAAAAACAAAAAAGCCTTTCAAATTTGAAAGGCTTTTAAAATATCTTAACCGCTAAATTACTTCTTGAATTTAGAATACTTGTTTTTAAACTTATCAATTCTTCCAGCCGTATCTACTAATTTAGATTTTCCTGTATAATAAGGATGTGAAGTTCTTGAAATCTCCATTTTTATTAATGGGTATTCAACACCTTCAACTTCAATAGTTTCACTAGTATTTGCAGTAGACTTTGTTAAAAAAACGTCTTCATTAGACATGTCTTTAAACGCTACTAATCTATAATTTTCTGGATGTATATCTTTTTTCATCTTTATTGACTTACTATTTTTCGAGGTGCAAATTTAAGTATTTTTTATAAATTAACAATACTTTTTTATTTTTTTTAATCACTCCTCGTTTTGTAACGTTTTGTTATATTTGTTTACTAACTAACTATAATCTTAAAAATTAAAAATATCATGGATAATCAAGCACCTGTACCTGGGAAATTTGCAATGAATTATGGCATAATTCTCGGTCTAATTATGATTGTAATTAGTGTTCTTATGTACGTAACAGGACTCGCGTTAGAGGGTGAGCAATGGCCTCAATTTTTATATTACATCATTTTCCCAATTGTAATAATTTACGCCATAAATCAATTTAAAAAGAAAAACGCTAATATATTAAGTTTAGGTCAAGCCATTAAGGTAGGCTTAGCTATCGCTGTTGTAAGTGCACTTGTTTATGCAGTTTATGGTTTAATCTTTAATTATATTATTGATCCTGATTTTATGGGACAAATGATGGATGTAACGAGAGATAAAATGCTTGAAACTCCTGATATGACTGAAGAACTTGTTGATCAGCAAATGGAATTTATCAAAATATTCTTTAATCCCGTTCTTGGCACGGCAATGTGGGTAGCAATGAGTGCCTTATTCGGATTAATTTATTCAGTTATTGGTGGTCTAATAATGAGAAAAGAAGCATAATACATGAATATATCAGTAGTCATACCACTACTCAACGAACAAGAGTCTTTAACAGAATTACATGATTGGATTGCAAATGTTATGCAATCCAATCATTTTTCTTATGAAATCATTTTTATTGATGATGGTAGTACTGATAAATCTTGGGAAACTATCCAAATGCTTTCTCAAAAAGACGACAAAGTAAAAGGCATTCGCTTTTTAAAAAACTTTGGAAAATCTCAAGCGCTGCATGCTGGTTTTGCCAAAACCCACGGAGACGTTATTATAACTATGGATGCGGATTTACAAGACAATCCAGATGAAATTCCAGAATTATATAATATGATTGTTAATGGTGGTTTTGATTTAGTTTCAGGTTGGAAAAAGAAGCGTTATGATTCTATTATTTCTAAAAACTTGCCTTCAAAGCTATTTAATTGGGCTGCGCGTAAAACATCTGGTGTAAAGCTACACGATTTTAATTGTGGGCTTAAGGCTTACCATAGCGATGTGGTTAAAAACATTGACGTTAGTGGTGAAATGCATCGTTACATCCCTGTACTTGCCAAAGCAGAGGGCTTCTCAAAAATTACAGAAAAGATTGTTCAACACCAAGCAAGAAAGTATGGCGAAACTAAATTTGGTATGGATCGCTTTATCCATGGATTTTTAGACCTTATCACCATTTGGTTCTTATCACGCTTCGGAAAAAGACCAATGCATCTATTTGGTGCCCTTGGTTTTATAATGTTTGCTATTGGTTTGGCATTCGCGTTATATTTAGGAATAGACAAACTCTTTATTCATGAATCGGGAAGACTTATAACCGAAAGACCACAATTTTATATCGCTTTAGTCACAATGATTATTGGTACACAATTCTTTGTTGCAGGATTTTTAGGCGAAATTATTTTAAGAACGAAAACAGATAAAAGGCGCTATTTGGTTAAAGATGAGCTTAACTTTTAATTTAACGTCTTTTTAATGGTTGGCCTTTTAGTATTTCCTTATTTTTACATCTTACAAAATTTACATAATGATAAACATTGAAACAGAATTATTAAAAAGAGTGAACACATGGTTAACACCAACTTTTGATAATGATACTCAAACATATATAAAAGATTTAATTGCTACTAATCCTATTGAATTAAAAGAGGCATTCTATAAAGATTTAGAATTTGGTACTGGTGGAATGCGCGGTGTCATGGGTATTGGCACCAATAGAATCAACAAATATACATTAGGTAAAAACACACAAGGCTTAAGCAATTATATGCATCAGGAATTTCCTGACGAAACGCTAAAGGTTGCTATTGCCTATGATTGCAGGCATAATAGTAAAACACTAGCTAAAGTAGTCGCTAATGTATTTTCAGCCAATAATATTGAAGTTTATTTATTCGAAGATTTACGTCCAACACCAGAGCTTTCATTCGCCTTAAAACATTTAAATTGCCACTGTGGAATTGTACTTACTGCGTCACATAATCCGCCAGAATATAATGGCTATAAAGTCTATTGGCAAGATGGAGGACAATTAGTTCCGCCTCAAGATGGCGAAATCATCAATGAGATTAATAACTTAAATTATGATGAAATTAAATTCGAAGCTAATGAGAATATAATTCATAATATTGGAAAAGATATAGATGCCGTTTTTATTGATGCTTCTGTAAATAATGGAACCTTTGATACTTCCGCTGAAGCGAAAAATGATTTAAATATTGTTTTCACTTCGTTGCATGGAACGGCTATTACTATTCTGCCAGAAACTTTAAAACAAGCGGGCTATGCTAATGTTCATATTGTAGAAGAACAACGTGAACCAAACGGAGATTTTCCAACGGTAAAATCACCAAATCCTGAAGAGCCTGAAGCTCTAAAAATGGCTTTAGATTTAGCGCAACGCGTTAATGCAGATGTGGTTATTGGCACAGACCCTGATGGTGATCGCGTAGGAGTTGCCGTGAGGGATTTAAATGGCGAAATGATTCTATTAAACGGTAACCAAACTATGGTGGTTATGACAGAATTCCTGCTGAAGCAATGGAAAGACAATAATAAAATCCATGGTAAAGAATTCATCGGTTCAACAATCGTTTCAACGCCAATGATGCAAAAATTAGCAGATGCCTATGGCGTAGAATATAAAATTGGTTTAACTGGTTTTAAATGGATTGCTAAAATGATTAAGGACTTCCCTAATTTAGATTTTATTGGTGGTGGTGAAGAAAGTTTTGGTTTTATGGTTGGCGAATTTGTTAGAGATAAGGATGCCGTTACTTCAGCATTACTATCTTGTGAAATTGCAGCGCAAGCTAAAGCGAATGGGAGTTCATTCTATAAAGAACTTATTCAATTATATGTGAAGCATGGCTTGCATAAAGAAACGCTCATCTCGATGACCAAAAAAGGTATTGAAGGCGCTCAAGAAATTAAGCAAATGATGATCGATGCACGAGAAAACCCACTTAAAGAAGTTAATGGGTCAAAAGTGATTTTAATTGAAGATTATCAATTGTCCCTCGCTAAGAACCTTGAAACCAATACTAAAAATGTGATTGCCATTCCAAAGTCAAATGTACTCATATATTACACTGAAGATGGAAGTAAAATTGCATTAAGACCAAGCGGAACGGAACCGAAAATTAAATTTTATATTAGCGTTAAAACCCATTTAAAAACAGCAGAAGACTTTTTAAAAACAGAAAAGACGTTGAATCAAAGAATAGATGCAATTATTAAAGACCTGCAGCTTAATTAATGAATTATTTCAAGCAAATACTGCGCTTCGCCATACCATATAAAGGCTATGCAATACTAAATATTATTGCCAACATATTTTATGCCTTATTTTCAGGTTTGTCTTTTATGGTGTTAATGCCTTTATTAAAAGTTTTATTTGATAAAGACTCAGAAAAAGTATTGACAGAACCAATATATAATGGGTTTACAGAGGCTGCTACCTATTTCAATGACTATTTAAATTATCACATTAGTCAATTGGCAGATAATGATGCTGGCAAGGCCTTAACATTTGTTATTATATTAATACTTACCGTTTTCTTTCTGAAAAATATATTTAATTATTTAGCAATGTATTTTATTACATTTCTTAGAAATGGAACGCTAAAAGATATTCGTAATGAACTTTACGACAAAACTATTGAGTTACCGCTTTCTTACTTTTCTGAAAAACGTAAAGGCGATATCATGGCAAGGTTAGGCACAGATGTATTAGAAATTCAACATTCGTTTTTATCTATTCTGGAATTACTGTTCAGAGAACCTTTAACCATCATTTTCACTATTCTGTTTATGCTAACTATCAGTGTGAAACTAACCCTATTTGTATTTATTTTTATCCCAATTTCTGGTATCATTATATCTCTAATAGGAAAAAGCTTAAAACGAAAGTCTGATAAAGTTCAAAAAGAACAAGGCTATTTTTTATCCTTATTAGAAGAATCTCTAGGAGGATTGAAAGTCATTAAAGGCTTTAATATGGAAGGTTTTTTTAATAAAAAATTCCAAGATTCTACCAAGCGTTTCTTTCACTTCTCAAACGCACTTCTTAACAGAACGAATCTAGCGAAACCAACTAGCGAATTTTTAGGCATTGGTGTCATTGGTGTTTTACTGTGGTTTGGAGGACGAATGGTACTTGTTGATGGTAGCCTTGAAAGTGAGCAATTTTTAACATTCATGGGACTCGCCTATAATATATTAACACCTGCAAAAGCGATTAGTAAAGCAAGCTATAGTGTCAAAAAAGGAAACGCTGCCGCGGAACGTGTTCTAGAAATATTAAATACAGTTTCGCCTTTAGAAGATAAACCAAATGCGATAACAAAAACGAATTTTACAGAATCTGTTGCACTAAATAGTATTTCGTTTAAATATGATGATCAATTGGTGTTAAAAAACTTTTCTTTAAATGTCCCTAAAGGAAAAAGTGTCGCGTTGGTCGGACAATCAGGAAGCGGGAAATCTACTATTGCGAATTTAGTAACACGTTTCTACGATGTTAATGAAGGAAACATTACAATTGATGGTGAAGACATTAGAAACCTTTCTAAACACTCGTTAAGAGGATTAACTGGTTTGGTAACTCAAGATTCCATTCTATTCAACGATACAATAAAAAATAATATCCTTTTAGGAAAACAAGATAGCACTGATGAAGAAGTCATTGACGCCTTAAAAGTAGCAAATGCATGGGAATTTGTAAAAGATTTACCTCAAGGCATAGATACTAATATTGGTGATTCTGGTAATAAGTTATCTGGCGGACAAAAACAACGCTTGAGTATTGCCAGAGCTGTTTTAAAGAATCCTCCAATTATGATACTAGATGAAGCGACTTCAGCTTTAGATACCGAAAGTGAACGCTTGGTGCAAGTCGCTTTAGAAAATATGATGAAGAATAGAACTTCAATTGTTATTGCGCATAGACTCTCCACGATACAAAATGCTGACCAAATTGTTGTGATGAACAAAGGCGAAATTGCAGAACAAGGTACGCATCAAGAACTTCTTGCAAAAAATAGTGTCTATAAAAAACTAGTCGATATGCAGAGTATAGAATAAAGCAATAACTTAACTAATTATTAAATATAAAAGGCTCGAATAAATTCGAGCCTTTTTAGTTTTTGTTAGACTTGGGAACGACTAACGACATAAAGTAGGTTAATACTGGTGTAAACATATAACAAATAAACATACCAACCAAAAAAAATATGTATTTCGTCGTTCTTATAATGTATTTCGTCGATGTTTATTGACCTAATATACTGATTATCAATAATTCTAAAATTGAAAAAAAAATCAACTTTTTTTCCTATTTATAAATAAAAAGGTTTCTTTTTTAAACTTTTTGTACTTTCCATAGTCCAATAGAAAACTAATTTTTTGCAAGACGAGTCTATTCTTATAAAACAACTAAAATCAAATAAAAGCAAAGAGCAAGCTTTTAAAGAACTTGTCACGGAATATAAAGAACGTTTATATTGGCATATTAGACATATCGTTAAGTCGCATGATGATGCTGATGATGTATTACAAAACACCTTTATTAAGGTTTTTAAGAACATAAATAATTTTAAAGGTGATAGTAAGATTTATTCATGGATGTATCGCATAGCAACAAATGAATCGATTACACATATCAATAAAAATGCAAAACGCTTGCAAATTAGTTCTGAAGAAACTCAAGAACTTGCAATTAATAATTTAACAGCAGATGTTTACTTTGAAGGTGAATACATACAGTTAAAATTACAGCAAGCCATAGCAACTTTGCCTCAAAAGCAACAGCTTGTATTTAATATGAAATATTTTCAAGATTTTAAATACAAAGACAGGTCAGAGATGCTAGAAACCAGTGAAGGTGCTTTAAAAGCATCCTATCATATAGCAGTTAAAAAAATTGAAAGCTATTTAACAAGTGATTAAACCATTAGACAAAACTAGAGTCTAAAATAATGAGATGAAACTTAAAGATTTAAAAGACATACAATCCGGATTTAAAGTTCCAAAAGGTTACTTTGAGAACTTTGAAGATTCGATCTTGAGTCATACGAGTTTAAAAGAAAAAGTCAGTGACTCTGGTTTTAGTATACCCGAAGGTTATTTTGATACCATAGAGGATAATATTTTAAGCCGTATATCTCAAAAAGAGCCAGTAAAAGTAATATCTTTAATCAATAGGAAATCAATTCTTTATGTTTCAAGTATTGCTGCAGCTTTAATATTAATGTTTAATTTAATTGATCGCAAAGCAGGAATTGATATTAATTCTATTGAAACCACATCAATAGAGCGTTATTTAAGTGATGAAGATTTTGGCTCAGATGAATTAGCCGTTTTATTTGATTATAGTGAATTTTTAGATGACAGCTTTAATTCCATTAGTTTCTCAGAAGAAGCTATGGAAGATTACGTTATTGACAATTTAGAATTAGATGACTTATATATTGAATAACATTACGAATATGAAAAAAATATTTATAATCCTTGTTGCCTTAAGTTTTACGCTCCCATTATTTTCACAGGATAACAGAATGGGTGAACATCGCGATAAGATTAAGGCTCTTAAAGTTGCAGATATCACAGAAAAGCTTGATTTATCCGCGTCTGAAGCCGAAAAATTCTGGCCTATTTATAATGCTTTTGAAAACGAACAAGAACGTTTAAGATCAGATGCGTTTAAAAAAAGAAATGATATCGATTTTGAGTCTTTATCTGATAGTGATGCTCAAATTGTATTAGACGAAATGATGGTACGTGGAAAACAACGTTATGAATTATATAATAAATTTATAATGGATTTAAAACAAGTTTTACCTGCAAAAAAAATAATTCTACTTAAAAAAGTTGAAGAAGAATTTAAGCGTAAAATGCTGAAAGAGTTTCAAAAACGCAGAAAAGGAAGAACACAAGACAGACCATAAAAAAAGCAGCCAAATGGCTGCTTTTTTTATTCTTTAAAAGTCAACTTACTTATTCGACCATTTCCTGCTGCATAAGCGATACTATCATTTAAAAAGCGAATTGTATAAAACCCTTCATCACTCAGGTGTGTCCACGAATCACCAGAATCATTAGAGTAATCAATGCCATTAAAGCCAATAGTGACAAGTTCCTCCCCTCCACTATTTGGCACATACTGTACACAACTTCTATAACCTGGACTTTGATTTTCTGCTACTAACTGCCAAGCTTTTCCGCCATCTTGAGTCCTTATTTTATTAGCAGTACTATCTGCTGGTTTAGTGTAATCTCCACCTATCGCAAATCCGTTTAACTCATCATAAAAAGCCATTGAATAAATACCTTCAGTTTCTTTTTCTTTAATAATTGGTGTATCTATAACCTCCCAAGTAATGCCTTTATCATCAGAATAGTAAATTCTTCCGGCAGTTGTAGCTACCCAAGTTTTATCACCAACAATGGCAATGTTTGTGTCACTTGCTGCAAAAGCACCTTCATTTTCTATTGGCTTAGGCAATTGATCACAGTTTAATTTGTTCCACGTTTCACCACCATCTCTCGTAATAATTATTGATAAACAACCATCTAGGCTATCACCTATTGCTATACCCTCATCATCATTCCAAAAATTCATTGCATCATAAAACACATCCTCATGAAACTCTTTATAAACAATTCTCGTGGTATCATTCTCCATTTTATAAAGCAAAGCTGGCGAAACAATACTTAATGCAAAACTTGCTTTATTTGTATAGGCAAAAGATCTAAAGTTTGGTATTATAGTATCATAAGCTTGCTTAAAAACTACAATCTTTTCTTCTGAAGCAGTTATACTATTAAAACCCATTTCCCCATTCGCTCCTGCAAATCCTAAATTTCCTTGTTGGTTAATTTCAATAGCTCTTACATTCAATTTAGAATCTTGCATCAAAGTTTCAATC
>Ga0102810_1000533_pt1 | contig 14014 bp, 10 predicted proteins | sample ColrivemetaGS573_FD_84506 | JGI IMG/M metagenome (GOLD analysis project Ga0102810, IMG submission 84506) | Estuarine microbial communities from the Columbia River estuary - Ebb tide ETM metaG S.573 | ecosystem: Environmental > Aquatic > Marine > Intertidal zone > Estuary | place: USA: Columbia...
AAAAGTAAAAACTAAGTTAGCATTAATAAAATCTTCAGCAGGTGTATAATTGAAAGTAATAGTGCCATCTTCATTTTTAACATAATTAAAACTTTCGTTACATTCAATACAATCTTCAACCATGACAGTAATTTCCGTAAAGCCTCCACTACCAATTTTATATCTTAACTGATATTCACCTTCTACGTCCAATGTATATGAAAAGCATTCTGGATTGGTTTCAGATTTCGATTTTTGATAAATTTGAAACCATTCACCTTCAATAGGATCCCATTGTTGCACCTGTAAATTTGTATTTATTGGTGCATCAAAACAAAATTCTGCTTCTTCTCCCGCACAAATTAATTCAGGGACATTAAAAAAAGTTGCATTTGCCACTGGTGGTTTAGATGATTGTGTTTGCTGTTTGCTAGCAGTATCTTGAATGATACCATTTTCTTGGATTAATTGATTAGAATCATCAATTAATTCTAATTCATCACTACATGATGAAAAATTTAAAATTAGCACTAAACCTAGTGCGTATTTCAATAAATTTAAGCTAAACAATTTTTTCATAATTTTAAAATTTTAGTTAATTATTAAACAATTACTTGTATTAATAAAATACAAGAACAAAAAATAAAATATTAATAAAAAATGAAACGTGGGGCGTTACTTAAAGTATTCTAATTAAGTGAGGACACAGTTAAGTCAAATCATTATACTAAAAGTACAAATAATAGTTAATCTAAATACTTGAAATTCAAAAACTTAACGAAATACAATTTTTTTAATATAATTAGTGCTATTTTTCTAGTTAATGGTAATTTTTAGAGATATTAGTTGTATTTAACAAGCGATATTTAAGTAGATGAAGTTAACGAATTCGCTGTAATTTATAATTAAGTGGAATAAGATTATTATATAATGAAGAATCTAATCTTCATTATTTTTTACTACTTTAGTTAATCGTAAAATAATAATAACCGAACCATTTATAAATTATGAAAAATACATACTATTTTCTTTTAGCAGTTTTCCTGTTTTTATCAAGTTGTAAATTCAATGAGGAAAAATCGGTAATAATACGTCCAGAAGCTCCTGTGGCAAAAGTTATGCCGGAGAATTTAACAATTCATGATGATACTAGAATAGATAATTATTTTTGGATGCGTTTAAGTGATGACCAAAAAAAATCTGAAACACCTGACGAACAAACAAGTGATGTTGTAAATTATTTAAATGCTGAGAATTCTTATTTAAAAGAAGTAATGAAACATACAGAATCGTTTCAAGTAAAATTATATGATGAGATTGTTGGTAGAATTAAAAAAGATGATCAGTCGGTACCTGTAAATGATAATGGATATTCTTATTATTCAAGATTTGAAGAAGGTGGTGATTATGCTTTATATTGTAGAACAAAGTTAAACGAAGATACTGAGGAAATTTTGCTAAATGGGCCAGAAATGGCAGCTGGGTTTTCCTATTATGGAATTGGTGGGCGCTCAGTGAGTCCAGATAATTCACTTTTAGCATATGGAATTGATACAGTTTCAAGACGTAGATATACCATTTATTTCAAAAATTTAAAAACAGGAGAATTACTACCTGATGTACTTTCAAATACTAGTGGCGGGGCAACTTGGGCAAATGATAATAAAACTGTTTTCTACACTAAAAAAGATCCTATTACTTTAAGAACCGATAAGGTTTACAAACATGTTTTAGGTACAGACCAGTCTGAAGATGTATTAGTTTTTGAAGAAAAAGATGAAACATTTGGTTGTGGTGTTTTTAAATCAAAATCAAAAAAGTATATAATGACAGTTAGCTATCATACGCTTTCTACAGAATATAGCTATATTGATGCTGATAAACCGGATAATAAGTGGACTTTAATTCAGCCTAGAGAAAAAGATTTATTGTATGATGTGGATCATTTTGGGGATAATTTTTATATCCGTACAAATTTAAATGCAACAAATTTTAAATTAGTAAAAACTCCGATTTCTAAAACAACTAAAGAAAATTGGGTGGATGTTATTCCACATAGAGATGATGTCTTATTTCAGGGGTTTGATATTTTTCAGAATTATTTAGTATTATCTGAAAGAATAAAAGGTTTAACCGCAATTAGAGTAAAAAAATGGGGTGGAGATGAATATTATCTCGAGTTTAATGACCCAGCTTATTTAGCAAATACAACTTCAAATATAGATTTTAATACTGATATTTTACGATATAATTATTCTTCTTTAACAACACCAAACAGTACTTTTGAAATAAATATGGATACAAAAGAACAAAAACTTCTAAAGCAAGATGAAGTTATTGATCCTAATTTTGTGCCTGACAATTATTCATCAGAGCGTTTATTTGCAACTGCCAATGATGGTACAAAAATACCAATTTCATTAGTTTACAAAAAAGGAATTGAGAAAAATGCAAATACTCCATTATTACTGTACTCTTATGGCTCTTACGGAAGTAGTTCAGAACCAACATTTAGTTCAACTAGGCTAAGTTTGTTAGATAGAGGATTTATTTATGCAATTGCTCATATTAGAGGAGGCCAGGAAATGGGAAGATATTGGTATGAAGATGGAAAGTTATTAAAAAAGAAAAATACATTTACCGACTTTATTAATGTAGGTGAATTTTTGGTGGAAGAAGGATATACAAGTAGTAAACATATGTATGCCTATGGCGGAAGTGCAGGAGGGTTACTAATGGGTGCCATTTTAAATATGAAACCAGAATTATGGAATGGTGTGGTAGCTGCTGTACCTTTTGTTGATGTGGTTTCAACAATGTTAGATGAAACTATTCCTTTAACTACTTTTGAATTTGACGAATGGGGTAACCCAAAAAATAAGGAATATTATGATTATATGAAATCGTATTCTCCTTATGATAATGTTGAAGCTAAAGATTATCCAAATATTTTAATTACAACTGGTTATTGGGATAGTCAGGTACAATATTGGGAGCCAGCTAAATGGACTGCAAAACTTCGTGAATTAAAAACAGATGATAATTTGTTAATTATGGATTGTAATATGGAAACTGGACATGGTGGTGCTTCTGGACGTTTTGAACGGTACAAAAGAACAGCATTAACTTATGCCTTTATGTTTGATTTGGAAAATATTACAGAATAATAAGTAAAATAAAATTGATTTTTATATATTATTTTAAGAAAAAAGGAGATTTATAAAGTCATGGTCGGAAGAAATTCCGACCATTTTTTTAAATGTAAAAATGTTCTAAATTTTCTTCACAGCTTGCTACAATCATAGTAATAAATAAATTTATGAGTTCCATTTTAAATCTTTTTTTAGCGATTTTAATTCTATTTTTTTAATCGATTTTTTTTAGTAATTCAGTACTTGATATTTTTTTGTTTTTATAACAAATCTCACCATCACAAATAAAAGGCAATGATAAATGTGCTCAGGTACCAAATTTTCAAATGTGCCAAGAGAGCACCTGGTAAATAGAATAGGAATAATATTGTTGTTGTAAAAATCAATTAATCTTTCAACAGTTTTTAATTGTACGCTTGAGTGACTATAACTTAAAGATTGAATTATAAGAAAAAGCATTAATTTAACAATCTCTTTTTGATCTTTACATCCAGCACCACAAGCGTGGCTCATTATCAAATTCTCCTGTTATTCATGTAAATTATTGCTATTGATTTTAGCATTACACATAGAGCTAAAACCTCTGTTTATTCCATATATTGGGTCACTATTGCTTTTCATTTTTTTTTATCTAAATAAAGACGACAACTATTAATCTTTTTCATGGGTTCTTTGGAAAGTTTTAATTTCTTTTCCGAAATAATAATATCGTTTAAGATTTCAAAATTTAGTATTTTTTAATCAATATAATGTACCTTATTCGTAAATGATATTTGAACAGTAAAATTGAGTAAACCATTTCATAAGTGCAAATAATTTGTTAAAGTAATATGATAGACAATATATTGAATAATTAGTTTTATCTTTGCAAATTAAAATTTAAATAAATTAAAATCATGAGAAAAATTGGACTATTAATTGCCATTTTAACAATTATATCTTGTAAACAAGAACCTGCAATTGACTATGTAATATTATCTGGTAAAATAACCAATAAAAGTGTTGGTGAATTTACATTTAATAGCTTAGACCGTTCTATAAAAAAAACAATTGAAGTTGCTGAAGATGGCAGCTTTATTGATACTTTAACTGTTGAAGAAGGTAACTATGTTATATATGATGGTAAAAACAGAGCTTCTGTTAACATAAATAAAGGTGATAATTTAGAAATTAATTACGATGCTAATGATTTTGAAAATACCCTTGCATTTTCTGGTATTGGATCAGAAAAAAATAATTATTTATTGGCTAAAAGCAAAAAGGAATCAGAATTAATGGGTGAAGGGACCGCTATTTACTTGTTAGAAGAAGATGCATATAAAGCTAAAATTAATGAAATTAAAAGTTCATCTGAAGCATTATTGGATGCTGCTACAGGAATTTCTGAAGATTTTAAAGCAACGGAAAAAAGAAATATTAAATATACTTATTTAAGTATGGTTGATAAATACGAAATGTACCACGGACATTATGCTAAAAAGGAAGGTTTTAAAGCGTCTGAGGAGTTTTTAAATGAAATGGGAACAATTTCTTATGATAATGAAGAAGACTTTTTAACTTCGTCAGTTTATGAGAATTTAGTGAATTCACATTATCAAAAAGAGGCTGCTGAACTAGCTAAAAATGATTCTATTTCAAAGGATGTTGCATTTTTAAAAATAGCTGCCAACATTGCAAATGACACAATTAAAAATAAGTTAGTATATGTAAATTCTAAATTTGGAATTACTTATACTAATGATTTAGAAGGTTTTTATAGTGCATTTATGGCGGCTTCAACCAATGAAGTGAATAAAAAAGATATAACCGACAGTTACAACAAATTAAAATCATTAGCAAAAGGTATGGTATCTCCAAAATTTGAAGGATATGAAAATTTTAAAGGAGGAACTACTTCTTTAGATGATCTTAAAGGGAAGTTTGTATATGTTGATGTTTGGGCAACTTGGTGTGGACCATGCAAAGCTGAAATTCCATTTTTAAAAGAACTTGAAGCTAAATACCATGGAAAAAATATTGAATTTGTAAGTATTTCTGTTGATGTTGCTAAAGATCATGATAAATGGAAGACAATGGTTGAGGAAGAAGATTTAAAAGGGATTCAATTATTTTCAGATAAAAATTGGCAATCAGATTTTGTTACGGGATATTTAATTAAAGGAATTCCTCGTTTTATTTTGATTGATCCAAATGGAAATATTGTAAGCTCTAATGCTCCACGACCATCAGAAAAAAAATTGATTGAAATGTTTGATGAAAACAATATTTAGTAAAATATGAAAAAGATAATTTGGCTTTTTTTAGCCGTAATAATCGTTTCTTGTAATTCAGAACCAAACGATTTTGTTACAATTAAGGGAGATTTAAAAACAGAGGGAATTGATAAGTTACAAATTTTAGGTAATGGATTCTCTAAAGAGATTTCTGTGAATAAAGATGGCAGTTTTTCTGACACACTTAAAGTTACTGATGGACTTCATTTAATTTCAAACGGAAATGACAGAGCAACTATTTTTCTTAGAAATGGATATGATTTAACTCTTAATTTTAAAGAGGAGAATATTAATGAAGGTATTGAATTTGAAGGGAATGGGGCAGAAACTAATAATTTCTTAGAGAAAAAACGCTTGTTTTTTATGAGTGATTTCGCAAACCCTAAAACATATTTTGCGTTAGAAAAAGCTGATTTTGAAGATAGACTTTTAAGTGCAAAATCTATTATTTCTAAACATAAAGATGAAGCTCCAAATTTAGATTCATTAATTGTTGAAATGGATGAAAATAACGATGCTATGTTTTTTAAATATTTGGAAACCAATTATGAAAAAATGCATGCTAATGCAGTGCGTTTCTCTAAAGGTAAACAATCTCCAGTATTTAATAATTACGAAAATTATAAAGGAGGAAAAACTTCTTTATCAGATTTAAAAGGTAAATATGTTTACTTGGATATTTGGGCAACTTGGTGTAAACCATGTAAAGATGAAATTCCTGCTTTAAAAATTTTAGAACAAGATTTTCATAGTAATAATATTGAGTTTGTTAGTATTTCAGTTGATAAACCAGAAGCCTATGATACTTGGAGAAATATGGTAAAGGATATGGATTTAAAAGGAATTCAGTTGTTTTCAGATTATAATTTTGATTCCGAATTTATTACTCAATACGGAATTAATGCAATTCCAAGATTTATTCTATTAGATCCTGAAGGAAATATTGTGGATGCTGATGCAGACAGACCTTCAAACCCAAAACTTAGAGAATTATTCCTAGAGTTGGGAATTTAAAATAAAAAATAGTTTTATTAAAAAGAGGTTGTTTGAAATTTTCAAATAACCTCTTTTTAGTAGTTTAAGATTCTTATTCAGTATTATCAACTTCCTCTGCAAAAAGATCTAACATTGCATTCGATAAATAATCTAAAATTGTTGAAGCTGTAAAAGTTTCATATGGCGAATTTTGAATGGCAATATCAGCCGTTTTACCATGTAAATAAACACCAAAAATAGCTGCATTCAATGGTTTGTAACCTTGAGCAATTAATCCTGTTATAATTCCAGTTAAAACATCCCCACTTCCTGCAGTTGCTAAAGCTGGGTTTCCTGTTGAGTTAAAGTATTTTGAATCACCATTAACTACAATTGTATGTGTTCCTTTTAATATAATTATTAAATTAAAATCTTTAGATAATTTTGTGATTTTTTCTAGTTTGTTATAATCATTCTCCCAAGTTCCAACTAATCTTTCTAGTTCCTTAGGATGTGGAGTTAAAATTGTGTCTTTTGGTAAATATTGAAGTAATTGTTTATTTTTAGAGAGTAAATTAATTGCATCTGCATCAATAACTAATGGTAGTTTATTTTCTTTTATAAAAAGCTCGAAACCCATTGCAGTTTTTTCAACAGTTCCCATTCCTGGTCCAATACCAAGAACAGTTGCTTTGGTTTTAAAATTAAAATACTCTAAAGCGGAATCGTTATCAACTTCAACCATAACTTCTGGTACTGAAATTTGGATGATATTATAACCACATTTTGGTACATAGGCAGAAACCAATCCACTTCCAATTGTTAAAGCTGCTTTTGACGCTAAGGTAACAGCTCCAATTTTACCAAAACTTCCTCCAATAATAAGAGAATGTCCATAAGTACCTTTGTGCGACCATTTATTTCTTGGTTTATATAACGGTAGTACATCAATTTTTGTAATATAATTATTTTGAGGTTTTAGGCTCTCAATAAAATCAACATCCAACCCAATATCTATTACTTCCCAAGTATTAATAAAATCTTTATTTTCAGGTAATAAAAAAGCCAATTTTGGTGTTTGAAAAGTTAGGATATGACCTGCATTTAAAACAGCATTTTTATCAGTAACTGTGGCATTACTGAACAGGCCCGAAGGAAAATCTATAGCAAGTGTGAATACTTTTGTAGTATTAATATATTCAATTAGATTTTTTGTAAAACCTTCAGGTGTCCTTGTTAGTCCATTTCCAAAAATTGCATCAATTACAATATCTTCAAAGGCTACTTCCGGAAAATCATTTTCATTATTAATTACAGCTGGCCATTCGCCAAGTTCCTTTAACCTATTGTAATTTACCAGAAATTCTTCAGTTCTTTTTTCTTTAAAATTAACAATATAACAACTAACATTATATCCATGTTGGTGCAAGTGTCTTGCTATTACCAATCCATCACCACCATTGTTACCAATACCACAAAAAACGTGTATTTTAATATTTTGACCTTGTAAACGCGTATGTAACCATTGGAAGCATTGGGTTGCTGCGTGCTCCATTAATTCAGTTGAAGTTATTCCGCTAACATTTATAGTGGCTTTATCAGTTGCAGCCATTTGGTTTGAAGAGAGTATATACATATATATAAAATTAATAAAAAAACCTCTCAAGTTTGAGAGGTTTTAATAATTATTTTATGCTTTAAATTCGCCCATTTCGGCGTATTTGTCCATTCTTTTTTTAACCAAATCTTTAGGTAATAAATCTTTTAATTCGTTAAATGCACTAATGATGGTTTTTTCAACTTCTTTAAATGCACCTTCACGATCATAATGTGCTCCACCAAGAGGTTCTTTAATTATACCATCAATTAATTTTTGTTTTTTCATATCAACGGCAGTTAATTTTAAAGCCTCTGCTGCTTTTTCTTTGTGTTCCCAGCTTCTCCATAATATAGATGAACAAGATTCAGGAGAGATAACGGAATACCAGGTGTTTTCCATCATATAGACTCTATCTCCAACACCAATTCCTACAGCACCACCAGATGCTCCTTCACCAATAACAATTGTAATAATAGGAGTTTTTAAGCGAGTCATTTCAAAAATATTTCGAGCAATTGCTTCACCTTGTCCACGTTCTTCAGCTTCTAAGCCAGGATAAGCACCAGGTGTATCTAATAAAGTAACAATTGGAATTCCGAATTTTTCGGCCATTTTCATTAACCTTAAAGCTTTTCTATAACCTTCAGGATTAGACATTCCAAAGTTTCTATATTGACGCGTTTTAGTATTATAACCCTTTTGTTGACCAATAAACATAAAAGATTGTTCCCCAATTTTGCCTAATCCACCAATCATAGCCTTGTCATCTTTTACAGTTCTATCTCCATGAAGTTCCATAAAAGTACCATTAGTTAGAAAATTTATATGATCTAATGTGTATGGTCTATTAGGATGTCTTGAAAGCTGAACTCTTTGCCAGGCAGTTAAGTTTTTATAAATTTCTTTTTTAGTTTTTAGCAGTTTTTTTTCAATGTTTTTACAACTTTCAGTCATATCAACCTCACTTTCCTTACCAATTAGTTCGCATTTATCTAATTGCTCTTCTAACTCTTTAATTGGTAGTTCAAAATCTAAATATTCCATATTTTTAAGTTTGGATGTAAATACAAATATAACAACTTCTTCATTTTGGATTGTTAAGTTACACTCTTTTTTTTATTTTTTAATAATCCATTTACAATAACTGTTGTTAAAATTACTAACGCTCCCAAGTAAAATTGGGGACTCATTTTTTCTTTTTCACCAAATATTAGTACCGCTAAAATAATACCATAAACAGGTTCTAAATTTATGGTTAGCATTACTGTATAAGGTGTTAAATATTTCATTATTTTAACCGAAGCAATAAATGCATATGCAGTACAAAAACTACTTAATATTAATAAATATATTATATCTGAGGTGGTTAATGAAAAATTTTCAAAGGTAAATCCAGTTGTAAATAAGATATAAATTGTTATAAATATTACTCCAAAAAATAATTGATAAAACGAAATTGTTTCAGCATTATACTGTTTAATGAATAGACCATTTAATACTGTAAACAACGCAGACAAAAATGAAGCAATTAGGGCATAAATTATTCCCAAAGTATATTCACTTTCAACATTAAAAATAATATACAATCCAGAAATTACAATAAGCCCGAATAAAATTTCTATAAAAATGAGTCGTCTTTTAAAAAATAAGGGTTCAATAAGTGAGGTGAATAAAGCACCAGTACTCATAGCAACCAGTGCAATAGATACATTTGAAACTTTTATTGCCGAGAAAAAGGCAATCCAATGTAATGCTATTAGAATACCACTAATAAAAAATTTTATAAATGCTTTTTTCGAAATTTTTAAATTCTTCTTTTTAAATAAAAAATAGATAAAAACCAAGATAACAGCAAAAAGCATTCTATACCAAACTAATGGAATAGCATCAATATGTATTAACGCACCTAATATTGCGGTAAAACCCCAAATAAACACCAGCAAATGAAGGTGTAGGTAGTTATTTAATTTAGTTTTTGGCATTTCTTAAATATAAATACACTGCCAAAGCTCCAAAAAATATGTTTGGAAGCCATACGACAACGAGCGCATTGGTTTCAGCACCAGCACCTAAAACTTCTGCAATTTTTAAGAAAAATACATATATAAACATTAATGTAATTCCAATTGCCAAATTAATACCCATACCTCCTCGGCGTTTTTTTGCTGCCAAACAAACAGCTATAAAAGTTAAAATGTAAGTAGATATAGGTAAGCTAGTTCTTTTGTAAAGTTCAACAAGATATGTATTTAAATTACCAATTCCTCTATTTTCAGCTTTGTTGATATACTCTATTAATTGGAAGGAAGTCATTTCTTTTGCTAAATCATCAACATTTATTAAATCTTTAGGTTCAAAAGACATTAAAGTATCTAATTTTACCCCTGTTTCAATGGAATCTCCATCTTCTAATAGAAATCTTTTTTTGTATGTATTTAACCTGAAAATGGTATCACTTGCAATCCAACGAATATTCTCAGCCATCAATTTATATTTTAATTTTGTACCGTCAAATTTTTCGTAAGAAAACTTATGTCCTTGGTTTGAATTTATATTATAGCTTTTTAAATAAATGTAATCATTTGGTCCTAATTGCAAATTAATATTATTTAAAAGATCCTGTGAATAGTTTTTCTTTACCAAATAGGTTTTACTGAATTTATTAAATATTTTATTACTGTTTGGAACAACGAAATGGTTCATAAGCAGCGCAAAAATTGTTACAATTGTAGCGCCAATAAAATAAGGTTTTAAGAATCGAGTAAAGGATATTTTTGCAGAATGAATAGCAATAACCTCAGTATTTCCAGCAATTTTAGATGTAAAGAAAATTACAGCAATAAATAATGCTAATGGTAAAAAAGTATTCCCGAAAATTATTACAAAATGAACATAATAGTCATTTATAATTTCTCCTACCGATAAATCTGCATGACGTAAAAATTTATCTATCTTTTCTGAAACATCAATTGCCATTGCAATAGGTAAAAGCAAAATAAGCACTAATGCAAAAGAAGATAAAAACTTTTTAAGTATGTATTTGTCTATAATTCTCAAATTCAGCTATATATATTTTTATAGGACCAAAAGTTTTCTGTTATAATCTTTTGTCCATTTGATTCACCATTCTGTTTTTCCACTCCTTAAAATCTCCTGCTAATATATGCTTTCTGGCTTCACGAACCAACCATAAATAAAAGCCTAAATTATGTATAGAAGCTATTTGTTTTCCCAATAACTCTTTAGAAACAAATAAATGCCGTAAATATGCTTTTGAGTACATTGTATCTACAAACGTAATTCCCATTTCATCTATTGCTGAGAAATCATTTTCCCATTTTTTATTTTTAATATTTATAGTTCCATGGGCAGTAAATAGCATTCCATTTCTTGCATTTCGAGTTGGCATAACACAATCAAACATATCAATACCTAATGCTATATTTTCTAATATATTTATTGGCGTTCCAACTCCCATTAAATAACGAGGTTTGTCTTCAGGTAAAATAGCAGTTACTACTTCAGTCATTTCGTACATTTCCTCTGCAGGTTCTCCAACAGAAAGTCCGCCAATAGCATTTCCTTCAGCGCCAACTGATGCTATAAACTCAGCAGATTGTTTCCTTAAATCTTTATAAGTGCTACCTTGTACAATAGGAAAAAAGGTTTCACTATAATTGTATTTGTAAGGTGTTTTATCTAAATTCGTAATACAACGTTGGAACCAACGGTGTGTTATATGCATATAACGTTTTGCATAGTTGGAATCACACGGGTAGGGCGTACATGCATCAAATGCCATAATTATATCAGCACCAATTGTACGTTGAATTTCCATTACATTTTCTGGTGTAAAGGTGTGGTAAGAACCATCAATATGACTTTTAAATTTAACACCTTCTTCATTAATTTTTCTTCTTCCAGAAAGTGAATAAACTTGATATCCACCACTATCAGTTAAAATATTTCGATCCCAGTTCATAAATTTGTGCAAACCTCCAGCTTGTTCTAAAATAGTAGTTTGTGGGCGTAAATATAAATGGTAAGTATTTCCTAAAATAATATCAGGATTTATTTCATTTTTTAGTTCAGTTTGGTGCACTCCTTTTACAGTACCAACAGTACCAACAGGCATAAAAATAGGAGTTTCTATCGTTCCATGGTCTGTGGTTATAACACCAGCTCTTGCCTTGCTTTGAGCATCTTTCTTTTTTAATTCAAATTGCATAGTCGGCAAAGATAGTTATAAAGTTGAAAGGTTAAAGGGTTGAAGGGCTGAAAAATTGAATTGTTAAAAAGTTAACCAATTCCACAAATAAGTCATTCGATGGTTAAAAGATAAAACAAAAATTAATCACGTCTTCTTCTTTTTGTTTGAGAATTAGTATTGTTTTTAGATTTAAAACGGTTGTTGCTTTTTGGTGTAAATTTTCTTTTGTTTTGCGTGATAGATTTCTTTTTATGAATATCTTTAGATGCTTCCTCGGTTTTTGTAGAATCGGAAACCATTTTATTTATTTTATCTAATTCAGAAGTAGTTAATTCTCTCCATTCGCCAATTTTTAAATTACCTAAATCTACATTCATAATCCTAGTACGCTGTAATTTAGTGACATCATATTCTAGGTATTCACACATGCGCCTAATTTGACGGTTTAATCCTTGGGTTAAAACAATTTTAAAAGTGAAATCATTCATTTTTTCAACAGCACACTTTTTTGTTATGGTTCCTAAAATCGGAATTCCACTACCCATTTTTTGAATAAATTCTGAAGTAATTTGTTGTTTAACGCTTACAATATATTCTTTCTCGTGGTTGTTTCCAGCGCGTAAAATTTTGTTTACAATATCTCCGTCATTTGTTAAAAAAATTAATCCTTCCGAAGGTTTATCTAATCTACCAATAGGGAAAAGACGCTCTGGATGATTGATATATTTTACAATATTATTTCGTTCTTTAGAATCTGTTGTGCAAACGATACCAATAGGTTTATTAAAAGCAATGTAGCGTGTTTTTGGTTTTGCTTGTAAAGGTTTTCCATTAATTTTAACTACATCACCATCAAAAACTCTGTTTCCTAATTGTGTTGGTTTTCCGTTAATAGTAACTTTACCATCTACAATTAGTTTTTCAGCTTCTCTTCTTGAACAAATACCAGTACTACTTATGTATTTATTTAAATTAATTGAATTTTCGTTTGATTTTTCCACACTTATTTGTTTCGAATTGCAAATTTACTAATTAAAGATTGCTTTAATATAAAAAGTTAAAAAAAGGAAATGTGATTTTGTTTCAAGAAATTAGATGTCTTTAGCGAGGCTATTTTTTATTATACAATTTTGAAACCATATTCTCGGATTTAGCACTTGTTTTTGTTTCTTTGTTTTTTAAAGTTTTTAATCATTTTCCCAAAATCTTTATCCTTCTTTTTTCGTTCTAGAACACTTGAGTCAAAAAAATCTCTTTCACGCTCCGTTTTAATAAAATTAGAGTAGGAATCGTAGTCAATTTTATTGTTTTCAATAGCTTTTAAAATAGCACATCCTTTTTCATTGGTGTGCGTGCAATCGTTAAATTTACAATTGTTAGACAGCTCAATTATTGTTTCAAAAGTAGTTTCCAACCCTTCAGATGAATTAGTAATACCAACTTCTCTCATTCCAGGGTTATCAATTAATATTCCATTTTCAGTAACTATTAATTCTCTGTGCGTGGTAACATGTTTTCCCCTGCCTATACCTTCACTAATTTCCCCCGTTTTCATTATCTCTTTACCTATAAGATTATTAATAAGTGTAGATTTACCAACGCCGGAAGAGCCTAATAAACAGTAAGTTTTACCTTTTTTTAATTTAGATTTTATTTTGTCTAATCCAATTTGAGATTTGTTACTTAATGCAATGATTGAAATATTTTTTAATCTCTTATTTATGGTTTCTAATAAATTTTCTAATTCGTACTTTTCAATTAAGTCAATTTTACTTAAAACTACAATTGGTTCAATTTTAGAAGCATTGCAAATTATTAAATAACG
>Ga0102810_1000544_pt1 | contig 13864 bp, 21 predicted proteins | sample ColrivemetaGS573_FD_84506 | JGI IMG/M metagenome (GOLD analysis project Ga0102810, IMG submission 84506) | Estuarine microbial communities from the Columbia River estuary - Ebb tide ETM metaG S.573 | ecosystem: Environmental > Aquatic > Marine > Intertidal zone > Estuary | place: USA: Columbia...
CCTGATCCCAGACTGGGCCCCGGACTTGCGGCCGGACTTGATCCCAGACTTGTCCCCGTACTTGAACCCGGACTTGATCCCCGACTTGAATCCGGACTTGTCCTCCGACTTGATCCCGGACCTGATCCCAAAGTTCATTCATCATTATATTGTCCCCGGACTTGATTCCAGACTTGTCCCCCGACTTGCGGCCGGACTTGATCCCAGATTTGTCCCCGTACTTGAACCCGGACTTGATCCCCGACTTGAATCCGGACTTGATCCCAGACTTGAGCCCCGACTTGTTCCCGGACTTGACCCCAAAGTTTATGTTTCATTACATTGACCACAAATTTGATCCCCGACTTGATCCCAGACTTGTCCCCCGACTTGTCCCAAGACTTGATCCCGGACTTGATCCCGGACTTGTCCCCGTACTTGATCCACGACTTGAATCCGGACTTGATCCCAGACTTCATCCAGGACTTGATCCCAGACTCGATACCAAAGTTTATGTTTCATTATATTGATCCCAGACTTGTCCCCCGACTTGTCCCCAGATTTGATCCCGGACTTGATCCCGGACTTGATCCCCTACTTGATCCCAGACTTGATCCTGGATTTGCCCCCAGACTTGATCCCGGACTTGTCCCCCGACTTGATCCCAGACTTGAACCCCGGCTTGAAGCCTGACTCGATACCAAAGTTCATACTTCATTATATCGTTTCCATGCCTAATTCTCGCGAGGATTTTAATCGTAGGTCAAGGACCTACCGTAGGGTCTAGGTCCTTGAACTACTTAATCAGTCAGCTACGCGACGATACCCCTCCGGAGTATACTCCTGTTGGAGAGTGATCTTATACTCACCAGGTTCAAACATGATAGATTCATGAGTATCATATGGACGTAGATGATCGAGGGACGTGGGCTCTTTAACAATCAGATAAAGAATACCAACCGCAGAATCTTTATCCATATGAACCGGTTCGCGGACCTCAACCTTCGCACGATCCATGACGTGGTGGTGACCAGTCTCGGAATGTGCGATGATATGAACATCAGACCGTTCGGGTAGAGTAGCCCGGGTTTTAATGTTCTCAATAGTGCCCGGGTTCAGACGCATAATGTAAGCTTCACCCTGAGCGGCTACACGATTAAAAGTTTTCATTTGATTTCTCCTATGTACGAATTTCGGGAACCAGGAATTCTTCCAGAGTGGTTCCATGTAGAAATGCCTGTGCTTCAAGCGCAGTGTTAGTTTGCGGCGGGACCGGAAGAGCAAATTGTCGCGAAGTACCACACAGGACCCGGATAAACCGTTCCTTACCGATTTCAGGGATATCAACTTCAATCAGTGTACCGATTTCAGAATCATCTTCATCAATAATCTTAGGGCCGATCATTTCGATGATCTGATCCCAGCCGATGATTTCAGCCAGTGCTCGACGCTTCTCAACGTTCGGATAGTTAAGAGCGAGACTTGGATCTACACTCTTGATATCCATAATCCATTCCTTGGGAACGCGGGTACCCCTCCAGGAATAAACCTCAAACCCATCACGGAATCGAATAGAAGGTCCATCCTCACAGTGAAGAACTTTATCCCTCATCTTGATGATTTCCGGGCGGTTAATCACGATTACCTCATTTTTATCGAAATGAATGAACCCACCGGCTTTTGCTATCTTCATAAGTGGAATAATCTCTTCCCCGATACCAAATTGGTCAAGAAAGAATTCCTGATAACCAAGCCAGTAAGCGGAGAGTTGTCCAACCCAAATCGAAGAAATATCAAACTTTTTCTTATTAGTTTGACTGAATCCGTCGATAAAAGTAATCTTCTGTGGAGCTTGAAACCCACGTGCTTGATAGAGATCCTCAATAGCAGCACTCATTTCTGCCTGATCGATAGGGTCGGTATCAAGGCCGATAGCCAACCACTTATCCCGATAAGTCGAAAGCATCGCGGTTTGTTCGGGAGTAAGATCATTGATCATATTATATTCCTTATCTAGGTACGTTCCCGTTTAGTTATGTCATTCTTTTACATTATCAATGTAAGGTCTTTCATGTGGTTTGTAAACCCCCTATTTCACAAAAAGTTAGATTTGACTGTATTTTTTTCAGAGTAGAATAGATCAGATCAAATTTATCTGGGGGACGAACAACCTCAAGAGTATTTTCTAATCGATCAAATTTTAGACAATCTTTCATCTGGTGATCCAGTTCGTCCCAACTAGTTTTAATCCTCCTAGAAATATTTATCCGAAGACTGGGAGAAAGTAACTCGTCGGAATATTTCTCCCTAGCACACATATACATAATGAACCATGGAATAACTGTATTGGGATTAGATTCTATCGAATCAAAGCATTCTTTATCAAGAAGGTGGGAGTCTTGTAGGTTTAACATTCTGGGTCCTTTGCATATTTAAAATCATACTTTCGGTCATAGCTTTTGCTAATGCAACTGCAAGAACAAGTTCTCGGTCTCCAGGCAAAGTATTTTGTAAAGTATCCGTTATGTGTTCACACACCAAAGAGAATGCTTCTTCTTCTTTTATTCTAACCATGCCAAAGTCAATAGGGTCAGTAGCCTCATATTCCTTCACGAGTTCTATGAATTGATCTAAGCTTATATTATTAATCCCCATTGAATACATTCTTTATTATACCGTATATTCCAAGATAGTAAACCCCCTATTTTGCCTTTGACACAACTTTTATTTGCACATTATCCGAAATATTGATTTTCAACTTGTCGTGCATGTGATATAATATAAAGGTCGTATCAGAAAATTCTTTAAACATATTTTCCCAGATAGGTCTCCAGTTATCGACCAGCCGTGTATTATTTGCAGCCGATCGATCTGAGTTTAAATAGAAATCCGTACAACTAGTTAAGTCGAGAGTGAATAGTGAGTCGAATCCATACATATGAATTTCTTTAGCATTAGATTTCTTTGCAGCATAATAAACTGCCATGTGACCACAATTAAAATCCGTATGATTATTTGCATACGATGGCTTGTCTGTATAAAACTCTTTGATCTGAGGAGCCCATCGCATGTGAAGGGTTGGATTCATTTCACAAAACATTTTTGGGCGTTTGCCCATAATCCAATCCCCGGGAACCGTCACACTTCCTTCGGACATAGCTTTGCACATTTTGAAGTCGACGATAAAAGTAGCCCTTACACCCGGAACAGATACGGGCGGAAGGTTACAGGTATACTTTATACCCTTTACTTTTGGGTCATAGAATCCGGCACTTTTACCATTACCGATAATGTGGACAACCGGTCTTTCACTCATTCATCAATTCCTTTATTTTCATATTTCCCTTGGCTCCAGTCCAGTGCATGCAAACGATTTTCTCAGGTAATGTTTGATCTTGTATCTGTAATCGAAGAACATTGTATCTATTCGGTAAATAAGTCGTGTGCACAATCCTATTCATCGGATCAGGTCTTAGAAGACTATGGAGGACCTCCTGATCACCCACATTCGGTCGTTCCCTCACTTCTTTTACCCACTTACCTAAGATGACTGGCATACCGCGAAATGCAACCACTCCACTGTTTTGCCAGATCTCACCTCTTCGAGACGTCCACGGACGATCAATCGCCATTGCTAATTTATTATCCTCAACATAATCAAAAATACTATCGAGAGAACCTAAGACTTCGACGTCAGTGTCTAACCAACATACCTCTTTTGCCATTTTACTTGCTTTCATCATGGCCGAGGGTTTTTTAAACCAACCTGTTTCGTCAGTCCTATGACTCTTTCGTATCTCTGAATATTTAGATGTTTCCATCCCAAAGTCGAAGATCATAAGTTCTGCATTAGGATTATGCTCACGAAAACGCGGCACAAAGAAGTCTAATTGCCATTCAGTAGATGCATCACATCCGGTAATGTATAATCTATCAATCATATAATTTCATAGGATTCATCCCAACGATGTTTGGCATGACAACCCCGATCCTTTTGAATTGTGGTGAAAGAATCTTGAGCCTTTATAGGCCAAGGATAATATTCTTGGAGAAACCTAAATCTATCCTTATGGAGGAATATGTCGGTCGGACCTGCTTCTTCCTTTGCCTTCTTGATAATAACTTCTGCTGCTCGAGGACTGATGACATACGCGTGCGCGCCAGGAAAATAGTTCTTGGACTGTAGTTCCTGTATACCTAGGTATCGGGGGGTTTTATATTTCCCATAGGAGGGTTCGCCGAGAGAGATGCATCCATCGTAACCATTTAGGGAAGGGATTTCACTCATAAAGACTGCATCATGCTCAAGGACTAGGATATCTTCATTCGTCTTTATAGATTCTTCCCACAGTGAATAATGGGATAAGAATGCAGCTGCGCAATTTTCTTGACGTGAGTAGATTTCATTGAAGTTCTCATAGGGAAGATCTTTCTCTTTCATGATGGATTTAGGGCCATCGGCAGGGGTAATAGCTTTCCATTTCTCTATAGTTGTTCCGAATCGAGCCCCGGACTTGATGCATCGTTCAGCGGCTTGTACTGATCTCTCATTTTCGAGAATGGTTATCACATACGCTTTCATAAGGTCGTAGTACTCCTTAGTCCTTGAACTTTTGTATAAAACTTACGCGTGACCCCAATATTCGGTAATAATTGTCGACACATAATAGCATCGTTCGGCCATGCTCCATACTCTTTTACCAATTGCAAGAGCTTTCTGGCCCCTGCGGGTTTTATCATATAAGCACTATTCCCAGCTAAACCCTGCGGGATCTTTCTGTCGTCGTCTACCCACGGGACTTGTTGAAATTGATCGTTATTTTCTATTATTTTATTATAATATATACCCGACCTTCTTGTGCACCCCCTAGGATCATTTATCCCCATGATATCAAATTTATGGTCGATGGCAAGGAAATCAATTTCTGTAGTAAAAATAGCATCATGTTCAAGAATGAGAATGGGTTGCTTTGTTTCTACTGTCATCTTCCATAAGATATAGTGAGAAAGAAAGGCCGCAATACGAGCCTTTCTATCTTTAGTTTGATACGGGGTTTTCAATAGTCCCGAACTAAAATCAAGCTCCGGTTTATCCCATGGATAATTCCATTTGATATCTAAAGAAGAAAGCATAGAGTCGACATTATTCGAGGTGATCGCATTGAATTTATTGATGGGGAGAGAGGTACTCTCGATCAAATTTCCCCACCCCCGCTCAGAGATCTCATTATCATTAATGACTATTGCAAATGCTCTCATTTTTTGCCTATAACCGTATACCCGACATTAGTGGTTCCCCGTTCGATTACTCCCCATCCTTTATTTTTTCCCCACTCGACTAAGGTTTTATAAAGGGATTCATTCGGCTTGCCGTGCAGAACACTAGTATCATGTGCAATGATATACTTACGAACAAATTGTCCGTGGACATCAAGTTCTTCTGTCAAATGTTTAGGGTGATGATAAGAATCAATCACCAGCATATCTACTACGTTTGTACACGCGAGCGAGCGTGAGTCGCACTCTTTTACGTCGAGATTTATGTTATGTTCCTTCGCATAGGACTCTGCCAGCGGACGTAGGAAGCGCCTGTAGCGCGATGTATCGACGTCTATAAGGTATATGTCCTTCGGCTTAGCTAACAGCGCTACAGCAGCAGTTCCACCCACGTGGGTGCCAAGTTCCATATAACTATTACAATTCTTCATATATTTTAGGATTGCATCATGAATGGCACAATAATCTTTACCATGCGCTTCTTCTTGTTGTCTACGTATATCCTTCTGAAATTCTTCAATTGTCTTTACGTGACCCATTTCTGCATTGATCATATATTCCATTCCTTTACTGGTCTATTTGTAATACGATGTAGCGTTTCATTATTGAAATGATCTGCTCCACGAAGCTGGATGTGCACAAACTTCGTAGTAGAGGTTCTCGTATCATTTATAGGTCTATTAATGCCACCTGTCGTGTTTGGCAAATAATGGACGTAACTATTCCATCCCTCGTCCAATTCTACCCAGTTAACTCTCTGTAAATTAGCATGTAAGTAAAGTTGATCGGTAGTTGCAAATACACTCAGATCCCGTACAGATTTCATATAATCGTCAAGTGGGATAAAATTCTTTCGTATATTCTGAATACCTTTTCCACTATACATTACACATCCCGAATTATAGATGATCAGATTGCCCTTCGAATCTCTGGGAAGTTTCCCACCGTAGATCTTTTCAATCCGAGTTGCCCAATTACTATCCTCAGCTTTTTTATTGCGGGGTTTATTAACAGTCTGCCACGACTCACGACAAATACCGATGTCTGCATTAAACCCTTCAAATATATTCCGATCTAATCCCTCCACCGGGAATATATCCGAATCTAAAAATAGTACATTATCATATTCTTGAAATTTCGGGTCATCAATTACCTTTAATTGACCGAGATGCGGAGAGTATCTACCTCTATTTTTTATATGTTTGGGATTATCCTCAAACAGATATTCTGCCCCGATCCGCGTTGCATATTCCTTCATCAGTTGGGAACTATATCGAGCCGCCGGAGGGACTGCTCCATCCCAATATTGCCAAATGAGATTACGCATTCCTAAGTCTCTTTTCATACCAAGCATAGGTTTCTAAGATCTGACGAGATTTAGATAATTCGGAATGATACGAAAATTCTTCCATAAATCTGTGTCCAGAAATAGATTGATATTGAATCTCAGAGAAAGAAGTACCCTTTGTGAGAGTTTCGACGTTCTCATATTTCATTGCGGCACAAAACTCTTTCACGTGCTCGGGAATAGTTTTAGGGGGTTCACATGCACTAAGATTATAGATATTCTCTTTCGTTTTCGATTCTAATAGAACTCTAATCATTCTGGCTGCCTCGGGGGCATAGAGCAAATCCCTATAAACACTTTTTGCTTCTTCATGGATAATTACAGGCTTATTTTTTACTACCGATCTCATCATAGCAGGAACCAATCGAGAATAAGAGTAATCGTACGGACCAAAGAGATTCACAGGTCGAACTTGGACGATATCCATACCATAATGATTTCTATAGAATTCCGAAGCCATCGAACCTAATGCTTTTGAAAGTTCATAAGGAGAACCTGGATTGAGACCATATTCCTCAGTCATCGAAGTTCCTGGGGTTTGTTCTCCGTATACTTTGTCGGTTTCTACAATGAGAGTTTTTTTGACTCCATTCCTTCTTGCGGCTTCGAGAATGGAAATAGTTCCAAGAGTATTTGTGTGATATGCACCATAAGGATCTCGATCGCAATCACCAACAATAGGTTTTGCGGCACAGTGCACGATAGCTTCAATTTGCAATTCTCCCACTAAACGAGATAATTTTTCGGAATAGTTGATGTCCAGGAGATAATCGCGATCGGTATATGAATCCATACCTAGACTTCTATTAACACCGAAGGTCTGATGCGCATTGGATAATACTTTTGTAACATTCATTCCGAGAAAGCCGTTACTTCCGGTTACTAGAATTTTCATTCTAAAATTCCTTTCTCTTTAAGTGATACGTAATTCTCATATTTCTCTCTTTTTGGTCCGTGTGGGGTAATTTTAGTTCTGATATGAATGAACCCAGCATTTTCTGGATGCGGCAGAAAACTACACTGGCACCATTTTTTATTCATGTATGGTGATTTGGGTTTGAAATTGGACCGGCATGCAAGCGTATGCATAATACCTTCGTCCCCCCAATGATATCGGCGGTTGTAGGTATACATCCATCGATTATCTTTCCCGTATCCACTCCGGAGTTGTTGCCTGTCACTTCGACTCAGTTTGTAGATTGCGCCGCCCCAGTACGGATATTCCAATGATGCCAAATGTGGATAAGTTCTCACCAACCGATGATGCAAATCTGTTTGCACATTTTCATGCAGACCGATGCCATCAACATCAAACACGTTTTCGGTCATACCAATTGGTGCAAACATATCAATATCAAGCATGACAAGATCATCATAGTCATCAAATTCTTCACTGAGCATGTGCATTTTTTGGATGGGTGTGGTCATATCCTCTCGGAATACCTGTCCATACAACAATTTATACTCAGCACCGATTGATGCTGCATAATCACCAATATTAAGGACGGATGCCTTTTCAAGTTCGCCCATATCGCCAGTGAAATGCTGAATAATGATGTTTACCATTTTGGTGAATTCCTTACCACTGATCGATCAAATCTATTTCCATATGCTTTGGCCACGAGTTCAACATCCTCCACCAATTTTTCACTCAGTAATGTTGGGGTAAAACCAAGACTTTTTAAGCCAGCATTAGACACTTCCAATTCATTTTCGGCCAGTTCTTTGCGTGGATTTGGCATGTAATCAATTTCACCCCCGAAATGTGACTGCACATATTCAGCGAGTTCCAACACAGTTTTCACTTCAGACACCTGATTAAAAATTCGCACTCGACTCGTATCCGGTGGATTTTCCGCCGCAAGCCGAACACACCTCACCGTGTCTGAAATATGAATGAATGCTCTGGCTTGACCACCAGTACCATAAACAGTCAGCGGCTCATTATTTGCAGCTTGGCTAATAAAACGATTCAGGACTGTACCATACAGTCCATCATAATCAAATCGATTGAAGAGTACCGATTGTGATTGAGTTTCTTCCGTATCCGTCCCCCAAACAATTCCTTGATGCAAATCCGTGATCTGTAAACCCCAATTTTTGTTGTAGAATTGGAACATAATTTGATCAAGGGATTTTGTCATATGATAAATCGACCCCGGATTCGTCGGATAAAGAATAGACGTGTCTTCGTTTGTGGTTGTGATGTTTACGTCAAGATAACCCTCCGGAATTGGTCCAAACTCTTTCGAGTAGCCATAAACACCCATCGTTCCCAAATGCACAAGATGCGGCCTTCGGTCTGCTGGCATATCCACAATAACGCTAAGAATGTTGTGTGTTCCGATAATGTTGTTATCGACTGTGTATCGACGTTTGGCATCGTCAATCATCGAATACGGTGCCGACCTCTGTTCAGCAAAATGGATAATGGTATCATACTCACCATTTTTGATCACGTTGTCCAGAGTCCACAAATCTTTTGCCACGTCAATTTTAAATAGGCGAGATGGATGTGGAAGTGCCCGAATCCTATCATCAATAGAAGCAATTTTGGTCAGTGATTTGACACCCAACTGATCATCAATAGCACGTCGAGATAAGTTGTCAACCAGATCAACTTCGTGGCCATGTGCCAAAAGATGGAGGGTGGTTGGCCAACCACAAAACCCGTCTGCACCTAATACTAAAATCTTCATTGTACAATCCTCATCAATTCGTCCACATTTTCACCATTATTAGGTAATTTATCCTTAAGAAAAAAGTGCACGAAATGACACTCTCTAATGTTCGTGTTTGCAGTATATAGTCCATTCCACTTCCAGTGTAATCTTTGGATATTCATTTTTTCCTTACGTATCCAATAATTTAGAAGTGTTTGATCAGTACTCCACTTCCACGGACCAACCCCATCGATGAATCTTTTAAATTCAGGTCTCCCCAGAAATTCTTGGGGTGATTCCCCTCTGAGGTATTTCAAAATAGATTTATTCATAACCATTAGGCCCATATTCATAAATTCATAACCTCTGGGGTCGGGAGAAAAATCGACATCCTTCAGACTCGAGTATTGCATATTTGAGTAATTGATAATCTTATTCATATACTGCTTAGTGATTGGCATCTCTCTTTCGACTACTGCACCGAAGTCAACTCCAGAATCAAAATCGTGAAAAATGTTAGGCGCATTGGGCCTAACCCATATGTCGCTATCCACAATTGCAACTTGATCATATCTGTGCAAATACTCGAAAGCATTCTCTTTTTCAAAGATCGGAAGGGGTAAAGGTCGGGCTTGACATTCTGCGGATCTGTTTGATGTGAATGGGTCAGGCCTAATCCAAAGTTTCGGTGACGTCTGTTTGACATAGTCTATCTTATGCTCCTTACAATAATTCTCAACGGATCGCGTGCAGTGTTCATAGAGTTTTGAGGGTTTGCCCACAGATACTTGGTAAATTAATCTTTTCACGATCACTCTCCATATTTTCTCTTATCTATACCAATAATAAAGGGTGCCGAAGCACCCTTATCTACTACTATTTACAATGTGTTCGGCTATCTGGAAGGCTCTATCGTACCCATCTCGAAATCTGTTATTCACAAGACCTCGTTTGGCAAAATATTCTAGATTATCCATCGTGCCTATTTTGCGGCGGTTTTGGCCGTCTGGAATTTTAAATTGCTTGACAATTTCTTCCCATTCGTAACGAAGATTTAAATATTCAAATACTGTCATTTCATTCTATAATCCAATTTACAGTTAACCAATCCGTGTCTTCGTCCATCATTTCGACTTTATCACCATGGATTTCTTGAAGCTGGACCCAAATGTAATAATTGCTCATTTTGAGTCCGTAAGTGCCTTTACCGCAACGATATGTGCTACCACTAGAACCAGAGAAATAATAAGCCCCGTCATCCTCTTCTACCTTTGTAATACCACTGTTCATGCGCCAACTCTTACCAGTCGTATAACCACCAGACCATCCCGCAAGAACCCTATAATGAGGATCATCACCTTTGACGTGTATCACTACCCAATTATCGGGATTATAAGTACTTAAGCGAGCATTCAGGGGTTTATCAATCATTCACGTAATTCTTCAAGCCATGTTTATCAATATCTTTCAGCATTAGAATAAGAGCCTTCTTTACGTCTTCAATGCTGTTCCCCGTGACCATAGGGGTTTCGGTCCAACCGTCACCATCTTCCATCTCGTAATATTCATGCACCCCGTAATAACCTTCTTCCCCATCGAAGTCCGGTTCATCGTATTTGTGATACATCAACTGGTAATGCCAATGAGCCATTATTTCATTCTCCGGTCAAATAGTTATAAATGCTTTTCCAATTACGATGTAAAGGGATATAAGGATTTCGTGGGTTGCTGTTGTAATCGGAATTGTGGTCATGCTCGATCATCATTGCATCTAGACCCAGATCAAATCCAAGCTTTGCATTCTTTCGTGAATCTTCCACCCAGGCTAATCCAGACCCAGCATATGGAGCTAAAGCCTCGTCCTTATCCGCACCACAATCACAGAAGATATACTTCTCAAAGACCGTTTTACCGAAGAGGTTTTCCAGATTCATGATACGAAGTTTTTGAGCGTTTGCATCATTCGAAAGAGAAGTGATCGCATGGAAGACATAACCGTGCTTCCGATGCAAGAGATCTACATAATAGACAGCATCAAGCAAAGGCGGCATGAATGCAATTTCTGCGGATTCGTTAAACATTCGAACGAGAGGAGCAATATTCTCCTTCTCGATACCATACCGAAGACCGATATTGTATTCGGTATTATCGTTGATCACCTCATATCCATGATGTTTCATCCAATTCTGAAATGAGTATACCCAATTCAAAAGAACGCCGTCACAGTCTGTCAAAATTAAACGCGAGTGGTCTGTCATATCATCTCCTATCATTACAAATCATTATAACTTATCCAGGGGGAAATGTAAACCCCTCTCCCCTATAATATCTCATTAATTCTTCAAATTGTTCTGGATAATTCATTTCGAGATCTATAGGGGAGGTGTACATATAGTTATTCGTTTCGTGTGTATTCTTTACCACGATCGATGGACCATAGGCGGTCGGTTCAAAAGTAATGTTCTTATTCGGGCCTTTGAATTTTTCAAAGTCGACAGACACACCAGCCCCGACGGGAAGATCTGCGCTAATAAATGTAAAGGTCGTATAATTCACATTTTCACTCTCCCTTTCACTTTCCTCTTTGATGAATTTCCGAAGCCTCTGAAGTTGATATTTTTCATAAAGAGTTCGATTAGATCGAGGATATTTTCGTAGAAGTTCTTCTATTTCCGAATCAGATGCAATCCGAACCTCGAAAGCCCGTACGATCTTATATTGAGAATTCGGGGTAAAGACGCACCATTCTGGTGAACGGATATGATCAGTACCCAGTCCCATCGCCCGGTAATCTTTGTTCTTTTCTCCCAATGCGCCATTGATTTCGAACATATAACCCTTTGTACCGATCTTGCGCTGGTTAAAATTACCATCTCCTAGATATTGTTGTGCTTTGTCAATATGAATTGCAGCATAAATTCCATCGCCAAGCATTCGACCGGCAACACTACTGTCACCGCTTTTGATGACTGCCCATCCATAACGGAGGATCATTGATGCTGCAATAGACCCAGTTCCGTGGAACATTGGGTGAATAATCTCTTGACTAGGATTATTCTTAATCCACGAATCTTGTTCTTTTACCTGTTTAGGTATAGCAACCGTAAACATTCGATTGATTATAATACCTACACGCCCGTGTCTATTACTTCTTTTTGTCCGATGCAGATCTGCTGAAATTTGTTCTAGTTCATTATTTTTTGTCGCTATTTCAGTTACCTGTAGATCTTCTAGAGGTTTATGCGTATGAGTCTTGACGTATAAGTCCATCGTAGTAAAATCCCGAAGGATCTTATCCGGTAATTTACTTTCCTCGCTAGACACGTTATTGTATTTTAGAATCTCCTTAATTCTCTGATTGGTCAATTGTTCGAAGGGTTTAATAGGGGAATTCGAATTTCGAAGCGAATCGGCTGCGCTTGCTCCAAAATCTTTGTTCGACAGGTACGCAGTTGCAAGTCTTCTCTTCAATGCTTTTCCAAGAGAAATATAAAAGTCTTGTGCTCCTGCTCTATTACTCTCAATGTACTTTAGGAAAGATTCTTGGGCAATAGGAACCAGATTTTGATAAGAAGATTCGAGTTTGTTTGCATTTTCATCCGCATTCCGCATAAGTTTTTCAAATGCTATTTGGCTCTTTGTTGTCATATGACCATCTGACGAATTTATGATAGACAAAAAAACTTTAGTTGAAGAGCTTTGTTTACCCCAGTCTGAGTTCATACTTTTATCAATAAAATTCCCGAATTCCTGATTATTAATCTCTTTAGAATTCATGGTCAATTGCATTAATTTCTTATACTTAGTAACTGTAGTGGACTTCGGGGAAAATATATTTTCCTTTACTCCTGGATTTTTTTGTATGAGCTGATTAAATTTTTCTTGCTTATCTGTTAAATCTGAATCTACAATAATGTCTACAGTAATACTTTCTGATGGCATATCCTTCAGAGCCACATCATCTATCCATTTTACCATACCGTCGTAAATCAGGGGGTTTTTTGTAGTATCAAAAGCTGCGACAAATCTTTTACGATCTGCGGCAGTCAAATTTGAATACGTATAGATCGGGAATTTATCATAACGAATCGCACTATGTGATCCCTCCCAGGCCTTCAGAATAACATCTTGAATTCTGTGATTATCTTCTTTTGAAAGATTTATATTGCTAAGAATCTTGGGATTCTCATTAAAACCCGGCCAAGAATTTAGGATATAATAATAAAGATCAATATTGAATTGAGACGTGCGGAAGATAAACCAATCTAGATATTGATTTTTCAGTTTATTATCAATCTTCGAATTATTAATTGCCCCAGTCATAAACTCGTAAATCTTCTCTTCGTAGGGATCTTTAATCTTCTCGGCTGACCGACGAGTAGGTTCAAATAGAAGATCCGCTATACGATCAGAAATGTCTTTAGGAAATTCGGCGAATTTTTCCGCGAAGCTTATATTATCTAAAATCGTCTCGTTTGGCAATATCTTCATAATTCCCCGAAGGAAGTTCATTAGCACATTATTACTTATCCACTGCCCTAAAATAGAACCATCTATTCTTAAGACATTATCTGCCCACTGTTTTAGTTCTGTAGCA
>Ga0102810_1000545_pt1 | contig 13862 bp, 9 predicted proteins | sample ColrivemetaGS573_FD_84506 | JGI IMG/M metagenome (GOLD analysis project Ga0102810, IMG submission 84506) | Estuarine microbial communities from the Columbia River estuary - Ebb tide ETM metaG S.573 | ecosystem: Environmental > Aquatic > Marine > Intertidal zone > Estuary | place: USA: Columbia...
GTATAGTTTAAATCTAAAAGTTTTTCATATAATTCTTTAGAAGTTTTAAAATCTTTTCCAAAATAATAAATTAACGCAGCATTATCCAAAAATACAGTATCAGCAGCACTTAATTTATATACTTGATGAAACTGTTTTGCAGCCTTTAAAAAATCTGAAGGCTCTTTTGATTCAATAGCTAAATTATAATCTTTTGAAGCATTTTCAGCAGTTTTAGTTATTAAAGTATTCAATAAGCCTCCTATTTCAGAAGTATACTTAAAAGAACTGATTTCTTTTTCATAATTCATTAATTCATTAAAAGCATTCCCTACTTTTTCAGAATCAATTTGAGGACCACCATTTTGGTATAAAGCCAATGATTTTATATAATAAAATTTAGCTTTTGTTTTTTCATCAGCACTTGATATTAAACTTTCTGCTTGATTAATTGCAGAAACTGCTGCATTAAAATCGTTAGACTTGATTGCTTTTTCGGCCGTTTTAATTTCATCTTTTTGACCGAACATTGCCATGCTCACTAAAAAAGCAGACAAAAATAATATTTGATTTTTCATTTTATTAGATTTATTCTTATTTATTCATTATTTGTACTCTCTTCATTGTTGTTTTCAATTTCCGTGCCATTTTCAACATCATCAATTTCCTCTTCTTCTTCATGTGTAACTTTAGCAACTGCTGCAATTGAATCATCATTTTTAATATTTATTAATTTAACACCTTGTGTTGCACGGCCCATAACCCTTAAATCAGTTACAGCCAACCTAATAGTAATTCCTGATTTATTAATAATCATTAAATCATCTTCATCAGTAACATTTTTAATAGCAACTAAATTACCTGTTTTCTCAGTTATACTAATTGTTTTTACACCTTTACCACCTCTATTTGTTATTCTATAATCTTCAATACTTGATTGTTTTCCATAACCATTTTCAGAAACAACAAGAATATTACTATTCAAATCATCAACAGTAATCATTCCAATTACTTCATCTTTTTTATTGGCTAATCTAATTCCTCTAACTCCTGAAGCGTTTCTACCCATTGGACGCGTTTTCTCCTCTTAAAAACGAATAGCTTTACCAGATTTAACAGCCAACATTACCTGACTGTCACCAGTAGTTAATTTAGCTTCCAACAACTCATCACCTTCTTTAATTGTAATTGCATTTATTCCATTTGTTCTTGGACGAGAATATTGTTCTAATGAAGTTTTCTTAACCTGACCTTCTTTGGTTGCCATAATAATATAGTGGCTATTTACATAATCTTCATCTTTTAAATCTTCCGTAACAAGAAATGCTTTTACTTTATCATCTTGCTCTATATTTATTAAATTTTGAATAGCTCTACCTTTTGAAGTTTTTCCTCCTTCTGGAATTTCATAAACTCGCATCCAAAATACTTTTCCTTTTTGAGTAAAGAAAAGCATGTATTGATGATTGGTTCCTATAAATAAATGCTCTAAAAAGTCTTCATTTCTAGTTGCAACTCCTTTTTGTCCACGACCTCCTCTATTTTGAACTTTATATTCATCTAAATTAGTACGCTTTACATAACCAGCGTGTGAAATAGTTACAACAACACTAGAGTTTGGAATCATATCTTCAATTGATAAATCTCCACCAGCATATTCAATTACAGATCTTCGGTCATCACCATATTTATCTCTAACAATTATTAATTCTTCTTTAATAATTTCGTAACGTTTTTCTTCATTTCCTAAAATATCTTTTAAATTGGCAATTAATTTAATAATATCATCATATTCAGCACGTAATTTATCTTGCTCTAAACCAGTAAGTTGACGTAAACGCATTTCAACTATAGCTCTTGCCTGAATTTCTGATAATTCAAAACGAGTCATTAAACTTTCTCTTGCTTCATCAGCGTTAGAAGAAGCTCTAATTATTTTAATAACTTCATCTATATTGTCACTTGCAATAATTAAACCTTCTAAAATATGAGCTCTAGCCTCTGCTTTTTTAAGTTCAAACTCTGTTCTTCTTACAACAACATCATGCCTGTGTTCAACAAAATAATGAATTAATTGTTTTAAATTTAATTGTTGAGGACGTCCTTTTACTAAAGCAATATTATTTACACTAAATGAAGTTTGAAGTGCAGTGTATTTAAATAATTTATTTAAAACAATGTTTGGAATAGCATCACGTTTTAAAATATAAACAATTCGCATTCCATTTCTATCAGATTCATCACGAATGTTAGAAATTCCTTCTATTTTCTTTTCGTTAACTAAATCTGCTGTTTTTTTAATCATATCAGCCTTATTTACCTGATATGGTATTTCAGTAACAATAATACATTCACGACCTTGAACTTCTTCAATAGTTGCTTTTGCACGCATTACAATTCTACCTCTTCCAGTTTCAAAAGCTTCTTTTACACCATCATAACAATAAATAATACCTCCAGTTGGGAAATCAGGTGCCTTAATATGTTGCATCAACTCAGAAATTTCAATTTCCTTATTTTCTATATAAGCTAATGTTCCATTAATAACTTCAGTTAAATTATGAGGCGCCATATTTGTTGCCATACCAACTGCAATACCTGAAGCCCCATTTACCAATAAATTTGGTATACGAGTTGGTAATACCGTTGGCTCATTTAAAGTGTCATCAAAGTTTAATTTATGATCTACAGTTTCCTTCTCAATATCAGCAAGCATATCTTCAGATATTTTTTGCATACGCACCTCAGTATAACGCATTGCTGCCGGACTATCACCATCAACTGAACCAAAGTTACCCTGACCATCAACCATCATATAACGCACACTCCAATTTTGAGCCATACGCACCATAGAATCGTAAACAGAAGTATCACCATGCGGGTGATATTTACCTAATACTTCCCCAACAATTCTTGCTGATTTTTTATAAGATCCTGTTGCCTTAATTCCTAACTCATGCATTCCAAATAATACTCTCCTATGCACTGGCTTTAAACCATCTCTTACATCTGGTAAAGCTCTTGAAACAATTACCGACATTGAATAATCAATGTACGCTGATTTCATCTCATCTTCTATATTAATTGGTATCAGTTTTTCTCCGTCTGCCATATATTTTTAATTTATTTTAGTATCGTAATTTAACAAAGCAATATACAATTTTTCACTTTTTCACAAGTTAAATAGATGGTTGTTTTTTTAATATTTATCAACAATAAAACACCTATTAAAACACCTTATAAAGCACTGATATACAGTACTTTTTAAAACTAAAAAAATGTTAAAAATTTGATTTTACAAAAAGTGGACTCGTTTTTGTGTTAAAAAAAGAAAAAAATCAGTTAATTTTACCATATAAACTTACAGAAATGGACGATAATTTTTCACCAAAGGTTAAAGATGTGATTGCATACAGTAAAGAAGAAGCCTTACGTTTAGGACACGATTTTATAGGAACTGAACACTTAATGTTGGGTATTCTTAGAAAAGGCGAAGGAAAAGCTATTGATATATTAAATTATTTAGAAATAAATTTAGATCATTTGCGTAAAAAAATTGAAGGTTTAAGCCCTACAAATCCAATAAGTGTATTCTCTAATGAAAAGAAAAACCTACACTTAACTCGCCAAGCTGAAAAGGCCTTAAAAACAACATTTTTAGAGGCAAAATTATATCAAAGTGAGGCTGTAAATACAGCACACCTTTTACTTTGCATTTTAAGAAATGAAAATGACCCAACAACAAAGCTAATGCAAAATTTTGAAGCCTCTTATGAGGATGTAAAAACGGTTTTTAAGCAACTCTTTTTGGACGAAGAAATTAATTCTCCAAAAGCTGAAAATCCTTCAGATGATGATTTCGACACTTCAAAATCTAATCCTTTTGAACAATCAAAACCAGGAGAGAAAGCTCCTGCAAGAAAGTCAAAAACTCCTGTTCTGGATAATTTTGGACGTGATTTAACGCGTTTAGCTGAAGAAGGGAACTTAGACCCTGTTGTAGGTAGACAAAAAGAAATAGAACGCGTTTCTCAAATTTTGAGTAGACGTAAAAAGAATAATCCAATGTTAATTGGCGAACCTGGAGTTGGAAAATCAGCAATTGCAGAAGGATTAGCATTGCGCATAATTCAACGCAAAGTTTCCAGGATTTTATTCAACAAACGAATAGTATCATTAGACTTGGCAAGTTTGGTTGCAGGAACCAAATACCGAGGTCAATTTGAAGAACGTATGAAAGCTTTAATGAACGAGCTGGAAAAAAACGATGACATTATTTTGTTCATTGATGAAATTCACACCATAGTTGGTGCAGGCGGAGCAACAGGCTCTTTAGATGCTTCAAATATGCTAAAACCTGCTTTAGCACGAGGTGAAATTCAATGCATTGGAGCAACAACTTTGGATGAATTTCGTACAAATATTGAAAAAGATGGTGCTTTAGAAAGAAGGTTTCAAAAAGTTTTAGTTGAACCAACTTCTGTTGATGAAACTATTCAAATTTTGAATAATATTAAAGATAAATATGAAGATCACCATAATGTTACTTATACAGATGAAGCTATTGAGGCTTGTGTTAAATTAACGAATAGATATATGACTGATCGTTTTTTACCAGACAAAGCAATTGACGCCTTAGATGAATCTGGATCTAGAATTCATATTACTAATATTATTGTTCCTAAAGAAGTTTTAAATTTAGAAGCTCAATTAGAAAAAATTAAAGAAGACAAAACTGCTGCGGTAAATGGCCAAAAATATGAAGAAGCAGCTCGTTTAAGAGATGATGAAAAAAGAATTGAAAACCTTCTTCAAACAGAGCAACAAAAATGGGAAGAAGCTTCCAAACTAAATCGTGAAATTGTTACTGAAGATAATGTTGCTGAAGTAGTTTCAATGATGACAGGAATTCCTGTAAATAGAGTTGCAGAAGCTGAGAACAAACGTTTATTTGAATTGCCAAATTTAATTAAGGGAAAGGTTATTGGTCAAAATGAAGCAGTTTCAAAAGTAGTAAAAGCGATACAACGTAACAGAGTTGGATTAAAAGACCCCAACAAGCCAATAGGTTCGTTTATATTTTTAGGACAAACTGGAGTAGGTAAAACTCAATTAGCAAAAGTTTTAGCTAAAGAATTATTTGACAGCGAAGAAGCTTTAGTAAGAATTGATATGAGTGAGTATATGGAAAAATTTGCCATTTCTCGTTTAATTGGAGCTCCTCCAGGTTATGTAGGATATGAAGAAGGAGGCCAACTTACTGAAAAAATTAGACGTAAACCATACGCAGTTGTTTTATTAGACGAAATTGAAAAAGCACACCCTGATGTTTTTAATATGTTATTACAAATTTTAGATGATGGACATATTACAGATAGTTTAGGTAGAAGAATTGATTTTAGAAATACTATAATTATCATGACTTCAAATATTGGGTCTCGTCAATTAAAAGATTTTGGTGCTGGTGTTGGTTTTGGAACAGCATCAAAAACTGCACAAGCAGATTCTAATGCAAAAAGCGTTATTGAAAATGCTTTAAAAAAATCATTCGCTCCTGAATTTTTAAATAGAATTGATGATGTAATTGTATTTAATGCCTTAGAACGTGAGGATATTCACTCTATAATAGATATTGAACTAGAAAAATTAGTCCTTAGAATTGTAGATTTAGGATACAAATTAATTTTAACTGATGAAGCAAAGGATTACATCGCTGACAAAGGTTTTGACAAACAATATGGAGCTCGACCGTTAAAAAGAGCTATTCAAAAATATATTGAAGATGCTTTAGCTGAAGAAATTGTAAATTCTAAATTAAAAGAAGGAGATACAATTAAAATGGATTTAGATAAAAATAAAAATGAACTTACAATAAAAATTAGTAAAGGGAAAGGTAAAAAGGTTGAGTAATACTCAACCTTTTTTTTAAAAAATTATGTATATTTAATGAAGTAATTTTAAATACATAATTATGAATTCTCCTATAAAATTTTGGTTAGGCTTTTTTACTTTTCTACCTCTTATACTATTAGTACTATTTTTTAGCCTATTTTTTACAATCTTTTTTGAAAATATTATTGCTTTAGAGCAAAATAATGGTGAATTTCCTATTGAATTTATTCAATCCCTTTTTTGGTTTATCCTCATAATAATTTTAATGGCTGTTATAGCCCTTGCAATTAAAATTTACTATATAGTTCACACCGCTAACAACCCTAAAAATGATTCAAATAAAAAATTAATGTGGATTTTAATTCTCATTTTTACAGGTTCAGTTGGAGCAATTGTCTATTACTTTTTAGAAATTATTCCATTACCAAAAGAAGAATAGTTTATTTAATAAGAAACCCTTTTATAAAACCTGACCCATAACCACTAAATTGTACAAGTGTTGTTAAAACACTAAAAAAAGCAACTTTAATACTTTTATTTTTCAATAAGGAATCTACAAAAATTATCACAAAATATGCTATATAAAATCCCACAAAAAATTGTAATCCAAATATTGAAAGAAGTAATGAAACTAAAAATCCAACACTAAAAACAGATGGAAACCAATAGGTAATTTTAGAAGTTTCAGGATATTTTCTATTTAAAAATGGTCTTGCTTTTCCAAAAGCAAAAGTTTGTCTAAAAAATTGTTGGAAAGTTGTTCTTCGCTTATGATACACAAAAGCATTTTCAATAAATTGAGTTTCAAAATTATTTTCCCAAAGCCTAAAAGTTAAATCAATATCTTCTCCAATTTTCATTTTATCAAAACCACCAGTAACTTCAAAAGCTTGTTTTGAAATCCCTAAATTAAAACTACGTGGTTGAAATTTATCTACAGCTTTTTTACTTCCTCTAATTCCTCCAGTTGTAAAAAAAGAAGTCATACTATAACTTATTGCTTTTTGAATGGTAGTAAAAGACTCATGAGCAGCATCAGCACCACCATAAGCATCTGTATATTTTTCAGTTAAAGCATTTTCAACTTCTACCAAATAATTTGGTGGAATGATACAGTCTGAATCAAAAATTATAAAATAACTTCCTGTTGCATGCTGCATTCCAAAATTTCTACTTGCTCCTGCTCCTGTATTATTTTTTAAAAAGTACTGAATATTTAATTCATTGGAATATTTTTCAACAATTTCTTTTGAAATATTTTCTGAACCATCTTCAACAACAACTACTTCAAAGCTTTTAGAATATGCTTGTTTTGTTAAACTATTTAATAATTCATCAATTTCTTGAGGTCTATTATAAACAGGAATAATTATTGAAAATTGTAACTTCACAAATACCTTTTTTAAAAATTCAAATTTAATATATTTTATATTAATTGAATTTAATTTTTAAAAAAACAAAAAAGGCTGTTTGAAAAGTTTTCAAACAACCTTTTAAAATTTTAAATACTACTTTTAAGCTTCTTCTAATTCTTCAGCTGCTTTTAAAATTTCAACCTGAGTTAATTTATACAATTCTAAATTTTCAATTTCAAAATTATCTATATAATCAAATTTTTCATTGTTTTCAGAACTTACTAAATTTACATAAAGCTTTGCTGATTTAGTAAACTTCTCATCTCGTTGACTGTTTAAAAGCAATAAATAACCCATAATAATATTTCCTGCCATTTCAACCAAACGTCTAGCCTGAAAATCTAAATATTCTGAATTATTAGTTTCTATTACTTTTTTACTAATAAACTCAAATTTATCAGTCATTTTTTGAAGCTTTTCTCTCGTTGGAGTATTTTCTAAAACTTCACTATCATATTGTTTAATTTGTTCTAAGAAGACTTCAGTTGTTACACCTTTTATTGCCGCAACAGCCTGTAATTGTGTTGTTCCTTCATAAATCGAAGTAATTCTTGCATCTCTGTATATACGTTCAATAGGGAAATCTTTCATAAAACCAGTTCCTCCATGAATTTGTAATGAATCATATGCCATTCTATTACAAGCTTCACTTGCAATTAATTTAATTAATGGAGTGAACACATTTGCTAATTTACCGTAGTTTTTCATTTCCATCCGCTGCTCACTTTCTAATATGCCTTCACGTAAAACCTCTTCATATGTTTTAAAAATATCTACAAAACGTGTTGTTTCATATAATAATGAACGTAAAGCATCTAGCCTAACTTTCATATTTGTAAGCATTTCATATACCGCTGGAAATTTTACAATAAATTTTCCAAACTGCGCTCTTTCTTCTGCATATTTTAAGGCTTCTCTATATGCTGCATCTGCTATTCCTACAGACTGTGCTCCAACTCCTAACCTAGCTGAATTCATTAAAGCCATTACATATTTAATAAGTCCAAAACGTTCCTTTCCAACTAATTCAGCTGGAGCATTTTTAAATACCAGCTCACAAGTAGGTGAACCCTTAATTCCTAATTTTTTTTCTAAATGTCGTACTTCAACTGCGTGATCATTTCTATCATATATAAACATTGATAAACCACGAGCATCAGTTGTATTTTCTTCTGAACGTGCTAATACCAATGAAATGTCTGCATCTCCATTTGTTATAAAACGCTTAACTCCGTTTAAAATCCAAGTGTTTTTATCTTTATCAAAAGTTGCTTTTAATTTTACAGATTGCAAATCAGATCCTGCATCTGGTTCTGTTAAAACCATAGCAGCTGTAGCTCCATCTCTATTAAAACGAGGTAAGTATTTTTCGCGTTGTTCTTCTGTACCAAATTCATAAATTGTTTCAGCACAATCTTGTAAGCCCCAAATATTAGCAAATCCAGCATCCGCTCTCGCAACCATTTCAGCAGCCATTACGTATGGAAGTAATGGGAAATTTAAACCTCCATATTTACGTGGCAAAGCCATTCCTATTAAACCAGCATCATATAATGCTTTATAATCTGCAGTTGTTCCTTTTGCATACACAACTTCATTATTTTCAATATGCGGACCTTCAATATCAACTCCTTCTGCATTTGGAGAAATCGTATCTGCACAAATCTCACCTACAATTTCTAATATTTTTTCATAACTATCAATAGCATCATCATGGTTTAAAGGTGCATAATCATAACTTTCAGATTCCTTAAAATTGTTTTCTTTAAGTTTTACAATTTTTTTAACTAAAGGATGTTCCAAATGAAATTTAAAATCGGGTGTATCTTTGAAAAAATTATCCATTTTATCTTATATTTTATATTAAATTTGATGTTTAAAGTTGAAACAATTTAAACAAAATTCACTTTTTAGTTACTAATTATTTTGCGTTCTGCTTGTAATATTTAATCATTTTAGGAACCACAACAGCTATATCCCCATTAATTACATAATCTGCAATTTTATTAATTGGAGCATCCGGATCATTATTTATTGAAATAATCATAGAAGCATCTTGCATTCCTGCTGTATGCTGTATAGCTCCTGAAATACCTGCGGCTATATATAATTTTGGACGAACAGTTGTTCCGGTTTGTCCAATTTGACGATTATGTTCTATAAAACCAGCATCTACAGCTGCTCTTGATCCACCAACTTCTCCTCCTAATAATTGGGCAAGCTCTACTAACAAATCAAAATTATCTTTAGAACCTACTCCATAACCACCAGCCACAATAATTGGTGCGTCTTTTAAATTTACACCCGATTCCTTTATTTGTCGATCAATTATTTTTACAACAAAATCTTCATCTTTTAAAATTGCATTTACATCAACTTCAACAATTTCAGTTGAATAGTGTTCTTCAAAAATTTCTTTCTTCATAACACCTTCTCTCACTGTTGCCATTTGTGGATGCATATCCCAATTTATAATATTTGCCATAATACTTCCTCCAAAAGCTGGACGGATAGCATACAATAAATCTTTATATTCTTTTTTCTCTTTTTTAACGAAATGATCACCAATGTCTAAAATTGTACAATCTGCTGTTAAACCACAATTTAATACAGAAGCTAATCTTGGTGCTAAATCTCTACCAACTGAAGTTGCTCCAAATAATACTATTTGAGGATCTTCTTCCTTTAATACACTTGAAGCTAAGGCAGCGTGAGGAAGTGTTCTATAAGGTTCTAACCTCATACTATTTCCTATAAATAATCTATCAACACCAAAAGGCGCTATTTGATTTTCAATGCCATTTAAACTTGATCCAAAAACCATTGCTTCAAGCGGACAACCTAATTTTTGTGCTAAACGTTTTCCTGCTGAAAGCAATTCCTGACTAATATCTGCAACTTTTTGATTTTCAACTTCGCAATATACCATTACACTTTTCATACTTACTACTTTTAAATATTATACAAATTACCCAATGGTATGATGTTCAATTAATTCTTTTATCATCATTTCAATATCAGCGTCTGAATCATTTAATAATTTTGCTTCACTAGCTGTTAAAATAATGTTTTCAACACTTTTTACCTTTGTAGGAGAACCTGAAAGCCCAATTTTGTTTAAATCGGCCTCAATATCTTCAACACTCCATTCTGGAATAGTTAAGTGTGGTCTTTTAGTATGTAAATCGATCATAAATTCATCTTCAGATCTTAATTCTGTTTTAGATCTTGCATATTTATATTTCATTACATTCTTAGCATGTCTTGATCTGCAATTAGGAGAAGACCCATGAACAGTCATTAAACAAGGAAAAGGAGCTGAAACAATTTCAATTCCTTTTTCTAACCTTCTTCTAACAATAATTTCGGTATCATTAATTTCTAAAACCTCTTCAACATAAGTAACTTGTGGAAGATTTAGTTTATCAGCACATTGCGGTCCAACTTGTGCTGTATCACCATCAATAGCTTGCCTTCCTCCTAATATTAAATCAAAAGGTGCTAACTTTTCAATTCCTTTAGCTAAAGTATAACTTGTTGCCAGAGTATCTGCCCCACCAAATCGTCTGTCTGAAATCATTACACCAAAATCTACTCCTCTATAATAACCTTCTCTAATTATATCAGCTGCTTTTGGCGGCCCCATTGTTAATATGGTTATTTCTGTTCCTGGAATTCTATCTTTTAAATTTAAAGCTAATTCAAGCGCATGCAAATCATCTGGATTAAATACTGTTGCAAGTTTCCCTCTATTAACTGTCCCATCAGGCTTCATTGCATCAGGACCAACGTGTCGGGTATCTGGTACTTGCTTTGCTAGCACTACAATTTTAAGTGATTTCATATTAAGGTTTTATATTGTATTAATTTTAAGTTCATAAATTTATATGAATTAATTCTAGAAAACCATGATAATACTCATACTTCTATAATTTAACATTAATAAAAAAGCATAAAAAAAGCGATGATTTAACAATCATCGCTTTTAAAATTTTATTAATAAAAATATTACTTTTTATCTTTCACTTTTGGTTCTTCAATTGCAATTTCTTCTTCAGGTTTATAATCTTTCATAAAATCTTCCATAATGGCTGTACTTACTCCCATATTAGAGAATCCACCATCATGAAATAAATTTTGAAGTGTAACTTTTTTAGTTAAATCTGAAAATAAACTAATTGTATAATCAGCACATTCTAATGCTGTTGCATTTCCAAGAGGCGACATTTTTTCAGCATATGCAATAAATCCATCAAATCCTTTAACACCACTTCCTGCGGTTGTAGGTGTTGGAGATTGAGAAATTGTATTTACTCTTACTTTTTTATCACGTCCAAAGAAATAACCAAAACTACGAGCAACAGATTCTAAATAAGCCTTATTATCGGCCATATCATTATAATCTGGAAAAACGCGTTGTGCAGCCATATAAGATAAAGCAACAACACTACCCCATTCATTCATAGCATCTTTTTTGTACAAAACACTCATAACTCTATGGAATGATAATGCAGAAACATCAAATCCAGTTTTAGTGAAATTATAATCTTGTAGTGTATAATGATTTCCTCTTCTAACGTTAACAGACATACCTATTGAGTGTAAAACAAAATCAATTTTTCCGCCCAATATTTTCATTGCACCATCAACCAAATCTTCCAAATCCATAATTGAAGTAGCATCAGCAGCAATTATTTCTGAACCAGTTTTTTCAGCTAATTCTGAAATAGTTCCTAAACGCATAGCAACTGGGGCATTTGTTAAAACAAATTTAGCTCCTTCTTCATGAGCTCTTTCAGCAACTTTCCAAGCAATTGATTTTGAATCTAAAGCTCCAAAAATAATTCCCTTTTTCCCTTTAAGTAAATTATACATAATGTATTTGTTTTGATTTATTTTTTATTTAGTGTGCAAATATACTAATTTCTTAATTTAAAAGCTGTTTTGCATGTTCTATTGCAGTTGAAGTGATATTTTTACCACCTAACATTTCTGCTATTTCATCAATTCTTTCACTATCAGACAGCATTTTTAATTGTGTAACAATGTTATTATTAAGGTCTTCTTTATAAACTTTGTAATGTTGTTTCCCTTTTGCTGCAATTTGTGGTAAATGTGTAATTGTAATTACTTGCATATTTTCACTCATCCCGTTCATTATCTCAGCCATTTTTTGAGAAACATCACCAGAAACTCCTGTATCAATTTCATCAAAAATAATTGTTGGCAACTTTAAATATTCAGATAAAATTGCTTTTACTGATAGCATTATTCTAGACATTTCACCCCCAGAAGCTATTTTTTTTAATTCTCCAAAATTAGCTCCTTTATTTGCCGAAATTAAAAATTGTAATTCGTCTTTCCCGTTTTGATAATAATGATTAGTGTGATTAATTTTTATTGAAAAACGGGTGTTTTCCATTCCTAAATTGGCTAAGGATGTTTCTAACTTTTTAATTAAAACAGGAATTGCTTTTTTACGTTCTTCAAAAATAGTTTTTGCTAAAACATCAATTTTTTCAGCAACTTCTTTCACTTCTTTTTCTTTTGCTGTAATGGTTGCAGAAGAATTTTCAACAGCATCAACTTTAACAGAAAGTTCCTCTTGTATAACCAATAATTCAGCAATTGAATTAACAATATGCTTTTTTTGTAAATTATAAATTAGTTGTAGCCTATCATTTAGCTTTTCTAATTCTGAACTATCAAAATCAACATTTTCATTTAAGTTTTCAACTTCTATTGCTATATCATTAAACTCAATTTTTAAACTTAAAATTCTATTATACAAATCTTTATATTCAGTCGAAAAATGAGCTATTTTTTGAAGATTATTAGTAAATGAATTTAACAAAGTTTGAATACCAACCTCTTCATTTAAAGCAATTGAATGGGATTCTGATAAATTTAATTTGATTTCTTCAATGTTATTTAATTTATCTAAAGATTGTTCAATTTCTTCCTGCTCATCTGTTTTTAGGCTAGAACTGATTAATTCTTTATATAAATGTAAATTATAATCATATTGTTCTTTAGCAACTTCTTGCTCTTTTTTTAATTTAATTAGCTCCTTATTCAACTGATTATATAAAACTAAACCTCTTTTATAAGATTCAATTTTAGCTGAATTATTTACTAAAGCATCTACTATTTTAAATTGAAAATTAACATCAGCTAATTCCAATGTTTGATGCTGAGAATGAACATCAATTAAAACCTCACTTAATGCCAATAACACTTGTAATGTTGTAGGTGTATCATTAATAAATGCTCTTGATTTACCGTTTGAGAGAATTTCTCTTCGTATAATGGTTTGGTTTTCAAAATCAAGGTCATTTTCTTCAAAAAACTTTTCTAAATTATAATTTGCTATAGAAAACTGAGCTTCAATAATACATTTATCATTTGCGTTTTTCAGCGTAGACAAATCTGCTCTTTTTCCTAAAACCAAACCTAAAGCACCTAATAAAATAGATTTTCCAGCGCCAGTTTCACCAGTAATTATTGATAAATTATCTTTAAAATTAACTGAAAGACTTTCAATTAATGCGTAATTTTTTATGGAAAGATTTGTAA
>Ga0102810_1000546_pt1 | contig 13853 bp, 12 predicted proteins | sample ColrivemetaGS573_FD_84506 | JGI IMG/M metagenome (GOLD analysis project Ga0102810, IMG submission 84506) | Estuarine microbial communities from the Columbia River estuary - Ebb tide ETM metaG S.573 | ecosystem: Environmental > Aquatic > Marine > Intertidal zone > Estuary | place: USA: Columbia...
AAGTTTGATCAACAAATCCTCCTAAGTTATCAAGAGGAAGTTCTACATCTGTAGTACCCTCATCTACGTGTATAATACCATCATCAATACTCGTACCAAAACCAGACGTAGTTGAAACAACTATGTTAGCAATATTAGATGGTACTCCGGCAGAGTCAGTAACTCTATAACGAATAGTAGTATTGGCTATAAGAGTTTGGGAAGTGATTATAATCTGTGGACCGTTATTAAGCTGTTGAACAGTTAATGCTCTAAGATCAAGTAACTCTAAAGTAGACCAGTTAACTGACCCGTCTCCTGAACAGGTAGAGGAACCTCCTAAAGCTAGCTGACCTACATACTCTCCATTAGAAGAGAATAATTCAATTGCTTTATTTCTTGCATTAGCTCGACACGTAGGAAGTTCAAAGGTTTTAACCTGTTGGCATCCACTAGCGTTGGTAGCAGTTAAAGTGAGTGTACTAGTAGTTGGACCACCTGCATACTGACGAAGCTCTAGACTTCCTCCTTCAACCTCAGTTCCTTGGTATAGACTTTCGTCATAGTCCCAATCATAAGTAGTACTTTGATTTGCAGTAACACTGTATACAGCTCCAACCTTCATAATTTCAGATACGTAATAATCTTCGCAGATATTAGTAATAGAAAGAGGGAAAGAACTAACACATTGATTTGCATCAAAGATAGTTACTGAATCAGTTGTGGCTATTTGTTCTTCTAATTCATAGGTAAGCTCAATGCTTACAATATTAGAAGATAAAAATGTTACAGTACTTTCTGCAACTGAATTGACATTAACTGTATACGGAGCCACACCGTTTTCAATTCTAAAAGTTTTAGTTAAGGTTATCATATGAATGTTATTGTTATGTCGCAAAAGTTAGGTACTACCGTCATCTCGCAAGATGCGTATTCTGTTGGCTTAACTACAAACTCTGTGTCACATAAGTTAGGAAAGGTGAGATCGATTGTTTCTTCAATCCCGTATATACTGTTTGTGTATAACTTATACACGTTTTCAATGTACGCAATCGCAGTCATCTTCTAATATTTTTAATAGTGCGTTATACAATTCTACTCCTTCCATATACTTAGTGTTACAAGCTTGGATCAAATCCAAAGCAGTGTAGTAGTAATAAGCGTTGCTTTCAGGACATAGGTGATCGTATAGTTTACACTTTGTTTCATCATCTAAATAGAAATATACATCCTTACTATTATTATCAAATAGATAAATACCATTTGTAACCTCATAGTCAAGAGATGTTATTACTGTTGTGTCTACGGTTTCAATAAGAATACCGTCTTTATATATCTTTAACTCAGTTGGAGTTAAGCTTTCTAATGTTATTGTTTTCATTACCATTCTATTTTAGCCCACAGTGGAACACAGAAATCAAGAACAAGACTGTCGTTCACGAAGGTTTCTTCGATAGTTACAGTCTCGTCCTCAATTACTATTGTCCTTGTGGAAAGTAATGGCTTGAAAGTGATAGTATCATTTTCTTGTACCATTGTTAATTATTTTATAGTCCGTATTTATCTGTTAGATAATCTATGACCTGTGTATTCTCTGCATCAGTTAAGTATCTGTCATAGACAATGAACTCCGCAAGGTAGTCTACTGAATCATCACCATTAATTGTGCTACCTATAATAAGGTCAGTAGATGAGTCACCAGCAGTAGGTGCATTTTGTCTGTCCTGTGTGGCAACTTCAGAGCCTTTAAAAGTAGCTTTAAAAGTAGGGGAAGTAGTATCTTCTAAAATAGACCTTGTACCAAGCAGGTGAGTACTATTTTCGGCATTTGAAATAGCTTGAATAACGTTTACTACGTCCCATCCTGAAAATCCTCCATTACTAACAGTGTGCCGTAACTGGTACTCAGCTAGTGTATTGTTGTAAAAGAACTCACTTTGCACTCCTCTGTTAAAAGGTCCGGGACTGGTACTGGTATAGTAGTTAGTGCTATGTTCGTTTAATCCTATGTTACCAGTTGTGAGGACCATGTAAACAGAGTTGGGAGACTCGTGCAAAAAGTTCCAATCAGCTTTAGGTCCAGAAAGATATGCTTGATTACTAGTTAACCTATAAGCTGGTTTCCCTCCAATTTGAGAAGTAACATAAGTAGCAAGAGTACCTGTAAAGTCATTACCGTTACCACTTCTATCTGTAGCTGTTGCAACTGTATTTCCATTACTAAAACTTTCTTGGCCAGCATCTAACCAACAGTATAAGTCAGAAATAGTGCTTAGATCAAAACCTGATAGTAATTGGCTAATTATTCCTCGTTTTATCATGATACTCCACCAATTAGTGTCCATGTATCAGTTGCAGTCTTCTTTAAAGACATTACCCAATACTGACCGTTAGATAATAGACCATCAAAGGTATTAATAGTTACTCCTGCTCCTGCAATAGTAACGACACCTGCACCAGTCTGTTCTATCTCAATCTCCGTATCTACAGGGAGAGCAACAGAAGCATTCGTGGGAATGGTCAATGTAATGGGTGAAGCATTGTTCATCCTCTTGTATTTATTTTGGTCACCCAATACTAATGTATAGGTTGTTCCAGTTTCTTCCTCAGAGACAGATACAGCAGCAGCTCCATCAGCACCTGCAGGTCCTGTTGGCCCCGGTACAGTTGAGTCTGCTCCGTCGGCTCCCGCTGGTCCTGCTGAAATTGCATTTTTTAGGAGAACACCTGAAAAGTGATTGTACCCTGCTCCGCTTGATAGGGTTGCGTTCCCTGACTCGTTGTGGTATGTATATATCTCCAAGTAGTCAGTTGTTCCGTTCACCTCAACCATTGCGCTGCCGCCAAATCCGGCAAAGTCAGTTCCGCCTACTGCCCCTCGCCCTAAAAGTGCGTATATGGACCCGTTTTTATAGAGCGCAACTATTACTTTGTTTCCAGCTGTGATAGATACATATGTTGCCAAAGAACTAACTAAATATCTACCAGCAACTGTTGGCGTAACTCGTCCTGCGGAAGCAGCATTTTGGTCATCAACAGCTTCTGTGTCCCATACCGTTACTTTCGTCCAAGCCGTCGGTGGTATGGTTTGTGTTGCGCTGATGTTTCTTAATATAAATCCAGGAAGGTCCTCTAAATCGTCAATAGTCACCGTGCCGTCTGCTCCTGCTGGCCCCGTTGGTCCTGTCTCCCCTTGAATACCCTGCGGGACTGTAAAGTCTAAAACAGCAGCAGTAGGAGTACCAGAGTTAACAACAGCAGCAGCACCAGTACTTGTAGTACCAATAGTAACTGTAGCTGAACCATCAACTCCATCTGTACCGGGAATACCTGCCTCACCAGTTGCTCCTGTAGCACCAGTAGTACCTTGAAGCAATGTCATACTAATATTAGTGTTAGCTTCAGTAGTAGCGTCACCAGTTGTAGTACTTATCCTTTTACTAAGAATTTCTACATAGTCCCCAGCAGTTAAGTTAAGGTTTAGTAAGAAAGGAACTTGGTTAAAGTTTGCACCATTTGCTGCTCTAATATAGCCTCCTTTAAATTTAGAAGATAAGGTTGTAGCACCGTTAATACGAATACTTACTTCAGCGGTAAAACGATAGTTAGCAGTTGTACCAGTATATGATACGGCACCCATTAAGTTATAATTACCCGTAACATCAGCCTCTATCCTAGAGTTGTTTGTTACAGTACTGTGAGTGAACCCAGTATCTTTAACCTCTGAGCTATTCCATTGAATGGCAATATCAGTTGTAGCATTTGCAGACTGTGCCGCAGTAGACCGCAACCTTACAATAGGTAAAGGACTTACTGCTGGAGCATCTTGCCATTTGAGTCCAGTTACCTCAGTAGAGTCAGCTACGAGTTGTTGACCATTAGTTCCTACGGGAAGTCTTGCGTCATCAGTATCGTATGTAGCAATATCACCTTTAGTGGTTAGTGCGGAAGCACCTCCTCCACCAGTAGCAACAGCCCATGCTGCATCTTTTCTTACATACTCACTTCCATCAGAAGGAGCATCTACAAAAGATACTTTAGCAGTGTTAGCTGTAACTGCTGTGTTATTACTAACCTCAGTATCAAAATCGGTTACATCCGCAGCAACATGAGTATGTGCTGTTGGTGTTCTCGCGTCTGATAATCTACTATCTGTTGTATCAATCAGCGTAGCGTCTGTAATAATAGCGTTTACCTCAGCTAAGGTATCAATGTCTTCTGCTTTCAGTTCAGTGGTAACGCCAACTTTTGCATTATTCGCTGTAATGTCGGAAGCTTGTTGTGCCGTAATTCCTGTTTTGGCTGTATTTAAATCTACCTCAGCTTGAATAGTTGTGTCATCGTAGACTGTATCTGTGAACAAAGCTCCGGCAGGTACAGCAGTTTCTACAAGTGGATGGACAATGTTGGTCTCCTTTAGGGTGTTCGCTGCTATCTCATTCGCCTGCACTGTGGTTATTCCAACCTTTGCTGTATTAGCAGAAATTAGTCCGTTTTGTGTAGTTTGTTCACCTTGTATCGTCGTTATATTACCACTATTGGTTGACACTTGGGCGGCATCTGTGTAACTGACTTTCAAAGTGTTTGCCGCTATTTCATTTGCTTGTGTCGTAGTAATTCCAACCTTCGCAGTGTTCAGGTCAACTTCTGCCTGAATAGCTGTGTCATCATAAACTGTATCAGTAAATAACGCACCAGATGGTACTGCTTCTTCTACTAGTGGGTGAACTATATTTGTTTCTTTTAATGTGTTAAGATTAATAGCAGTCTGCTGAGTATCCTGCACATCTTTCAGTACTTTACCATTATTAGCTGATAATGAAATAGTATTATCTAAGCTATCTAATCCATCATATACATCTCTTTGTGCGATAGTCGTATCTACATCTAATCCATTATAAGTAGGCAGTCCACCGACATTCTCCCCAAATTTATCTAAAGTAGTTTTATTTAAGTGAGTGTGTCTATCTGTTGTATTTAAATCAACCTCTGCTTGTATCGCTGTATCGTTGTAGACAGTATCGGTAAAGACTGCTCCAACTGGAACGGCAGTCTCAACTAAGGGATGATCTACATTTGTGACTTTCGCTGTGTTCAAATCCACTGCTGCTTGCAAACCACTATATAATGTATTTACCGCATTGTTATCTGAATTATCTGTACCAACTGGATCAAAATCTACACCGCTTGTTGGTAAAATTTGGTCGCCAGTATTAGTACCGCTTGTGTTAGCTAATCTCGTGGATGATGTACTATCGAATGATACCTTCGCAGTATTTAAGTCTACCTCCGCTTGTATGGTGGTATCGTCGTATATTGTGTCTGTAAACAATGCTCCACTAGGTACAGCTGTCTCTACAAGGGGGTGAGCTACGTCAGTAACCTTTGCTGTATTAAGTGCAATAGCGGCGTTCTGTGTAGTCTGTTCACCTTCAATTGTAGTAATATCACTAGCATTAATTGCTATATTACCTAAGTCAACATCTGTATCGGGTACAGTGATTGTACGTGTATTACCAGTAGTAATAGTTGATCCTTCAAAAGCAATTTGTTTTGTAGTGTCACCTTCATCCTGAATCCTGAATACATTGTCGGCAAATTCTGTGCCGCCTAGTGGACCTCCTCCCCCTGCGGATGTCGATGGGTAAAGACCTCTTAAGTCTGCGGTATTTTGTATTGTAATTGTAGAACCTGCTCTTGATACAGTAATAGCAGCAATTAAGAATCCGGTTCCTCTAAAGTCATTAGGAATAGAATAGTCAACATAGTCTTCATCATCATTTATTGCTCTACCGCCTGAGTTGTTTCCGTATGATCCAGAAGGCATGTTTATCATTAACTTACAATCAGCATCACTTTCATTTACTACGCCCCAGACTACAAAAGTATACCAAGAAGAAAGTGAGGTACCAGTTGAGTCATCTGTCTCATCAAATAAATTTGATATTTTATTATAGTTAGCCGTGTTGCTATTAACTACATACATAACACTTCCTGTAGAAGTGTCGAATGTAGGAAACGTATGTTCATGTAATTGTAAAACTACTCCAGATGAAGTATTGAGATTTAGAGTACTGGCACCTCCTGTAGGAGTAACCGATACCCCACTTTGCCATGTAGCAGGTTGTCTACGAACCCAAGCATTAAGATGAGAGGCGTGTCCATTATTATTTGAACCATATAAGTGATCGCTATAAGCATGAACTTTATAGGCTCCACTTACTTGTATATCAGCAGCACTTTGACATAATACACGACCTACTGGTGCATATTTAGCCTCTGGAAACCCCACTGTACTAGCAGTAAGAAGCCCAGTGCTCTCTGGTACAAATACCCAGTTTTCTGTTGGTGATACATCACTGCCCGCAGTTAACGTTACTGTTTGTGCTGGAGTAGTGTTTATATCCGAAGGAACACCGTTAAATATAATAGCAATGTCTCCTCCTCCTGATTTTTCCCAAGATGCTGTAACAGTAGCTCCATCAGAAGAAACTAAGAAATCAGTCAAATCTATTGTAGAGCCATCAAAATATTCTGGAATATTCTGAATATTATTAATAATTCTTAGCTCAGCATAAATCTTTCCTGTAAGGGCATTACTTTCAATAATCCCTCCCATGCGAACTTCGTAACTAGGAGACTTAGGGCGAGTTTCCGTATATGCACCAGCTATAGTATCTGAAAGATAAATAAGACTACCATCCGTATACCCAGAGGTATCCACATCATTAACAGTACCACTAGTTGCAGCCCAGCCATAATTTAGCGTAGGTATATCATGTGTAGCAATACCTATAGTGTTCAATGCAGAAGAAGCAGTAGACGCAATAGCAAGGCCTACTTCAACAACCCCATTACTCACACCCGTAACTGAAACAGCAGAACCATTACTAATAGTTGACCCAGTTGGGTTATACACTCTAATTCTTTCTTCTTGCCCTAGTTGAAGTAACGTATTAGTCACATCGTCATAAACAGAAAGTGATTTAGTTGTTTGGTCATAAAATACTCGTCCTTCTTGATATGCTGGAGCAGAAATAGTAGAATCAAAATCTACTCCTACAAATGCAGGTTGTGCAGTTGTAGTTACATCTTGATCTATAAAACCATGATCTGTACCATCACTAGTTGTATGTGTAGTGTTTAAATCGACTTCTGCCTGTATAGCAGTATCATCATACGTAATTATTTCAGTACGTAATGTGTTTATTTCGGTAGCTATTCTAGTAGCTAACGCATCAATTCTTTCTTCTCTAGTCATTGTTTATTATTTATAGTAATGCTGCTTCAAAAGTGGTTACAAAGTTTGCGTCTGTGTCACCGATAGCTGTGGCAGATACAACACCTAAGTTGGTCTGACCTTGTGTTTGCTCAACACCTGAAAGTGTCTGAGCTGCATCAAACTGTAACCTGTTACCAAGTGCAGTAAGAATAGTAGTAATCTGACTAGCATCATCATTAAGAGCTGCAGCTAATTCATTAAGTGTATCTAACGTTGCGGGGGCACCGTCTACAAGAGCAGCTGTAGCTGCAGCAATTGCTGCGTCAGCGTCAGTAGTAGAATATACACCTAAGTTAGTTCGTGCAGTAATGACATTAGCTACATCAGATAAGTTATTAGCTACTGCTAATCCACCTAAAGTAGTAGTTGTTACAGCTGCGACTTTTGCATCAACTTCTGCTGAACTATCAACAGAGAGGTTTGTACGTGCAGTAATAACATTATTTAGATCAGAAAGATTAGAGGCAATGGCTAATGCACCAAGAGATGTCACATCAATAGCAGCTACTTTCGCATCTACTTCACCTGAACTGTCTACGTCCAAATTGGTACGTGCAGTGGCATCATTTGTTAATTCGCTTAAGTTGTTGGATGCAAGTAAGTCACCACCGCCACCTGCGGCAATTTCAGTTCTTACTGCTTTAAATTCTGTACCGATTCGGGTTGAGAGATCGGAAATCCGTGTTTGTAAACTCATGTTTGTTTTATTTTATATTAGTGCGTTCTCGAATAGTAAGGTATAATCAATGCCCGATGGGATTTGACTTTCTAATACGGTATGGGGATTATCTGTTCTTGTAATATGATCTAATACAGCTTGTGGTACTGTCTCTGGTGCATCATCAGGAACAAAGTTTGTTCCATCAAATATAAGTACTTGTCCATTAACAGGAGGAGTACTATCATCATAAGGCAGTATTAAGGATTCAATCCTTTCAGTGCTAATTAGATCGTAAGGTACAGAGTCGTCACCAGTTATTACATAATCAACATAGTCATCTCCATCAGCTTTGATGAGATAAAATGTATTCTTATCGTATGTTACTGGACGAGTTAGTACTTTTTTATAAATAACTTTAGTCAATTCCATTATTTATGTTTTTTCTCCATCCAATTTGAGATAGAGTATTTTCTAATTCTTTAATTTGTTTGTCTTTTTCTGTAAACACAAGAGGTTTACCTTCGGGGATTGGTTCTATAGGTTTATGTTTCAACTCTTTAAGCATTTTTATGAGATTGGGCTGCGGGTGCAGGTCTTGCTTATCTCTGCGCACAGAAGTATGTGTCCATATGCCTGAGACGCCTTTTAAAGCGTTCTGAGAGACTTCCCACATATCTTCATTGTAGTGTTTAGGAATAGCGTAATCATCCGTTAGGGAGCTTAATAAGAGCCTTAAAGATTCTATCTGTTCTTCGGTATAAGCCTCGTAATACCTATGACCTCTAAACCCTTTCTCACCATAGTCGATTACTCGATCTTCTGGTACGTAAAAGGAATGAGGATAAGCATATGAGGTATAACCTTTTTTAGTCCATATAAGAGGACCTAAGTTATCTAGTTCAATACCTATTGATGTTTTATCTAATTTCTGATAAGGAATATTGTTTTTCTCAAAAGTAGACTTCTTTAGACCTAGATGGTTAGACCACTTGTTAGAGTTAAACAATTGATATATTGTCCCATCAGAATCTATAATACAATATGTCCCTATATTAAATGATTGGTTATTCCAGTGACTTAAGTCTCCTTGAATACCTCTACCATGTAATTTGTTAGGTGATACTGTATGATGAATATAGATTTGTGTTTTTCTATATTCTCTTGTAAAATACTTTTGAAATTGTATATCAATTGTTCTCATTAGTTTACTTTTGTAAATGTAACTAAGATACTACCATTTTCTTCCATAGAATAGTTATGGTATTCTCCAGCTTCAAACCGAGTAGTAGAAAACATAGGAGTAATTACATTATTGCATAAAGATGTTCCTTCTAACTGAAATGTCTCTTCTATACAGTCTGGATGATTGTGCCATCCATAAATAGCTTTCTCACCATTTACCGGTCTAAAAATACAATAAAATTTTAACTTTCCTTCTTCTGAGCAAGGTAGACGATATATAAAGCATCCGGTACCTGCTTCAAATCTTTGAGGATTTTCCGGAGTACTTATAGGATAGGCTTCCATTTCGTTAAATGTGACACTTCCTCCATGTGTCCATGTATCTGCCAGTAATTTTATTTTCTCAGTAATAGCTTTCAATTTTTCTTGAGAATCTCTATGAGCTATTAAAGACTTAGGACTAATATCTGGTTTACGTATAAAATTAAGATACTCCTTCATAGGTTTTTAATTTTGTCATTAACCCAATTTCTACCTGTTCCAACACATTAATTTTACCTTTTAAATCAGATATTTCTAATAGTGCTTGGTCCAGATTGATTTTCTTATTTTTTAATTCTGCTATTTTTTGATCTAGTTCTCCACGAGTTTGAGCTAAATTACCTTGTACATCCATGATATTTCTATAGAGTGTAGTAATGGTAGTTGTTTGATCTGTGATTAATTCATCATAAGCTTTTCTGATCCTATTTACTTGTGAGGCTTTAAGCCAAATAATAATATAGGGGAGAAGAAGAAGGGTTGACAAAATCATCCCAAGTATTCTAAATGCTCCGGGATTTTCAACCAAGTATTCAAAAAATAATTGTAGTTTATCCATTTATTGTTTATTTAATTTGCGTATATTTCATATCCTTCTCCCGCACCGAAGATGGCATTTTTTACTACCTTAAGATATAAGTATGCATCTGTAATTGTGATTGTATCTGTGATAGTAAGTGATTTATATCTAAACTTCGTTTGATGTGTAGGACTATCGTCAGTGAATCCGTCAATAGTAACTGTGTTCACATCTGCTCCAAATATCTTTATATAAAAAGCTTCTCCAATTCCTACAGAATTGAAAGTTTTTACAGTACTACTAGGATGATCATTATTAATATTAAGTGTTATTGCACCAGCTGCATTTTCTGCATCTACTATGTATAGAGCATTGCGCTGAGGGTGTATATCTGCCGTAGCAGTAATCTCAATTTCAACTGTTTGATCAGGTGAATATATTAACGTATCTTCCCAAAAGTTACCAAAGGCTCGGAACTTAATGGTTTCACCGGGATGAATCCATACACCACCAGCACCAGTAGGATAACTGTTTATAAAAATTCTTTCTTCAAAGGTAGCTAAACCTGATTTACTGATTGGATATTCAACATATACTATTTGACCAGTATAGTGTTTAGTACCCATTGTAATAGTATCAACAAAATAGTTGGCTATTAAGGTCTCTTCAGCAAAGCTGGTAAGAGGTGTGTGTACATAGTCTGCAACACCTATTGATGTACGTATTGCAGTATGATTTTCTACCCATTGGTCAAACTCTACAACATCGCCCGTAGCGGTAGCTGCAACAGCTTCAATACCAATATTAAGGTTTCCACCTTGATTCTCTACAACAACACCATCAGTGCCCTGTAAATCTATATTAGCACTTCCTCCAGAAATTAATAGTGTTGGGTCTTGTGTTCCAGATAATGATAAATTCTGAGCAGCTGGTACTACAGGTAATAATTCCCATGTTGCAGAACCGTCTGTATCTACTGTCCAGACTGAATTATTAGATGCTGGTTGAATATTAGGAATAGCTACTCTATCTAAATTAGTTATCCATTCAGGATTTCCTGATGAAAAATCTATACCAAATCTAGTACCTGTATCAATGTAATCTAAAACATTATGTTCTAAATTTGTAGTAGCAGTACCTTTCTGTAAGGTTAAATAAGATCGTGTAGTATTACCAGTAGTATCATTTACTTGATGACCAAAAGCAACTACTCCATCATCAGCTTGTGACGCAAAGATTGTAGCGTATTGATTACTACCTATGTCTATACCGAATCCAAAGTTAGTACGTAATGAAGCATCTCCTGGTCTATGTGTTGAACTAGCTATTGTTCCTAAAGGAATTACTCCACTTCCAGAATAAATGCCATTTAGACCATCTACATACTCTTTATCTACAAGAGATCGATCAGTAAAATCAGCTGAATAGTCAGCATTATATTCAACACCTTTAAAATTTACCTGCCCTGTAGAATTTGCAATTTTAAAACCACTTGAATTTATATTGACTTTACCATAATCACTAGTCTCTAATGTTATGTTTTCTCCTAACATGGCTGCTCCATTATTATTTAATTCTACAGTAGATACTTGAGTACCTAATGTATCATAAACTGTCATGTAAGCAGCATACCCATTAGCTGAATCTACGCCTACAAAAGCTTCGTATTGACCATCATCAGTTCTTACACCTTTTAAGGGTAAGCCATAGAAGTTTGCAGACCAATCTGTAACACCAGTAAATAATTCTACTGGATGAGCAAGAATATTATCAGACAATGTACCGTCATCTAATATCCTATGTATTTCTGAAGTATCTGTAGCATATACCAATTGATGATAACTATCCGCAACATAAGGTTCATTAGCCGTTAAGTTAGCAAATGTATCGCTATCTATAATATTTATTGTAGTATTAGCCATTTTCTATAATTGATAACCCATCATCACTCAGTTTTATTTTAGACATATCTAGCTTTTTGCTTAGACCATATCCTTCAACTAAACCTGTATTATAAGCTTTATGCTTTTCTTGCTGAGCCAAGGTTTGAAGTAATTTAATTTGTTCCTGTGCCAAGTCTAGTTTGACTTGTAGAGCTGTGGTAGCGAAGAGTTGTATTTTTTCATTATTCTCTTTTAGCTTGCCTGAAAGCAATACTGGTAATTTATGTGTTTTCATCTTAGATTGCAGTTGAAGTTAATGCACCAATGTTATTAACAGTGATACGATATTGGTTAGTGTTAGGTGCTGTGAGGATTAAACCTTTGCTAGAGCTGGCGACAACGAAGTCAGCCATCGTAGCAGTAAAGGATGTATCTTCAAGCTTGAGTGTAGTAGATGTGTCAGAGGTGAATGTTAATGACCCCCCCGTAAAGCTTACGAAACGTTCTTCATTAAAGAAGAATTGGTTAGCAGCAGCTAAGTGATTTTCTACTATTTCATTTGCATAGAATTGGTTATTAGCACCACTGTATGTGATAGCATAGTCTGCAGTATCACCAATGGCGATTACTTCAGATTCAAGACTTTGTAAGTTAGCAGATAAAAGAATATCCATTCCATTAGGTACTACTGTAGTAGAAATACCTAAGCCAGTACCACCAATGGTAAATGTCTCACCATCTGTAATAGTATTAGCTGTACCTGAATCACCATCAATAGTGAAATTATTGAAGCTACCTCCTCCACCAGCTAAGCTAGATACAAGAGGGAAGGTAAAGTTACCATTACCATCATGTGCTACATAGTAGGCTTCTGCGGCAGTTGGGATGTTATTAACAAGATCAAGTAGATCAGCACCTAAGCCGATACCAATTTGCGAACCCGTAGCTAGAGTATCTAATCCAGTACCAGCTAAAAAGCTGATTGTATCTCCATCACCAATAGCGAAAGGTGTACCTGAGTTAGCTGCAGCTGTCCAAGAGGTATTCTCTTGTAATGTAGAGGCTAATACATAAGAAAATGTACCATCTCCATCATGAGTTACTACATAGGAATCGGCAGTAGTTGGAATAGCTGTAAATAAGGTTGTGAGCTCTGTACCTAATCCAATAAGAATATCATCACCTGAGATTACAGTAGCTAAGCCACCAGCACCAAGGAAATCAATTTCTTCACCGTCCATAACCATTCTATCAACACCAGAATCGGCAGTAATAGTAAATGATGTCATACCGTTACCGGGAGACGTGATTAAGTAGAAGTCAGTAACATCGCCTGCTGAACCTCCATTGTGAATGTATGTACCTCCGTCAGAAGACAGGATTACAATATCACCTTCTCCAACAGAAGCATATTGTCCATCATTTGCGATGAAGTTAGCTAAGGTTGTTTCGGCAGTCATGTAAGGAGTAGCCAATTGTAGGTTACTAATAGATAATTCGTTATTAGCATTGATGGATAGGTTGCCTGCTGAACCTGCTTCAATAGTTAATGGGTTTACCCACTCAATTGTGGCTCCTGCTACTCGACTAGGTATCTGACCATCAGTTGCTGTGCCAATACCCTTCAGTTTAACTCCTACTAATAATTGAGTACCTGCTTCTTCAACTGTAACGGCTGTACCTCCAATCTGTGGAAATACTAAGTCAAGTGGAGTAGCTGCACCTAAGTCCAGTGTTGCAGTACCGCTGAAACCATCTAGTACATCAAAACTACCTTTAAATGTATCAGGGTTAGTATATTCAATGTCATTACCTGCACCAACAGACAAAACATGTCCAGTAGTAGCAGCATCCATTCCATCAATACCGATAGTAACAACCTTAGCGGTTGTACCTGTTCCTGTAAGATTAGTTTCTAATCCATTTGTACCTGTAATTTTAACGGTGTCTGAGTCATCAATAGTATCATTGACATCTGCAGTATCGTAAAGGTCAAAGCCATTAAACGATCCGCCTCCACCGACA
>Ga0102810_1000553_pt1 | contig 13743 bp, 13 predicted proteins | sample ColrivemetaGS573_FD_84506 | JGI IMG/M metagenome (GOLD analysis project Ga0102810, IMG submission 84506) | Estuarine microbial communities from the Columbia River estuary - Ebb tide ETM metaG S.573 | ecosystem: Environmental > Aquatic > Marine > Intertidal zone > Estuary | place: USA: Columbia...
AGGTCCAAGGCCTGGCCACACACAAGCTCTTCTCCAGTAACTCGCGGGGATAGGTGGCCTGCAGACGGCTCCAGGGGCGCAGGTGACGCTCTCCATTGGGATGCAGCCGCCAACCGGCATCCTGAACCGTCGTGACGTGTCGAATGGCTGTCAGCGTGTCCTGCAGCGCCCTACGGCCACGCACATGCATATGCACGTCTCCCGAGGCCACCAGGGGCAAGTCCAGTTCACCACCCAGTTCCTGGAGAGTATGCAGACGCTGCCGGTCATTACCGTCTGCCAACAATTCCACGGCCACCCACAAGCACCCCTGGAAGCGCTGCTTAAGCCAGCGCCCTTCACCAGGGTCAGGCTGGGCACCGGGCAACCACAAGACCAGGCAGGCATCACCCAACAAGTCCAGGTCCGTCCTTTCCAGGCTGTAACTGCCTTTCTCGGCAGCTCTTCGGCCACGACTGATGAGTTGGCACAGTTGGGCATAGCCAAATCGATTACAGGCCAGCACCACCAGGCGCAAACCATCATTGAGTCGAAACTCACTGCCAATAATCAGTTTCAGGGATGTATCGCGAGCGGCCACGTAAGCACGCACCACCCCGGAAACCGTGCACTCATCGGTAATGGCCAGGGCCTGGTAACCCAGCTTGATCGCCTGCTTCACCAATTCTTCCGCATGGGAGGCCCCGCGCAGAAAGGTGAAATTACTCAGGCAGTGAAGCTCAGCATACTCACAGCTGCTCACCCGAATATTCCATGCAAGTACCAACCATCACGATTGCGTCTGTCCTGGAAAATCCACAGCAGTTCACCCTGTGTTGTCCGGGCACGGTAATAATCCCGGGTCACGTCACCACCATCCCACCAACCGGTCTCGATGCGTTCGGGCCCGGAGAGCAGGCACAACCGTCCCGCATGACAGGGTTGCCCATTGCGTTGCCCCAGGGCCTGGGGCGTATCCAGCATCCACAAGGGCCTGGCTACACGCTGCCCGGGGTCACCTACCGGGCTGCCACCCTCGCCGCGTCGCCATGCAGCCTCGGGACGATACTCGGGCACCAGGCATAAACCATGGACCGCATCATCGCCCAGTCGTACGCGAAGCCTCTCAACCAGCATGGGTATAGCCCGCTTGTCCTCAGCCTGACCCTCTCCCAGCAAACTCCTGCCGGGTCCAGACAATTCCCTTATGACCCCGGACTCCAGGATCAGGGCCAGTACCGGTGCAGGCAGCGCCTGTTGTTCCAGGCGCCCGGCCAGCAAGCCCAGCAAATGCGTCCGGTCCCGGGTCAGGGACAGGCGTTGCAAGGCAATGCGGGTGGCCGGTCCATCGGTATGCAACAAGCTCAGGCGCAGGCGGTCCACACCCCCCTCACGGGAGCGCAGCAAGCCCACCATTTCCTCTACCAGTCGCTCCAGGGGCAGCAGTAACCGGGTACTGAACTCGGTCTCTGCGGGCAATTCAATGTCACCACGAAAGCGCTGGGGCGCTACAAAGCCGGTTCGTGGATCAGGTCTGCGGCCCAGGGCCTTATCCAGTTCTCCCAGCCGGGTCGGACCAAACCGTCGGGCGAAACCATCCCGGGGCAAGCGCAGGCAGTCTGCAATAGAACGCACACCCATTCGGTAAAGCTGTTCGCTTTGCCGGGTGTCCCAGCCCAGGCACTCCAGGGGCAAACGCCCCAGGGTGCTGGCAAGTAAAGACGTATCGGTCAGCGCTCCTGCTGGTCCGGGCGCCCGGGACAACCACAACGCACCCATGGGCGTGGGAGCCAGGCCTTGCATGACCTGGTAACCCAGCGTCTCCAACTCCCCGACAATCCGCGTCTGCAGGGCCGGCAATCCACCAAACAGGCGCAGACTGCCTTTGAGTTCCAGTAACAAGGCATTCGGTAGCACCAGGCTGACCCAGGAAGTGAATTGCCCGGCCCAGGCTGCAAGGCGCTCCAGGCTCGCCTGTTCACGATCAGGATCACGCTCCAGGACCCGCAACTGGGGAGCCAGGGCGAAGGCGGCATTCAGTCCCATCCCCGGATACAGCCCCGCAGCAAGCCCCGGGGCGTTGCAGGCCACCAGGCAGCGATGACTGCCCTCGCCTTCCACCACGGCCACCGCCTCATCGCTGGGAGCAAAGATATCCAGCGCCAGGCGGGGCAGTTGCAGGGCCAGCCATAACTGTTCGTTTGAAGCAGATGAAATATGAGCGGGAGATCGGTTTACAGGCCGTGGGGCAGGAACCGGGAGTTCATTCGGAAAAAGCGGGAGGGAGCGCTCTTGTAGCTTTGCCATGGGGATAACAGCGACTTTGCCGAATCACGGCGAGGGAAAATCCGGCTTGTCCAGCACCATCGGCTGGCCTCCCCGGTTCTTCAGTATATGTATTCGCAACCCCTGCCCAGAGGAGCTCAAGTGCATGCGCAGTGCCGCCACCGAGTGCTCTCCCAGGGCCCGTGCCGGACGAAACAGTATCACCATGCAAGAGCTTGATTCGGCAGCCAGTTGCAAGCGTCTCTGGGAGGGAACGGGTACGCGATCCGCCCATAGCAAGACGGCGGCACACTGACCGCTGCGCAAGGCCTGCTCCGCGGCCCACAGGCCATCGCTGGCACTGGGGGCATGTACAACCAGGATGCGCGACAGGTCTATATCAGCATCCGACAAGGCGGGTGCGTAAGGGGTAAACGGTGGGGCTATCCAAACCAGCCAACCCTGTTCGCCACCTTCCTGCACCCGTTGTCGCAAGGCGGGCAATAACAGGCGCAGCTCTCCCAGTCCGTAGCAATCAAGAACGATCTCGCTCAGGGCGCCCAGGGGCCAGCCTCCACCGGGCAGCGATGCATCCAGCCAGGCGAAACCGCTGGACTGGGCAGGCACGGCACGACCGCTGCGGCCTCGCCATACGCCCGGGTTATGCAAGAGCGCTTCCAGGGCTCCTTTCACGCTCTGCCGATATCCCTGCGCATAACGCCGACGACCACGCCTTCAATGACCAGCGGTTGTTCCCGCAAATCCAGTCGCATTGGCGCAAAATCCGTATTTTCAGGCAGCAGCCAGACCAGTTTACCTTCCTGCCGATAACGCTTGACGGTAACTTCGTCCTCCAGTCGCGCGACAACAATCTGGCCGTTACGAATTTCCGGTGTGCGGTGAACCGCCACCAGGTCTCCGTCCAGAATACCGGCATCTCGCATACTCATGCCGTGTACCTGCAACAGGTAATGAGGCTTGGGATTAAACAGACCCGGATCGATCTGGTAGCGGGCTTCGATATGTTGCTCGGCAAGAATCGGATGACCTGCTGCTACCCGCCCAACCAGTGGCAAGCCCATCTGGTCGCGCAGGGAATCACACAGGCGGATACCCCGGGAAGTGCCTGCCATCAGTGCAATAGCGCCTTTGCGCTCCAATGCCCTGAGATGTTCTTCCGCTGCATTCGCCGATTTGAACCCCAGGTCCCGGGCGATTTCCGCTCGTGTGGGGGGCATGCCCGTCTCTTCGATGAAGTCCCGGATGAAACTCAGAACTCGCTGCTGGCGGGGGGTTAATTCGTTCATATTTATTTCCTGTACACATAAACAGTATGTGAATATATACAGCTAAGTCGGGTGCCTGGCAAGCCCTGTTCCCGTCTGCCAGCTACCGCCGGGGGAAACCCCGCCTCCGGCCGCAAAAATTTTTGCGCCTATTTGTCATTAGTCTATGAAAAAGAAAAGCTTCCCCCTGCTATATACGTATATTCCCCTTGCTTACTTATGGTCAATTCGTTATCGTTCCATGGTGTTTGATGCGTGGCAGCATTATTTTCCCGCTTGGACGCAAGAAAGCTTTCTTACTGAATATTTGAATTTAGGGGATCTATAGATGAACAATAAATTGCAGAATGCAATGAAAGTCGGAACCTTGGCTCTGGCCTTGGCCCTGGCTTCTGGTTGTGCAAACCAGGAACTGAAAGACGCCGTAGCTACCGCACAGGCCGCTGCTGATTCAGCAACTGCTGCCGCTAACTCAGCCAAGTCTTCAGCTGATGCCGCCAGCCGCGCTGCCAGCGACGCCAAGCAGATGGCCTCCAGCGCCCAGAGCACTGCCGACCAGGCTGCTCGTGCCGCTGCCGAAGCTCAGGCTTGCTGCGATCGCAACGCTGAAAAGATTGACCGCATGTTCGAAAAGGCCATGCGCAAGTAATCTGATTGCTTGAGTAAAAAAAAACGCCGCGGCCTCAAAACCGCGGCGTTTTTTTATGCCTGATTTTCATGCCCTGGAGCAATGGCTTTTATAACGCATTCACGGCTATCTCACCCGTATCCTGACGCCCGGGTGATGAATCCGACATCTGTCCGGGAAGACCATCGGCACGATCGAAAATTGTCCTGACCAGTTCCCAGTCCACCGGCCCATTTCTCCGGGCCGTGGCAGCCACCAGCATTTCAGTCACCGAGGTCATATCCTTGCCCAGGGTCTCGGCATCTTCCTCAAGCGGCTGGTGAGCTTCCAGGTACAACGCATCCAGGGACCAACCCACCTTGTAAGGCTGGTTGATAATCAGCACCTTCTCACCCACCGGAACCTGCTCGAACAAGGCCTCGATGTCCTCGGGATACATCCGAATACAACCGTGAGTTACGCGCATCCCTACGCCAGCTGGCTTGTTCGTGCTGTGTATCAGATAACCAGGAATGCCCAACCGCATGGCAAAGGCGCCCAGCGGATTATCCGGACCGGCCGGAACAATCTTCGGCAGCGGATCGCCATCCTCTGCATGTTCTTTACGAATGGATTCGGGAGGATACCAGGACGGATTCCTGACTTTCTTGACAACCTTGGTCTGTCCCATGGGTGTCTGCCAATCCATGCGACCGATACTGATGGGGTAAGTCACCACCACCGGCGCCTCCCCATTGACCGGCTTCGGATAGTAGTACATCCGTAATTCAGGAAGATTCAGCACCACGCCCTCGCGAGGGGCCCGGGGCAATATGAAACGAGTGGGCAGCACCACGGTAACCCCCTCGCCGGGAATCCACGGATCCAGGTCCGGGTTCGCACTCACGATATCTTCAAACCCCACATCATGGGCACGGGCGATATCCAGCAGGGTTTCCTCATGGGTGGCCTCCACCGTTGTGATGGCACCAATAAGGTCCACATCCGCTGGCGGAAGCACATAGGTTGCGGCCAGGGCTGCCGGAGACACCAGTGTCGCGGCAATGACTAACAGCGCCCGGGCTGTCCTGAATTGTGTATTAACGTTCTTCATGCTCAATGACTTCAGTTTCCTTCTCTGCAAGTTCCATCCACTCACGCACGTCCGCGTCAGCCAACACCCACTCCAGGTACTCTTTCGCCAGGTCGCTTTTGGCCAGCCCATAAGTGTGGAAGCGCAATAATACCGGGATAAGCATGGAATCTATAATTGTAAAGTGACCAAACAGGGCTCCGTTGCCTGGTTTCAGCCCCCGGCAAACCTCCAGCCACTGCTCAACCCGGGCCAGGTCCTGCATGGCCTGGGGTGAGCCCTGCACCTGGCGATCCCGGGCCCGGCAACTCATCGGAAACTCATCCCGCATGGCCATCAGACCCGAGTGCATTTCCGCAGAAATACTCCTGGCTATGGCCCGGTGAGAGGGATTATCCGGCCATAACCGGGCCTCGCTGAACTGTTCGGCAAGATATTCAGAAATCGCCAACGAGTCCCAGATGGTCAGATCGCCTGCCTGGAGCACGGGCACCCGCCGGGTAGGAGAATACTCTCCGATTCGCTGCTGGAACTCGTCGGTATCCATGGGAATACGCACCACATCAAAGTCGACACCTGTTTTGCGCAGGGGCAACCAGGCCCGCAAGGACCAGGATGAATAATTCCGATTTCCGATTACCAGTGTGAATGGCTTGGGCATTTTGTCTCTCCGTACCTTCATTGTTCTCGAAATAATGGTGTTTCGCCGCCAAATCAGACCTCCAGAGCAGCTCCGGATTCATGTCAGCGGCGCAAAGTCGTCTACCCTATTTTGCGGGAAACCCCTGCTAATGCACTCACCGTCTCCAATTTGCGACAGTTTTTTGCATTACACTTTACTTTTGGTGTATATTGCTAGGCCCTGTTTTACATAGACTTTAAATAAATTTCTGGTTTTTCTGAAAAAGCCAATTGTGATGCAGATCACAGTTTTACCAAAGTCTAGAGAATAGGGTAGTCGTCCGAATCGAGGGAACGCGATGAGTCTGCGCCACATTAAAACTGCTGATGGCAGTATTGAAGCAGTACCTAGCCAGAAAGATAAACTGGACCAGTGGAGCCCTGCTCAACTGGCCCTGAAGCAGGACAAGGAATCCAGTCCTGCTAAAGGCGGATCGCTAACTACTGGCTGGAATCCCGCCGAAGTCTGGCGTCAAAGAATTAAAAGATAAGCTGTCCGGGCCGCACGCCGGAAGCCGAACTGCGCTAGTAGCGAATTAGCGCCGACCCCCAGGTAAATCCACCACCAAATGCTTCGAGCAAGAGCAAGTCGCCGCGCTTGAGCTTGCCGCTTCTCACCGCCACATCCAGGGCCAGCGGAACCGATGCTGCCGAAGTATTGCCGTGATCCTGAACCGTCAGAATCACTCGCTCCATGGGCATGCCCAGTTTCTTTGCTGTTGCCGTGATAATACGATTATTCGCCTGGTGGGGAATCAACCAGTCAATGTCAGATTTATCAAGGTTATTGGCTGCCAGTGTCTGCTGGACGATCTCACCCAACTTGGTAACCGCCACCTTGAAGACTTCGTTGCCGCGCATCTTGATGCGGGCTTCACCGAGTTCATCCGAATCCCGGGGGCAGGACACGCCACCGGTGCTGTAAAGCAAGTCCTTGTAAGCGCCGTTGGCATTCAGATGGGTCGAAATCACGCCCTCCTCTTCGGAAGGCTTGAGGATCACCGCGCCTGCGCCATCACCAAACAGCACGCAAGTCTGGCGATCTTCCCAGTCAACAATCCGCGACAGGGTTTCTGCACCAATGACCAGGGCGCACTTGGCTTCGCCACATCGGATGTACTTATCGGCAATACTCAACGCATAGATAAAGCTACTGCATGCAGCTTCCACTGACATGGCTGGCGCTTCGCCAAATCCCAACGCGTGTGCAACAAGGCAACCCACATTAGGGAAAATGCGGTCCGGGGTGGTGGTGCCGACAATCACAAAGTCGATCTCTTCGGGCCCAACACCGGCCGCTTCCATCGCCTTGCGCGCAGCCTCGGTCGCCATGGTGCTAGTGCTCTCATGGTCGGCCGCGATGTGTCGCCGCTCAATACCTGTGCGACTCAGAATCCATTCACTGGTGGTGTCCACCATGGTTTCGAGTTCGGCATTTGTAAGAATCTTTTCCGGCAAGTAACGTCCGGTACCAACAATTCGAGAATTCATAATTTTAATTTTTCTCTAATGTCCGGCGAATCTGCTGAGGAACGTCTTTTTCGATCTCTACCGCAGCAGTGCGTAGTGCGTTCTGAAACGCCAATTCATCGGCGCTCCCGTGACTTTTTACCACGATACCGTTCAAACCCAAAAGGCTGGCACCATTGTACCGCCGGGGATCCATCCTCGCCCGCATGGCCCGCAGTGCCGGCAAAGCCGCCAGGGCCTGCAACTTGCGCAACCATCCACGATTGAACTCCTCGCGCAGGCTGTAGGAAATCATCTGGGCAGCGCCTTCCATGGTCTTCAAGGAGATATTCCCGGTAAAACCGTCGGTGACTACCACATCCACGGTGCCCTTGAAGATATCGTTACCCTCGACAAAGCCCACGTAGTTCAGGGAACTGGCCTTGAGCAACCCATGGGCCTCGCGGACCGTATCGTTTCCCTTGAGTTCTTCCGAGCCAATATTCAAAAGGCCGACTCTCGGTGCTTTCATGCCGTGAAAGTCAGAAGCCACGACCGAACCCATAACACCAAACTGAAATAACTGGTCCGCCGAACACTCAGAGTTAGCGCCCAGGTCCAGCATGTGGGTATGACCACCAATGGCCGGGACGGCAGACATAATTGCCGGCCGGTCGATACCGGGCAGGGTCTTGAGAACAAACTTGGCGGTGGCCATGAGAGCGCCGGTATTTCCCGCGCTCACGCAGGCATCGGCGTCACCTTGCTTGACCAGGTTGATGGCAACCCGCATTGATGAGTCCTTCTTCTTGCGAAGGGCATCAACAGGCTTGTCGTCCATGGTGACAATTTCGGAACTGTGCTGGATCCGGATCTGCCCCGATAAATTGGCCGGAACCATAGGCTCCAGCACTGACTTATCACCAACCAGGATAAATATCAGCGCAGGATTCTCGCGTGCCGCTGCCAAAGCAGCAGGCACACAAACACGAACGCCGTAGTCGCCACTCATGGCGTCCACGGCGATCGTCATTTTGCGAGATTTGGAATTAGCAGCCGGGGAGTTCAATTAAGCTCTATCCCGATGACCCCGCATTCACTGCGAGGCCGTCGCAAGGTCGACTTACTCGTCGTCCTGAACCTGCTGAGTCTCGATCACTTTCTTGCCGCGGTAGTAACCGTCAGCGCTTACATGGTGGCGCCTGTGGGTTTCACCGGAGGTGGGGTCCACGGACAAGGTGGGCTTGGACAAGGAATCGTGCGAACGACGCATGTCCCTGCGAGACGTGCTCTTTCGATTCTTTTGAACGGCCATTGCTATCTCCTGATACTGAATTCAATAAATGCGTAAATCGTTTTAATGTCCCTTTCCCTTGCTCGCCATCAAATCGGCCAACGCAGAAAACGGTCTGGTAATCTCTTCTTTCGGTTCTGCCTCATCGGAAACTTCTCCGACCCTGGCTCGCCCCAAACATTCAGCCCCCTCGCCATGCATGGGAACCAACGGTATTCGCAGTAAAAGCTCATCTTCCACCAACGGCAGTAAATGAACCTCGTCAAGCTTGAGTCCAAGATCATCTGCATCAAGCAAACAAATCAACTCAAACCCTTTTGGAAGCCCTTCGACCTCCTGCTCCTTCTCACTCACAGCAAGCTTAACTGGGCCGGCCAGGGAATAATCCATGGCCTCCATGCAACGCTGGCAGGTCAGTGTTACCGAACCCTCCAGATTGCCCCTGAGAAACACCAAGTCGTGTTCCCCGGAGAAGCGTAAACTTACTCGAATGACGCCTTCGTCCGATTCGCCAGCCTTGTTGTTTGCAGGCGTAGACAAAGCGATCACACGCTCAAAATCCGACAACGGCAACTCAGCCTCTATTGAAGCTTCTTGCCGGGCCAGTTCCCGAAGATTCACCTGTCCTGTGAGTGAGCGCGACATAATCGGCCAATTTTACTCGGATAAACTTGGCCAGTCAAAGTGTTATGAGATATTTTCTGAAGAGCAAGAAACCCTGACAGGCGAGCAAATATTAGGCAAACTGTGCGCCCCAGAAGCCCAAACACCGGAATTCCCGCATGCTTAACCCCTCCCCCAAGCTGATCCTGGCCTCCACTTCGGCCTACCGGAAGGCCCTGCTTGAGAGGCTAAACCTGCCGTTCGAGGCTATTCCGTCCAATGCGGACGAAAGCGCTGAAACCAACGAAAACAACCGGGAACTGGCTGCCCGCCTCGCTTACGCCAAGGCCCAGGATGTCTGGAAAGACCACCCTGAAGCCATTGTGATCGGCTCTGACCAGGTGGCCGACCTGGATGGGGAGCGACTGCGCAAACCCGGCACCGACGAACGCGCAATCGCCCAGCTACAACGCTGTAGCGGGAAAACCGTCAATTTCTATACTGCGGTGGCGATTCTCGGACCGGGCGGCACCAGGGTCGATCACCTGGATATAACAGAGGTCAGCTTCCGGCACCTGAAACTGGCGGAAATTCAACGCTACGTCCAGGTAGAACAACCCCTGGACTGCGCCGGGGCGTTCAAGGCAGAAGCCCTGGGAATAAGCCTGTTTACCGCGATAAACAGTGAGGACCCCACAGCCCTGACCGGATTGCCACTAATCTGGGTCAGCAACAGCCTCAGGGACCTCGGGTTACCCAATCCCTGACCACGCCCCTGGGGTTAGCCTCCCGCGGACATGATTTTGTCCATGGCGCTGGACAAATCTTCCGGCAACGGCGCATTCACCAGCACTGATTCACCCGACTTGGGGTGAATAAAGCTCAGGGCGGTGGCATGCAGGAACATCCGCTTCAGACCCAGTTTCGCCAATTCCTTATTCCACTCTTTGTCACCGTACTTGGGATCACCGGCAATCGGGTGATCCAGTGCTGAGGCATGAACCCGAATCTGGTGAGTACGGCCTGTGCCAATCTTTACTTCCACAAGGGATGCCGCCTTGGAGGTCTCGACCGGGCGAAAAAAGCTCAGGGCATACTTGCCCGATTCATCCACCGTTACGTGCCGCTCTCCGCCCTGGCGTGTATGAGTCGCAAGGGGAAACTCGACCTTGCGAGCCCCGTAATCCCAATGCCCCCGGACCAGGGCGAGATAATGTTTTTCCACCTGGCTTTCTCGCAACTGCTCGTGAAGAGCCCTCAAGGCACTGCGTCGCTTGGCCAGGATCATGCAACCACTGGTATCGCGATCCAGGCGATGGACCAGCTCCAGATAGTGCAAATCGGGCCTGGCGGCCCTCATTAACTCAATCACGCCATGGTTGATCCCGCTGCCGCCGTGACTGGCCATTCCAGAGGGTTTGTTGATTACCAGCAGGCGATCGTCCTCAAACAGGACATGCTCAAGCACCCTCTTTGCGCGGGATTCGCTGGGCGGAGCCCCTGGCACGGCAGCCCGCACCGGAGGGATTCGGATCAGATCGCCCGCACACAACTTGTGGCTGGGCTGGACCCTGGATCGGTTCACCCTGACCTCACCCTTGCGAATAATCCTATAAATGAGGGTCCGGGGGACTCCTTTGAGCTCCCGCATCAGGAAATTATCCACCCTTTGCCCGGCAAACTCGTCCTCGATGGTCACCAACCTCACACCCGTCTTAGCCGAAGCCTCGGTCATCCTATTGATCTTCCGTTGATAGTGGTCAAAACGGTTGTTATAGTACCTCACTGGCGACCCGTATGCGTCTGATTGCAAAAGCGTAACGGGTCTTTTGAGTTTTAGAACCAAGCCCGTCGGGCTTGGGGATGTTTTTACCTGGGCACATAGCCCCCGTTGGGCTGACGATGTCTCGGAGACGCGCTGAATTGCCCCGCCTGAACAAGGTGGAGGGCAAAGGAAATGGAACGTCTGCCGTGAATATGCTCGGGCAGGATTTTACGAGAATCGCTGGCGCTTGACGCCGCGGTAGGTTGAACGAAGATCACGACAATAAATATTCGAACTTCCACCCTCTAGACGACCTTGCCTGAACCGGGACACACGGCCCCGCGCATAACTTTGCGAGTTGGGACCGATGAAGAGAATGTTAATTAATGCTACTCAGCAGGAAGAACTGCGAGTTGCAATGGTCGACGGCCAAAAGCTGTATGACCTTGATATAGAAAGCCCTGGCCGGGAGCAGAAAAAGGCCAATATATACAAGGGCAAGATCACCCGATTGGAACCGAGCCTTGAAGCCGCGTTTGTAGAATACGGCGCAGATCGGCACGGTTTCTTACCGTTAAAAGAAATTTCCAGCGAATACTTTGTTAATAATCCCTCCTCCGGCGGTCGGGTGAATATTAGGGAAGTGCTTCGGGAAGGACAGGACATTGTTGTCCAGGTGGAGAAAGAGGAGCGCGGCAATAAAGGCGCTGCCCTGACCACCTTTGTCAGCCTGGCTGGCCGATTCCTGGTACTGATGCCCAACAACCCTCGTGCGGGCGGCGTTTCACGTCGCATTACCGGCAACGACAGGGACGTGGTCCGGGACTCTTTCAAGGAAATGGAGATCCCCGAAGGGATGGGCGCCATTGTGCGCACAGCCGGCGTGGGCCGTTCCGCAGAAGAACTGCAGTGGGACATGGACTACCTGTTGACCGTATGGAATGCGATCAAGGTGGCCGCAGTCAATCTCCCCTCCCCGATTCTGATTTACCAGGAAAGCAACGCCATATTGCGCGCCCTGCGTGATCATCTAAGCAACGATGTGGGCGAAATCCTGATTGATGGACAGGCCACTTTCGATGAGGCGAAGGAGTTCATGGAGCGCGTAATGCCCCAGAACATCCGCAAGCTGAAGCTTTATGATGACCCCACACCGCTATTCACCCGATTCCAGGTAGAAAGCCAAATTGAATCGGCATTCTCCCGTACGGTGAGCCTGCCTTCTGGCGGCAGCATCGTGATCGACCATACCGAAGCGCTGGTAGCCATTGATATCAACTCGGCGAGAGCGACCAAGGGCGGCGACATCGAAGCCACCGCATTTAACACCAACCTGGAAGCGGCGGACGAAATTGCACGTCAGCTGAGAATCCGGGACAACGGCGGCCTGATCGTGATCGACTTTATCGATATGGGCCCGCAGAAGAACCAGCGTGAGGTCGAGAATCGGCTACGTGAAGCCGTCAAGGCTGACCGGGCCCGGGTTCAAATCGGACGAATCTCCCGATTTGGACTCATGGAAATGTCCCGTCAGCGTCTGCGCCCCTCACTTGGCGAATCCACTCACCAGGTCTGCCCCCGCTGTACCGGCTCTGGCACCATCCGCGACGTGGAATCCCTGTCACTGGCATTGCTAAGGCTGATTGGTGAGGACGCCCGCAAGGAGCGCACCTCAAAGGTAATCGCCCAATTGCCGGTAGAGGTAGCAACCTACCTGCTCAATGAAAAACGCGACTGGGTGGTTCAACAGGAAAAATCTCATGGTGTAGAGCTGATCCTGGTTGCCAACCCTAATTATGAAACACCGAATTACAGCATCCGTCGCGTCCGTGATGACGCAACGGACCTGCCCGAGAACGCGGGCATAAGCTACCAGATCCCGATGCCTGATGAAGATGTGGCCAAGGAACCTGACTACGCGGCGCCCAAGCCAGAGGCAGTCAAAGCCGTGGTTTCAGGCATCGTTCCCCAGACTCCGGCTCCCAAACCCGTGGTGATAACCGAAAAGGGCCCCGGCCTCATCGCAAGATTGATTGCCTGGTTAAAGCCCAAGGACAAGCCGAAAGCAAAACCGACACCTGCACGTTCATCCAGACCGTCTGGCAAGGGACGCACAGATTCTCGCCGTCCCCGCAAGGGAGAGGGCGAAGCCCGCTCAGGACGCAACCGCGACAGATCCCGCAGGGCACAAGGCGGCGATCAGCAGAAGCAACGTGGTGACGACGCCAACAGGCGGAAACGCACAAAGCGCCCCAATCAGGATGCCGAGCAGTCTTCCGATAACAAGAATGAGTCGGTTGTCGACAAAGATATCCAGGCCGATACCGGTGCCGAAGGACAGCAAGCTGCGACAAGTCGCTCACGCCGAGGCGGACGTCGCAGGCGCAGGCGTTCAGGTCGTGGCGGCCAGGGTGGCCAGACCCAGGGTCAGGAAACCACACAGCAAGATACTTCAGGTGGCGAACAGGCCCCGGCTGCTCAGCAACAAGACGCACCGGCAACCGCAAAGACGCCGGAACAGTCCCAGCAAGAACCCAGGCAGCCCAGGCAACGCCGCCCAAGACGCAGGCCTCAGGAAGACAATAGAGGCGACGCCAATGCATCAGGACAGGGCGCAGACTCCAGCCAGCCTGCAGCACAACCTGCTCCGGCTCCGGTAGCCCCCAGGCCAGCGGCACAACCTGCTCCGGCCCCGGTAGCCCCCAGCCCTGGCGCACACCC
>Ga0102810_1000557_pt1 | contig 13724 bp, 23 predicted proteins | sample ColrivemetaGS573_FD_84506 | JGI IMG/M metagenome (GOLD analysis project Ga0102810, IMG submission 84506) | Estuarine microbial communities from the Columbia River estuary - Ebb tide ETM metaG S.573 | ecosystem: Environmental > Aquatic > Marine > Intertidal zone > Estuary | place: USA: Columbia...
ACCTCCTCCCATCTATAAAGTAGGTTCGATAAGTTTTTTAAAACATCAATGCGTTGGCTTATTGCCTCTTCGGGAGTTAACATACCCATTTCGTAGTTTCTTAAAATGTTATTCTCATCCTCTTCTGCTTTTTTCATCAACTCACGATTAATCTGTCTTCTCAACACTCGTTTGTCGATTTCGTGTTGTTTTTCTGACTCTTTTAACTGTTCTTGTAATTTTTTTAAATCTGACATTTTGCTACTTTTTTATGATTAATATTAATTTATAATTCAAAGATACAATATATATATATACAATCCAAAAGTATGTTTAGATATGTTTGTCGGACATTATATTGGACAGCATCGGTTTTTTAGATTTACCATCGGCAGAGCGTGGTGTGTTCGTGATAAAAAACTAAGTGGTTCTCGTTATAAAAAACGGGGCATAAAAAACTATGGCTCTATAAAAAACATACGGGTTTTGTACGGGTTTACGGGGATTTTACAGGGGTCTTAAACAACAACGAAATAACATAGTAATAAACGCTTGGAGTTATTGCACGTCCGAGGCGTTCTATAAAGAATGTTTAGCTAAATGAAACATATATTTGTATATATAAAAAGATATACTTATATTTGCTATACAATTTAATTATAACGCTCTAAATACGAGAGCACAAAAAGTAGCAATATGAAAACACTTTACGAACAACTATCAGACGATAGCAGAAAAAAATTAGAAATCGAGGCAGAAAAATTCCCTTACGGAGTTAGCGCACTTATAGATATTCTAAAAGAAAAAAACTTTTATGCTCACTTGACTATTATCGAGGCATTAAACGTACTTACTTATTTAGGTATTAAAGATGTATTTGGCTTGGTGGTATTATCTGAACTTTTTAAAGAGGAATAGTATGAGAACACTAATAGAACTACAAGAAAAAGCAAATGACGCATTGAAATATAGAATTTCAGAGTGCGAGGTTAAAGTTAACGAACACGGAATTAGAGTTAAAAGAGCTGTAATCCCTACTGAGAGATGCGGTATTAATGATTGGTTTCAAAAATTTACGGTATGAAAACATATTATTGGATAAGAGGCGTATGGTATGATTTACCTTATTTTAAAATAAGTGAGGTAATCTTAAAAGAGAAATTACATAATTATGGGTTTCGTTTTAGTAACAAAGGTAAACTTAAATTACTGCGACTATTTGAAATCGATACAAAGGAAGAGCTAAGAGCATTTAGTAACGTTATTGTAAATTCATTCGATATAAAACATATCTACAAAAGCCACGCTATAAACTCAAGATACAAACAGAGGATTCAATTCTCACTTTTTAAACATTTAGAACCTTACTTAGACAATTAAAAAATTATGGAAAATTTAAAGATTTACACAGCAATAGATGATACTGGAATGTACAACGATGATTTTCGCTACGGTGGAACGTACTTACACGGTCAAATTGAAACCGACAACCATTACGATATTTTCGCATTTAGTAAAAAAACTGATTTTGAAGAGGGAATACATTACTTTAAGGTTAACGATAGATGGGTTGTGTTCTTTTTGTATAAACCTGAGCGATTTACAATGAATGAATGGCGAGGATATTTAGTTTATGCTAATGATTATGAAGAGTTAGTATTCTGCGCAGAGCAATTTAATAAAAGAAAGCAAGACATTTAATTATGAAAGATTATAAAATAATAAGTGCTTATCACGAAGAAATGGAAACTGATAAATGGGTTAACGAGATACCTTACATTAAATTCCCTAAAGAATGGAGAGTTAAGATAACGCCAGGATTTGGAGGTGCTATTATTCGTTTTCGGATAGCAAAAGATAAGGCAGAGGTTAGTGTATATTTAGACTGCTACGACCAATTAGGATGTTATGGTAGTCCGTATTGGGAGATTTACCCAGTAAATAATGACATTCAGCGTGTCGGTATCAATGATATAGATTGGTTGTTAATGTATATCTCTTTGAGTATAAGACAACAAAATAGCCACTAATTGTTAAAGTTTTGTTAAAGTTCTTACAGGGATTAGGATAGCTTTATACACTAACGTATATTTGTAGTATAAAAATAAGTATTAATTTAAAAGTAGCAAAAAATGGATTTACAAATTAAGTACAAAGAGCACGAGTTTACGGTAAAATGTGAAGAGGGTTCTGAGGAGAATGTCTTTATTATTATTAATATAGAAGAGTTTACCTCAGATGTAATCGAAAGATTTAACGATGAAACATTCTTTAACGAATACGTTGGGATGGAGTACAACAATTCAGATTCTGATAAAATTATCAGACGCATTAAAAAATCGTTAGCAAAATTTATTATTGAAGATACTGGCGAAACCGATACTCAAGAAGAAGAGGTGGTTGTTGAGGTTGTTCAAAAAAATGGAAAGTCAAAACCTAAGCCAGAGGGTGCTATTGACCGTATCATATTTGAAACGGTTGAGAGAGCATTAAGTTCTGAGGAATCACGAACAGAAATAGATACTCTAATTAAGGACTTGATAAAAGAAAATGGCGTTGTTCCTTTCCGTAAGATATTAGAGGTAAAAAAAGGAAATGCTAAACCTAAAGATGTTGGGTTACAACACTACGAATTTGAGCGTATATTTAAAACGGTTGCCGCAGGTGTTCCTATTGCGTTGGTCGGACCAGCTGGGTCGGGTAAAACTACAATAGTTTACAATGTAGCTAAGGCTCTTGAAATGGAGTTTGCTTCACAATCAGTTTCTGCTCAATCTACTACATTTGATTTCTTCGGTTATAAAAACGCTAAAGGAGAATATGTATCAACTCTATTCAGAGAAAAATACGAAAAAGGTGGCGTTTACTTACTTGACGAATTTGACGCTGGAAACCCTAACGTACTTGCCGCACTTAATCAAGCAACGGCAAACGATATAGCACCTTTCCCTGATAAGATGGTAGAAAAGCACAAAGATTTCATTATTGTAATGGCAGGGAATACTTACGGTTTAGGAGGTACAATAGATTATGTAGGTCGTAACAAGATAGATGCGGCTACCTTAGACAGATTTGTTTTTATCCACGTAGATTACGATGAAGAGTTAGAAGAGCAGTTAGCAATCAATAAAGATTGGTGTAAGAGAGTTCAACGTTTTCGCAGAATTGCAAAGGACAAAAAGGTTCGTGTGATTATATCTCCGAGAGCAACTTTTAATGGTGAGAAACTATTGAATGTAGGAATACCTCAGAAAAAGGTTGAGGATATGGTAATCTTCAAAGGGTTGACACAAGATGAACGTAACTTGATAAATATATAATTATGGCAAGAGATGTAGTAATAGAGCAATATAGCTACGCATCATTAGTTAGCGAGGCTATGACAAGAGAAAGACATCCGAACTGCTCAAGCAAATCTTCAAGGAGTGGGGATTTTAGTTTCTCACAGACAAAATCGATAGAAGAGGCAGAAGAGTTTGCAATTAGAGGATGGGATTTAGGACTTAAAGAGTACGTTATTGAAGATGGTTTATTAGTTAGTGGTAGTACTGAATTACACGCAAGTTTAGCAGGTTCTTTGCCTCACGTACAAAATCATATTATGGGATTCCCTCAAGAAATGTATCAACTCTATGATACGAGGGAATATAATTTGCCTACATTAGATATTGTAGTTAACTTAGCATATTCTGCAAGTCAGAATAGTAAGGACGCATTAAATTTTGGCAAGTCTTTGGTTTCTTATATAAACGCAATGGCTTCAAAAAGAAATATTAGATTAACTGGGGTCTTTGCCTCAAAGCAAAATAACGTTGACGCATATCAGTTTATAACGCTAAAAGACTTTGATTCTGCTCTCGTAATTAATAATATAGCCTTTGCCTTTCATCCAAGTTTTTTTAGACGACTATGGTTCTCTATTTTAGAGGGTAAGGAATATTTTAGCTGGGGGTACGGTTCTCCTATTTGGAAATATAAAGATGTAGTTGAAAAAGAATTGAAAGGCAGTAAATCAGACGAAACCATTTATTTTAAAATATTAAATGATATTAGTAAGTATGATTGGGGTGTAGAAGATTTAGATGATGTTACTTTATAGTATGGGTTTGCTACTCCCATACGTTGTTGGTTTTCCAACCTTAGACCCTGCTCATTTTGAGTGGGGTTTTTGTATTAATATAACCCTTTGACAGTAGTTGTTAAAGTTTTGTTAAAGTCCAAAAAACTGTGAAATAATAGAATAATAATGATTAAATTTAAGTATTAATAATAAAAAACAATAAATTATGTCAGAAGTAGCAAAAAAAGTAGAATTATTGATGTTAGCTTTTAGCTTGAAATCAAAGAATGAAATATTAAATGTTGAGGCAAATATTTTAGAAGAGGAATCTCAAATGTTATGTGTATTTGGATTAAAAATAAACGATGAAGAAACTGCTGAAATTTTAGTAAAGAGGCTTATCGAGATTAAAGATAGAATGAAACACTTATCTGAGTTATCAAGTAACCTAATTAAAGAACTTAAAGAGGCAGACGAATTGGATTGCATACCTAATATCAATAACGATGTCGATTTTAGCGAATTATTAAAAGGAATACATAAAAACTAAATATATGAAAAATTTTAATCAAAAGTTATGGGATATTAAAAATAATCTCCCAAAATTCAAAAAAGCATCAAAAGGCTTTAAATTCAAGTACACAAACTTGAGCGATATTGAAAAAGGATTGTTGCCAGTTCTTGAAAAATATAAAATAGGATATACTCACCACTTAGATACTTTAGCTGGTAACAACGTTTTAGTTACTACTATATTTGATTTAGAAAGTGATGTAAAAGATATTCATAGACTAACAATACCAAACGATGTTAAACTCGCAGGTATGAATGACTATCAAAGTTTAGGTTCTGCCTTGACTTACTTTAGACGCTACCATTTAGTTGTAGCTTTTGGTATCTTGACCGATGAAGATGTAGACGCTCTTACTCCTGCCGTTGCTAAAACCGATATTAAGCACGTTGAAAAAGTGAAACAATTAATTTCAATAGGTCGTGCTAAGTCAACATTAGAAAAATACTTTAGAACGTATGAATCAAAAATGACGACAGAGGATAAAAAAATAATTTCAGAACTAATTAATAATACTAAATAATGGAATCAAATAGACCTTATATAAGCTATTCTCAGTACGCATTATTCAAAAGTAGTCCAAAGGCTTACTATGAAAAATATGTACTCGACAAATCACCAAAAGGAACTAAATATCAGCAGTTCGGTAAAAGATTAATGGAAGATTTAGAATTTGCTGAATTACGGCATACTCCTAAAAGACTTAGAGATTTAACAGAGGGTAAAATAATTGAGTATGAATTGACAGCGAAATCTAAGCAAGTCCATAAAGATTTATTCGGGATTATAGATGTTCTTTCAACCAATAAACAAAGTTTTTTTGAAATAAAAACTGGAAAGCTACCGTGGACAAAAGCAAAAGTTATGAAAGACGAACAAATGCTATTCTACGCACTTATGATTTTTCTTGAGTTTGGGGTAATACCAAGTGCTAAATTAATTTGGATTGAGACAGAAGATACTGATGATAATTCAGTAAAATTCACAGGCAAGATTGAAGAGTTTACACGTGAGTTTACTTTAGAAGAGTTAGTATGGTTCGAGAATGAATTACTAAATTTTGAAAATGATTTAGATGAATACGAAATGTCAATAGTAGAGGTAGATACATCAAAAGACGCTAAACTATTAGAGCTGTTAACTGAAAAAAAGCGCATAGATGAAGAGTTAGATTTACTAAAAGCTGAAATTATGTTAGAAATAAAAGAGTTTAGCGATAAATATGCTCAGTCTGAAAATTTCAATATAACATTAGCGCAGAGAAAAAATTACTCTTACTCAGATGAATTGACCACTGAGATTAAAAAATCTAATGACGACTTTAAATGTAAAAAGGTCGAAGAGGAAAAAAGTGGCGTTGCTACTTTCAAAGTAACAGAGTACTTAGTAATCAAACCTAAAAAATAGAATTATGGAATTATTTAGATATATAGCATACGTTTTATATTTTTTCATAACCGTATTAACTACACTTGATTTTATTGTAGATTCAATAGAGGTAATGAGTGGTAGGAGTATTGACCACTTAATATTAAATGAAAAAACAATAGATTATAGATATATGTTCATAGTAGCTATAATGTGGACTATTCATATTTTATAAAAAATAGAATTATTAACACAAATAAATAAATAAATTATGTCAGAATTTACAGGAAAATTAATCGTTAAAACTGAAACGAAAGAGTATGGCTCTAAAGGTTTCAAAAAAAGAACTTTCGTGGTTGAGTCGGAGGATAAATACCCACAAAAAATTGAGTTTGAATTGGTAAAAGATAAATGCTCTTTAATTGACGAAATCGAAGAGGGTGATATGGTTAAACTTTCATACAACCTTAGAGGTCGTGAATGGGAATCGCCAGAGGGAGATATTAGATATTTCAATACTTTACAAGCGTGGAAAGTTGAGTTAGAATTTTAATTTTATGGTACGGTTTCAATATTATAACGGAGATATTAAAAAGTCAAAGCCATTAGGTTTTATAAATCTTGAAACTTTTATTGAAAAGCACGTAGAACCCTCAGATAATTTACTGGGGGTTTTTAAGCAGATAGAAGAGGCAACAAAAAATGGCGATAAAGCGTTAAAGTCTAAACTTAAAATGGAAAATCTTTATTCGTTTACAGTTTCGGCTCAGTTTAAAGGCACAAGAAAATACGATGATATTGTAGAGTTTAACCCAATAGCACAATTAGATTTTGATGGTTTAACTGAGCAAGAGGCAGAAGAATTTAGAGATTGGATATTTGAACAATACCCACAAATTATTTGTAGTTATTTAAGTCCAAGCCGAAAAGGTGTAAAAGCCTTGATTCGCATACCGAAAATTTCACTTGAGAACGGTATAGCAAATGGTATAAATGAATACAAAGATTATTACAGAGCGATTGAGTCAGAGTTTGGGAACTACAAAGGTTTCGATTCTGCACCAAAAAACTTAGTTTTACCTTTGTTTATATCTTATGATTTCTTTATGCCTTCAAGGACTTTAGAAAACGCTGAAATATGGGACTTAAAAGAGTTTGAGCCTGATAGCCTTACTCAAAAATTTCCTCTTCCAGTAAAGCCTTATAAAAAGCTAAAAAGTAATGATAAAAACGAGCAAAGAGCATACAATACTGTACGGAAAGCAATATCTAATATTGTTGCAAGTCCTGGCCATTATCAATTAAGGTCGGCTTGTCTTATTTTCGGTACTCGTTGTGGTGCTGGGTACGTTGATATTAACGATGCTCGTAGAGAGGTCGAGCAATTAGTTCGGCAGAACGCTTATTTGAGCAAAGGAGTTAATGGGTATATTACTACTGCTCTCTGGGGATTAGAACAAGGATATAGAACACCTAATTATTATTGATAACCACTAAACGTTAATATTTTGTTAAAGTATAAACAGGATTTTATTATTAAAGAATATAGAATTATATTTGATTAACCTAAAAAACAACAAGAAAATATGGAAGAAAAAAATAAATTAGAGCAGTCGTATAAAGACGAAAAACCAATTAATATAAGGGATATTTTAACCTGCGCAGATTGGGAAATAACAAATGTTTCTTACGATTCAAAAAGTGGCAAGTATGAAATAAACGCCAAAAACAATAAGGATGGTCGAGTTACCTTTCTTAGAAGAAATAGACAATATGTCGATAACCTTGTAAAAGAATTAGAAGATGCGAAAAAAAGCCTTTAATCAAGTTTTTGAGTTATACAACTCAACAGTCTTTGGAATACTAAATATTATAAAAAATAATATTGAAAAAAATGGTGGCTCTCTTGACAAAGATAAGGAAGAAAAAACAGCACAATTAATAGCTGACGCTGTGAATAAATTTACTGAATTATTTTTATCAACAGAGAGAAAAATGACTAAAGTTGATTTTGAAAATGTAAATAACGTAGTGCGTGAATTGTTTTTAAATGTTAGCTCTAACGAAGAATATTTTATGCCAGAAGAGGATATTGTTATGTTTTGCTCAAGTAAAATAGTTGAATTAATATTTGATACAGACGAATTATTATGATAAATATAGATAAATTTATAAGCGAAAAATCTGGGCGTAAATTTGACGCTGAGATAACATTCAACCAACTTATGCAAAAACCTATTGTAGTAGCAAGTTGGGGTGCGAGACACTTTGGTTCGATAAGAGAAGAGGCATTAGTTTTTAAAGTTAACGGTTTTATTCATCAAGGAACTGTCGTTATAACCTTAAACTTTTGGGATTTATACGATATACATTTATTTGATAAAAATAAAAATAAAGTCGGAGAATCTGTGACTGGGATATATTGCGACCAATTAGTAGATGTAATAGATTCTTTAGTAGAAACAAAACCAAACTAACATTAAATGATTACATTAAGACCTTACCAACAAACTCTGTACGATGAAATACAAGAGGCTAAGACAAATGGCTTTAAACGCATTTTAGTCCAAGCCGAAACTGGATGGGGTAAGTCTATTCTTATAGGACATTTAGCAAATAATTTACAAGGTAGAACTTTAATCTTGACACATAGGATTGAACTATTAAATCAAAACTCTGAATGGATTAATGACTTAGGTATTTTAACTGCTAAAGTCCGTAAGAATGAACCGTTAAAAAAATGTAAAAACGTTATAGCGATGACCCAAACAGCTAAAGCGAGATTTGAAAAGTATGGCGTTGGTTACGTTGGTGAATTTGATAATGTTATTGTAGATGAAACCCACGTTGATTATTTTAAGCAAGTCTATGATGTGATGAATTTTAAAAATCTAATAGGCTTAACTGCTACTCCAATTATTTATAAGAAAGAAAAGAAAGAAGTAGATGGGGTTGAGTACGTTAGAAAATTAACTTTGGCAGATGATTTTGATATTTTATTACAAGGAATAGGTGTTAATGAATTAATTGATTTAGGATATTTAACGGAAGATAAATACATAGAGTTAACACCACCAAATTTAGATAAACTTATCAAGTCCGAATCAAACCCTGATGGCTATACCTCGAAATCTTTAACAGAGGTTTTTGGTTCTCACGCATCTATAAAGACAGTCTTAGAGGCTTACAAAAATAAGAGCGATACAAAGACCATAGTTTTTAATCCTACTACAAAGGTTAACTTGAGAGCGTACAACGCATTTATAGAGGCAGGTTACGGTGATAGAGTTAAAATGTTTGATAGCGTTAACAATAAAGGTAATGAAAAACGAGAGGACATTGTTAATTGGTATAAAAATACGCCTAACGCAGTTCTTTTAAATGTTGGAGTTTTTACAACGGGTTTCGATGTTTCGGATATTGAAACAATCATTTACAATAAGTCCACAATGAGTTTGAGTCTTTGGTTGCAGAGTTGTGGTAGGGGAGGTCGTATTCATAAGGATAAAAAATCATTTACTATAATGGACTTAGGTCTGAATATTAAACGACACGGTTTTTGGTCTGAGGATAGAAATTGGGAAGAGCATTTTTTAGTTCATAATTGGGAGGCTAAAACGCCATCTGATATTCTTCAAGTTTGGGAATGTGAATCTTGTGGTGCTTATAACTTACTTGGTACTTTATACAACGTTGAATTAGATAGAATTGAATGTTTTGAATGTGGTACTCCAAAACCTAAAAGAGAGCCTAAGCCTAATTACATAAAAGGCGAACTTGTCGAAGTTAGAAAAATTAAACTGCCAAACGCAAAATCAATTATAAGTTATTCAGAGCGTAACGGAAACGATGCGAACTTAGCATTTAGATTACTTGAATCTTCAATATTAAGTTTGTTTTTTATCCATACAACTCCTGAGCATTGGTTTGAAAATAGACGCAAATACATAAATAGAATTGGAGAATTATATAGACCTGTGTACTTTGCTATTATTCGCTCTGATTTAAAAGGTGCTAATAAAAAGCTAAGGACACAAATTGAAAAAATAATAAACAAATTAAACGATTATTATGGCAAAAAAACCAAGTTGGTTAGAGCAGAATCCCTGTGATTATTATAATATAAATCACTCTGAGGATGCTGTTAAAATATTACTTAGTAGAGATAAGAGATTGTCTGCTAACGGTAAAGATATTGATATTCGCATAGATAGTAGGAATAAAAAACCTTTGCTAAAAAAATCAGGTGTTTCGTGGAACGTTTTAGATGATAATGATTTAGGACTCGTAAAAGGTATGTCTTATTCGCCATTTCAAATTCTAACAAGGTTTAGGTTTCACAATAATTTTAAAGCCGCATTTACTCACGTTGGGTTGACTTATATGGATATGGATTTTCCTTATATCAGAATAGGTGTAAAGTACTTTAAGGTAGTTGATAAAATAGATAGGTTTGGTGTTGTTAGAGAGTTACTTTTAGTATGGTCTAAAGACGAAATTAAGCAAGATTACGGAAAGGAAATGTTAGATAGGGTGTCGGTTTATGATGATTTCATTATATCGCCAGACAATATGAACTACAAAAAAAGTGTTAGAGGTTTTTACAACTTATACGCACCTTTTCCTCACAAAAAAACTGAGTTTGACACTAAAGATTTAAGTAAAATTAAATGGTCTATGACCTTGATGAAACATATTTTTGGTAGGCAATTAGATTTAGGATTGAAATATTTAAAAGTGCTATACGAGAACCCAAAGCAACCACTACCAATTTTAGTATTGACATCAGAAGAGAGGCAAACAGGTAAGTCAACATTCATAGATTGGTTTTCAATTATATTCGGAGGTAATATGGTAATCATAAACCCTCAAGATATAGGCAGTTCCTTTAACTCAAGCTATGCTACAAAAAATATCATAGCAATAGAAGAGTCGAGGTTTGATAGTGTTCAGACTACAGAGAAACTAAAAGCGTTAGCGACACAAAAAACTTTGTCAGTTAATACCAAGTTTGTAAGTCCTTATGATACCCCATTTTATGGCAAACTTATAATTACCTCTAATGACGAAACTAAATTTAGTCGTGTAGATGAAGCAGAGATAAGATATTGGGTAAGGAAAATACCTACTTTGAGTGGCGTTGCTAATCATAGTATTTTAGACGACCTAACAGAAGAGATACCTTATTTTTTACATTACCTTAGCCAACTACCAGATATTGATTTCTCAAAGTCAAGGCAGGTTTTTACAAGCGAAGAAATAGAAACAAGCGCATTAGCAGTTGTTAAACGTGAAAGTAAAGATGGGCTTCAAAAAGATATTGAGATAATTTTTGATGATTACTGCTCAAACAACGAGGACGAAGAGTTTTTACATTTTATACCTATTGATATAAAGAACACGTTTTTTAAAAATGATAGTAGAATATCAGTAAATTATGTCACAAAAATATTAAAGGACAAAATGAAGCTGGAACGTGAAGAGGTAAGAGGCAGATATACTCCTACTTTTGATGACTCAAAGGTATCTAAAATGGGTCAATATTTTACATTCAAAAATCCTTATTATAACACAGAAAACAATACTAATTTAAAACAAGAAGATTATGACCAAGACGACATCTTTTGATTTTAGCAATTATTCTGGCGAAGAGTTTGCCGACCATATTGCTAAGTCAATACCAAATTACAACGGTATGCGAGAAACGCTACCTATGATAGCAGAGAATTTTTTAGTCAAGAATAGCAATATTTATGATATTGGGTGTTCTGCTGGAGATTTACTATTGCAATTGCACCACGAATTTAAGGACTTTAATAACGACTTATCTTACATTGGTTATGATATTGCAGAAAGGTTATTACCTAAAACAAGTCCTAATGGCGTTAACTTTTTTAATCGTGACGTAACTGAGGAGAGTTTAACAATGTTTAATACAAGCCTTGTTTTTAGCTTATTTACGTTACAGTTTATACCTTTGGATAAACGTACTAAGTTAGTAAAAAAGATTTACAGTAGCTTATCTAAAAGAGGCGCATTTATTGTTTGCGAAAAAGTATATTCAAGCTATGGTATTACTGAGGATATTTTTACATTTGCAAATTACAAGATGAAAGCAGATAATGATTTCTCAGCAGAGGAAATATTGATAAAGCAAGACGACCTTAAACATATTATGTTCCCTTTATCTCAAGCCGAGAACGAAAAAATGTTTAAAGACGCAGGTTTTAAGGTTGTCGAAGTGTTTTTTAAATCACTAAATTTTATGGGTTGGATTCTAATAAAATAAGTTATGAATAAAAAAGATTTAGCACTTTACGTTATTATTTACGCTGGAATAATACTCGTAGCGATAGTTTTGTGGACAGCAGTTATTAATACTTTAGCAAATTTATAGTTATGTCAGATAAAGAGATATTAGACGATAGTAGAAAAGAGCAGATAATTGACAGAAGAATTGAATTATTGAACGACAACCAAATAGAAGTGGTTAATGAATTTTATACATTCCCTTGTTGGTACGCTGATAAAGGTGTTTGTTTTGTTGAACTAAAAAAAGTTAACGGAGTATGGCAAAGAAAATAAATTGGTTAGATTACTCTATGGAAGATATAGAGCGTGAGAGTAAAAAGGAGAAATTCACAGCTATAAGCCTATTCGCAGGAGTAGGTGGAGGTTGTATAGGTGCTAAACTTGCAGGTGGTAAACTACTCGCAATTAATGAATTTATAGAAGAGGCACAACGAGTTTATAAAATTAACTTTCCAAATACAAGAGTAGTCCCAGACGATGTAAGACAAGTAAATGGTAAGAAGTTACTTGCGTCTGTTGGATTAAAGGTAGGTGAGCTTGACCTTTTGATGGGCTCACCACCTTGCTCTTCTTTTTCAACCGTTGGAAAACGTGAAGAGGGATGGGGAGAGGTAAAAGCGTATTCTGACACTAAGCAAAGAACAGATGATTTATTCCCTGAGTTTGCACGTTTGTTAACTGAAATGCAACCTAAGTTTTTTGTAGCTGAAAACGTGGCAAGTCTATTAGAGGGGAAAGCTAAATACCTGTTCGGTTCTGAGCAATTAGATATGTTCGGAGAGCAAACAAACGGTGTTGCAAAACAAGAAGATACGTTTTTCCACCAATTAACAAGCGCAGGATATAATATCAGATACGAGGTGTTGAACTCTAAAGATTTCGGAGTACCACAATCTCGTAAGCGATTAATCATAGTAGGTGTAAGAAATGATATAAATCATAGAATCAAGTTTCCAATACCTACAACTCATAACCATATAACGCTCTCAGAGGCTTTTTCTGGACTTATCAATACGGAGGACGAACTCGAAGAGGCGAATATAGAAAAGTACGCCATATATCAAGCATCTTTAGATACGCCAAGAGGTGCTAAATCAACTAAATACTTTTCGCTTATAAAGCAATCGCCAGACAAATACGCAGGAACTTTAACCCAAACAGCAGGTTGTCTTAGTGCAGCATCTATTGTTCATTGGGATAATAGAAAGTTTACTGTTGCCGAGAGTATTAAGATTATGGGTTTCCCTAAAGATATTTATTTAGGAGACACATACCCTAACAAAATAGAACGCCTCGGACGTGCAATAACTCCAAGCGTTTATTACTATGTTATTTCGTTGTTATTTAAGACCCCTGTAAAATCCCCGTAAACCCGTACAAAACCCGTATGTTTTTTATAGAGCCATAGTTTTTTATGCCCCGTTTTTTATAACG
>Ga0102810_1000558_pt1 | contig 13720 bp, 11 predicted proteins | sample ColrivemetaGS573_FD_84506 | JGI IMG/M metagenome (GOLD analysis project Ga0102810, IMG submission 84506) | Estuarine microbial communities from the Columbia River estuary - Ebb tide ETM metaG S.573 | ecosystem: Environmental > Aquatic > Marine > Intertidal zone > Estuary | place: USA: Columbia...
ATAGCCTTAGTAGCTACTTTTGGATCGTAAAAAACATCTTGTGCTTTCTTTTTAATGACCTCATAATCACTGCGTTTTGTGTAACCGCCACCCATTGCACTTTCATACAAACCCGAACTGCCAGTAATAATAAGGGCTTTCACATTTTTAGGAAATAGTTTTGTGTGATATAATCCAATATGGCCACCAAGAGAGTTGCCTAATAAAATAACATCTTTAAAACCTTTAAATTCAATAAAGTCATGCAAGTATTTTGCGAAACTTTTTACATTGGTTTTGAGTAAAGACATGCTATAAATGGGAAGCTCTGGAATAAGTACTTTATACCCTCTTATGCTAAAAAAATTAGTCACGGCGTCAAAATTACTTAGACCGCCCATAAGTCCATGAAGTACAATAATTGGGGTGCCTTCACCCACTTCTATATAGCTGTAATTTTTTTCCTTTTTTAAGCGATGCGCCATAGATTAGTTAGTCATAATCATTAAAAACAAATATAGTTAATTCATTCCTATTTTACTGATTTTAATTTGGGGTCCATTTGGAGTTTCTTAAATGAGATATTAACAATAGTTTTTTGAAAACATTTTTAGTTCTTAAGTAATTGATATTGAATAGTTATGGGCTTTGAATCCTTTTTGTAATCGAAGCAAATCAACTTTTAGTCGAAAATTTATCAACAAAGTGGTAAAAGGTGGTAAAAAGTGGTATAATTTTCAATATATTTGAATCTTAATCGTAGAATAAGCGTTAAACTATTGTGAACTCGTTAATTGGAACATATGAATGTAAGGTAGATGCCAAAGGAAGGCTCATGCTTCCAGCTGCTTTAAAAAAGCAGATGTCTCCAGTTTTGCAGAATGGATTTGTTCTCAAACGGGCCGTTTTTCAGCCGTGCTTAGAGCTATATCCTATTCGTGAGTGGGAAGTTTTAATGAATAAAGTAAATAAGCTTAATCGGTTTAAAAAGAAAAACAATGATTTTATAAGACGTTTTACTGCGGGTGTTAAAATGATTGAGGTCGATACAACAGGGCGATTATTAATTCCAAAAGATTTAGTGGCTTTTGCAAATATCTCAAAAGACATTGTGGTCTCTTCTGCAATTAACATTATTGAAATCTGGGATAAAAGTAAATATGAACAAGCAATTGATGATGCTGCATTAGATTTTGCAGATTTAGCTGAAGAAGTTATGGGCCAAGACGATGTTGACGATGGAATATCATAATCCAGTTTTATTAAAAGAAACCGTTGATGGATTGAGCATCAAAGAAGGTGGCGTATATGTTGATGTTACTTTCGGCGGAGGTGGTCATAGCAGGGAAATACTAAAACGACTTAGTAAAAACGGGAAGCTTTTTGCCTTTGATCAAGATCAAGACGCTCTCGAAAACACTATTGATGATGAGCGTTTCACATTAATAAACGAAAATTTTAGAAACATAAAACGCTTTTTGAGGTTCTATGGTGTTAAAGAAGTTGACGGTGTTTTGGCAGATTTTGGGGTGTCATCACATCAGTTTGATGTCGCAGAACGTGGTTTTTCAACCCGTTTTGAAGCGAATCTAGATATGAGAATGAATCAACAGAATGAACTATCGGCTTATCACGTGGTTAATGAATACGATGAAGAACAACTCAAGCAGGTGATATGGCAATATGGAGAGTTGAGACAAGCTCCTGCTATGGCCAAAGTAATTGTTGAGCATAGAGAAATTCAGCCAATTAAAACAAGTGAGCAACTTAAAAGTGTTTTGAAGCGCTTTTTGCAGCATAGAAAAGAGAATAAGGTTTTAGCACAAATATATCAAGCAATTCGCATTGAAGTGAATCAGGAAATAGAGGCCTTAAAGGAATTTTTAACTCAAACCCCAAGTATTTTAAAACCAACTGGGCGGTTAAGTGTTATATCATATCACTCCCTTGAGGATAGATTGGTAAAGCGATTTATTAGAAACGGATTATTTGAAGGAGAACCAGAGCGCGATATGTTTGGAAACTTTGAAGTGCCACTCAAAAAAGTTGGAGGGTTAATTGTTCCGTCTCAACAAGAAATAAAACAAAATAACAGAGCAAGAAGCGCCAAGTTGCGTATTGCAGAAAAGTTATAAATGAAAAAAAATATCTATAGCATTTTAAAAGGAAAGTTTCTCATTAGTGACGATGCTTTCAAAAACTGGAGAATGATACTATTCATTTCTGGCTTAGCTATAGTAATGATTGCGAGTTCGCATAGTGCTGACAAAAAAGTACATGAAATAGCAAAACTTAATAATGAAGTTAAAGAATTAAGATCTGCCATGATAGATGGTCGAGGCAGGCTAATGAAACTTAAAAAGGAATCCTTCCTTGAAAATAAGATGGCAGAAAAAGGATTAGCCATATCCGAGATTCCGCCGCAAAAAATTAAAGTTAAATCACAAAACTAGTTCACCTTGGCAGTAAACGAGAAGAACATATTAAACCGATTGTATTTTATAGCAGGATGTATGTTCATCTTCGCTCTAGCTGTCGTGTTTAAATTGTTAAGCATTCAGTTTATTCAAGGAGATAAATATAGAGCTATAGCTCAAAAACGAACAGTTAAAGAGGTTACTATTCCGGCTAATCGGGGTAATGTTTATTCAGTAAAGGGAAATTTATTAGCAACCTCAATTCCTAAATATGATATTCGATTTGATGCGTTAACGCCATCAGCTAAAATTTTTGAAGAAAATGTTAAGCCATTAAGTGATGCGCTCTCAAAATATTCTGGAAAACCTGCTGAATATTACCAAAAGGAATTGCGCAAGGCCAGAGAAAATAAAAACAGATATTATTTACTAGCAAGAGACATTGGATATTCAGATTATATCAAATTGCGCAATTTTCCGATGCTAGAACTTGGTGCTTTTAAAGGCGGATTAATCGTTGAGCAAACAACAAAACGAGAGCATCCTATGGGAGGAATTGCTCAAAGAACCATAGGATATGAACGAAAGGATGAAGCAGGAAATGTAACGCGACCAGGAATTGATGGTGCATTTGGCAGCATGTATTTGCAGGGAACCGACGGAAAACGGTTAAAACAAAAAATAGGGAATGGCCAATGGAAACCAATTGTAGACTATAACCAAATAGAGCCTAAAGATGGTTATGATGTATATACTACTATTGATGTCAACATACAAGATATTGCACATCATGCATTATTAAAGCAATTAGAATTTTACGAGGCTGAACATGGCTGTGTTGTAGTTATGGATGTAAAAACGGGTGAAATTAGAGCGATTTCTAATTTAGGAATAACCAGTAAAGGCACATATTACGAAAAATTAAATTATGCAGTTGGTGAATCTCATGAACCTGGTTCTACTTTTAAATTAATGGCATTAATGGCTGCTTTAGAAGATAAAGTTGTAGACACTGCTACAGTAGTTGATACTAAGCAAGGTGTAAAAACCTTTTATAACCGGAAAATTTATGATTCACATCGTGGAGGTTATGGAAAGATTTCTGTAGCAAGAGCCTTTGAAGTTTCATCAAATATTGGGTTAGCGACTATTATTGATGAAAACTATGCTAAAACACCAGAGAAATTTATCAATCGTTTAAACAGTTGGTCCTTAAATAAACCTTTGGGCTTATCAATAATTGGCGAAGGTGAACCCGTTATTCCAGGGCCTGGACACAAACTTTGGAGTAAAAACGCATTGCCATCTATAGCTTATGGTTATAATGTGAGGTTGACACCTTTGCAAACCTTAACATTCTACAATGCCATTGCCAATGATGGGGTTATGGTAAAACCTCGGTTTTTACGTGAGGTTAAAGAATTTGAAAAAACAATAGAATCTTTTGATAGAGAAATTATAAACAATAAAATCTGCTCAGATAAAACATTAAGGGAGGTGCAGGAGATTCTTAAAAACGTGGTTATTCGCGGAACTGGATCAAGATTATATTCTCCTCATTTTTCAATGTCGGGAAAAACTGGAACAGCGCAAACAGAATACTGGATGGCAGACTGGAAAGAAAACCGTCGTTATGTATCTTCTTTTGCGGGCTACTTTCCAGCAGAAAACCCCAAATATTCGTGTATTGTTATTATTCATAAGCCAAGTACAAAAAAGGGCTACTATGGTGCAGATGTGTCGGGTCCTGTCTTTAAGCGAATTGCTCAAAAAATATTTACTGATACGCCAATAATTGATGAAGTACAATCACTTCAAGTCATGAATGCTTCAGTAGATAATGAATTCGAAAGCTATTATAATATAGCTCAAACATTCAAAACTATAATGCCTAACGTAATAGGTTTACCTGTTATGGATGCGGTTTCATTATTAGAAAATATGGATGTCGATGTAGATGTGAAAATCACGGGGTCTGGGATTATAAAAAACCAATCAATCAATAAAAACACAAAACTTAAAAACAAGCAGCTCATTGTTTTAGAAGCTTCATGACAAATTTTAAAGACATATTATATAGCGTAAATATCAATGCCGTTGTTGGTAGCACTAACGTGTTTATTAGAAACATAGATTTCGACTCACGTAAAATTGCCATTAACGACGCATTTGTTGCTGTTAAAGGGTCTGTTCTGGATGGACATGATTACATTAATCTTGCCATAAAGCAAGGTGCAATGGTCGTGGTTTGTGAAAAAATGCCACATAACCTTAACCCTAAAGTAACTTATGTCCAAGTAGAATCTGCGACTAAGGCTTTAGCAATAATGGCTTCAAATTATTATGACACGCCTTCAAGAAATCTCAAGCTTGTTGGTGTTACTGGAACAAATGGAAAGACAACAATAGCGACACTTTTATATCAATTATTTAAAAATGCAGGTTTCAAAGTTGGTTTGCTTTCTACAGTAAAAGTAATGGTTGATGATATTGAATATAATGCGACACATACAACTCCGGATTCTTTGACGATCAATCGTTATTTAAAGGAAATGAATGATATAGGCGTTGAGTTTTGTTTTATGGAAGTGAGTTCGCATGGGATTCATCAAAACAGAACAGAATCGCTTTATTTTGAAGGTGGGATTTTTACCAATTTGACACATGATCACTTAGATTATCATAATACATTCGCTGAATATCGTGATGTAAAAAAATCTTTTTTTGACAAGCTACCAGAGGAATCATTCGCCTTGATAAATGTCGATGATAAAAATGGATTAGTCATGCTTCAAAATACGAAGGCAAAAAAAGTGACCTATGCTTTAAAGAATTATGCAGATTATAGAGCACAAATCTTAGAGAATCAACTAAGCGGTTTATTGCTAAAAGTTAATGATTCTGAAGTTTGGACAAGACTTATAGGGAATTTCAATGCTTATAATGTTTTGGCCATTTATGCCACTGCGGAATTATTAGGTTTAGAAAAAGTAGAGATTCTAAGGTTAATAAGCGAATTAGAAAGTGTTAGTGGGCGCTTTCAATATCTCATTTCTGAAGACAAAATCACGGCAATTATAGATTATGCACATACGCCTGATGCATTAAAAAATGTATTAGAAACTATCAACAGTATTCGTACTAAAAATGAAGAACTCATTACTGTTGTAGGATGTGGTGGCGACCGTGATAAAACGAAAAGACCAAAAATGGGTCACATTGCTTCGGCTTTAAGTACCAAGGTAATATTTACGAGTGATAATCCGCGAAGTGAAATTCCACAAATAATTATTGAAGAAATAGAAAAAGGTGTAGATCCTATTAACTATAAAAAAACCATGTCAATTGTAGATAGAAAACAAGCTATAAAAACGGCATGTCAATTAGCACAACCTGAAGATATCATTTTAATCGCTGGAAAAGGGCATGAAACGTATCAGGAAATTGATGGGAAACGTCATGATTTTGATGACTATAAAACAGTAGAAGAATTTTTAAAACAATTACAGAAATGAGCATGTTTAAAGTACTCATATTAACCAAAATGTTTGATGGCAAATTACATCTGACCATTAAAACATTATAACACATCAGATGAAATAGTATGCTGTATTACTTATTTGAATATTTAGAAAAACAATACCAATTTCCTGGAGCATCACTTTTTGGTTTCATAACCTTTAGAGCGGCAATTGCTATAATATTATCACTTCTATTTTCTACAATATTTGGTAAGCGTATAATTCGCTTTTTACAAAAACAACAAGTTGGTGAGACTATTAGAGATTTAGGTCTTGAAGGTCAATCAGAAAAGGAAGGTACACCAACAATGGGTGGAATTATTATAATACTAGCGACTTTAATTCCTGTATTGCTATTAGCAAAACTTGAAAATACCTATATCATTTTATTAATAGTAACGACTCTTTGGATGGGAACTATCGGTTTTATAGATGATTATATCAAGAAGTTTAAAAACGATAAGGACGGATTAAAAGGAAGATTTAAAGTACTTGGTCAAGTTGGTTTGGGAATTATTGTAGGCACCACATTATATTTTAATCCAAATGTGACCATAAAAGAAAAACTTCCAGTAGCACAACAACAGGAAATTTTAGCGGAAGACCCAAACGCATCACCGACAAAGTTTTTTCAAGCTGAAGAGCAATCCACTAAAACAACGATACCTTTTGTAAAAGGGAATGAATTTGACTACGCAGATTTGATTACTTGGATTAAACCTGAATGGTCTAAATATGCTTGGATGATTTTTATCCTAGCGTCTATATTCATTATTACAGCAGTTTCAAATGGCGCAAATCTAACGGATGGTATAGATGGTCTCGCTGCAGGAACATCAGCAATTATAGTATTCACCTTAGGCATATTCGCTTTTGTATCTGGGCATATTGTGTTTTCAGATTACTTGAATATCATGTTCATTCCGAGGATAGAAGAAATCACTATTTATATCGCTGCTTTTGTTGGTGCGCTCATTGGATTTTTATGGTACAATTCCTATCCGGCTCAAGTGTTCATGGGAGATACAGGGAGTTTAACTATAGGTGGTATTATTGCTGTTATCGCAATTGCAGTTAGAAAAGAATGGTTGATTCCAGTGTTATGTGGGATTTTCTTAGCAGAGAATCTTTCAGTAGTCATGCAAGTGAGTTGGTTTAAATACACGCGAAAGAAATATGGAGAAGGGCGTCGCATTTTTAAAATGTCACCATTGCATCACCATTATCAAAAGTCAGGATATCATGAAAGTAAAATAGTAACAAGGTTCTGGATTGTAGGCATCTTGTTAGCTATTCTTTCAATTGTGACGTTGAAAATTAGATAAAATGAAACACGTTGTTGTTCAAAGAAATGATTAATAGCGAACAGTATGTAATCATTAAAATATTAAGTAAAAACACATGAAAAGGCTGGTGATTCTAGGAGGAGGAGAAAGTGGTGTTGGTACGGCACTTTTAGGAAAGGAAAAAGGTTACGACGTTTTTGTTTCAGATAAAGGGAAAATAAAAGAAAAATATAAACAAGTTCTTATACATAATGAGATTGAATGGGAAGAGGAGCAGCATACAGAATCTAAGATTCTGAATGCAGATGTTATAATGAAGAGTCCAGGAATTCCAGATAAAGTTGCAATAGTTCAGCAATTAATTAAAAAGGCTATTCCTGTAATTTCTGAAATTGAATTTGCATCGCTATATACTAATGCAACATTAATTGGTATTACAGGAAGCAATGGAAAAACAACAACGGCGTCATTAACACATCACGTTTTAAAACAAGAGTTAAATGTTGGTTTAGCTGGGAATATTGGCGACAGTTTTGCTAAGCAAATCATAAAAGAAAATTATGACAACTATGTGCTCGAAATTAGCAGTTATCAATTAGATGGTATTGTAAGCTTCAAGCCTAAAATTGCTGTTATAACCAACATCACACCAGACCATTTAGACAGATATGATAATCAATTTGAAAAGTATATCGACTCAAAATTCCGTATTACAAAAAATCAAACGAAAGCGGATTATTTGATTTATGATGCGGATGACAAAGTGATATCAAATTGGTTAAAAATGCATTCGATTCAATCCACATTATTGCCATTTTCGTTAACAAATAAAGTTGAAAATGGTGCGTATTTAGATAAAGAAAATATAATAGTAACAATAGATAATAACCAAATAATTATGCCAACAACCAATCTATCATTAGAAGGGAAACACAATATTAAAAATGCAATGGCTGCCTCAACAGTAGCACATTTGTTAAAGATTAGGAAACAAACAATTCGTGAAAGTTTAGAAAACTTTCAAGGGGTAGAACACCGTTTAGAATATGTATTAAAAATTAATAAAGTGCAATACATAAATGATTCTAAAGCTACCAATGTAAATGCAACCTATTATGCTTTAGAAAGCATGGATGCTCCAACTATTTGGATAGTAGGTGGTGAAGATAAAGGAAATAACTATGAAGAGTTATTTCCATTTGTTAATGAAAAAGTGAAAGCCATTATTTGTTTAGGTGTAAACAATGAGAAGCTTAAAAACGCTTTCAGTGGTATGGTAGATATCATGGTAGAAACTCAGTTTATGAGTGAAGCGATAAAAATAGCCTATAAAGTAGCTGAAACAGGAGATAATGTCCTGCTTTCACCAGCTTGTGCAAGTTTTGATTTGTTTGACAACTATGAAGATAGAGGAAGACAATTTAAAGACGCAGTAAGAAACTTATAAAAAGGTATTTGTGCAAACACTATTCAATAACATAAAAGGAGACAGATTAATTTGGTCAATAGCAGCTTTGTTGGCTATTTTCTCCTTTCTGCCTGTGTATAGTGCTGCAAGTAATTTGGCATATGTTGGAGGATCAGGAAATACATTCTCCTATTTTGTCAAGCATTTTATGCATTTGTTTCTCGGTTTTACAATTATGTATGGTGTTCATAAAATACCATACAGATATTTCAGAGGCTTATCCATGGTCATGCTACCAGTGGTTTTTGTGTTGTTAATTGTCACCATGTTACAAGGAACGACTATAGAAGGCGCGAATGCAAGTCGTTGGATACAAATACCAATCGTAAATATGTCCTTTCAAACCTCTACTTTGGCAGCAGTGATTTTAATGGTTTATGTAGCACGTTATATGTCTAAAATTCAAGATAAAGAAATCACTTTTGCCGAGACTATTTTACCACTATGGGTTCCAGTTTTTTTAATATTAATTCTCATACTTCCAGCAAACTTTTCTACTGCAGCTATTATGTTTGTTATGACAGTCATATTAGTGTTTTTGGGTGGTTATCCTATGCGTTACCTCGCTGTAATTATTGGTACAGGAATTGCCGCATTAGTATTATTCATAATAGTAGCCAAGGCATTTCCAGAGGCTATGCCAAATAGAATTGATACTTGGATGAGTCGTATTGAGAGTTTTTCGAATGGAGAAGACTCAGAGGCAGACTATCAAATTGAAAAGGCAAAAATTGCAATTGCATCTGGAGGCATTCAAGGACTTGGCCCAGGCAAAAGTATTCAAAAGAACTTTTTGCCACAATCTTCATCAGATTTTATATATGCTATAATCGTTGAAGAATACGGGTTGATAGGTGGTTTTGCATTAATGATATTGTATATGTGGCTGTTATTCAGGATTGTTATAGTTGCTCAAAAATCGGAAACTGTTTTTGGTAAACTTTTAGTCTTGGGTGTTGGTTTGCCTATTGTATTCCAAGCTATGATAAATATGGCAGTAGCTGTTGAATTGTTTCCAGTTACTGGACAAACCTTGCCGCTTATTAGTAGCGGAGGAACATCTATTTGGATGACCTGCTTAGCTGTAGGAATTATTTTAAGTGTGAGTGCAAAACGTGAAGAAGATAAAGAAAAACAAAATAGAGAAGATAATCCATTAGAAATATTAAGTGAAGCTATTTAATGAGGAACTATAAAATCATATTATCTGGAGGCGGAACGGGAGGTCATATCTATCCAGCGATAGCAATAGCTAACGAGTTAAAATCGCGATATCCAAAATCTGAGTTCTTGTTTGTTGGCGCAAAAGACAGAATGGAAATGGAAAAAGTTCCTGAAGCAGGTTATAAAATTAAAGGGCTATGGATTTCTGGCATTCAGCGTAAGCTTACACTAAAGAATTTAATGTTTCCTTTTAAGCTTTTAAGTAGTTTATGGACTGCTAAAAAGATTGTAAAACAATTTAAACCAGATGTTGCCATTGGTACTGGTGGATTCGCAAGTGGTCCATTGCTTCAAATGGCCGTATCTAAGGGAGTACCAAGTATAATACAAGAGCAAAATTCATATCCTGGAATTACAAATAAATTATTGTCAAAAAAGGTTCAAAAAATTTGTGTGGCTTATGACGGTCTAGAGCGTTTTTTTCCCAAGAATAAAATAATAAAAACAGGAAACCCTGTAAGACAAGATCTTTTAGATATTGACTCAAAAGTGGAAGAAGCCAAAAAATATTTTAATCTGATTGAAGGCAAAAAGACGCTTTTGGTTATTGGTGGAAGTTTAGGTGCAAGACGAATTAATGAATTAATTAAAGATGAGTTAGATTATTTCAACACGTTGAATATGCAAGTTATTTGGCAATGTGGAAAATTATATTTCAAAACCTATAAAATAGATGGTCATCAGAAACATGTGCAATTGCATGAGTTTATAAATAAAATGGATTTAGCATACGCCGCTGCAGATATCATTATTTCTAGGGCAGGAGCAGGTTCGGTGAGTGAATTATGTATCGTTGGTAAGCCCGTAATATTTATTCCTTCACCAAATGTGGCTGAAGATCATCAAACTAAAAATGCTATGGCAGTTGTAAATGAGAAGGCAGCGATATTAATTAGAGAGACTGACTTAATCGTCGATTTTGAAAATAAGTTTACCCAACTCATGGCTTTACCTGAAAAACAAAAGGAATTGGGCGAGAATATAAAAAAATTAGCATTAGTAAATGCAACAAAACAAATAGTAGACGAAGTTGAAAAACTATTAAATTAATGAATCTAAATAAGATACATAACATCTATTTTATAGGCATTGGAGGTATCGGAATGAGTGCGCTTGCCAGATATTTTCATGCGAATAATAAGCGCGTGGCTGGCTATGATAAAACACAGACAGAAAATACAGATAGTTTAGTTGATATGGGCATTGCTGTTCATTATGAAGATTCCATGTCTCATGTTGATGCTGTTTTTTTAGATTATCAAACAACATTAGTTGTTTATACTCCGGCAATCCCAAATAATCATGAAGAGTTAAGTTATTTTAAAAGCCAAAAAAACTTTCAGGTGTTAAAGCGTGCAGAAGTGCTTGGCTTAATTACTGAAAATACGTTTTGCTTAGCTGTTGCAGGCACACATGGTAAAACAACTACGACTAGTATACTAGGGCATTTGTTATACGAATGTGATGTGAAATTAACTGCATTTTTAGGAGGAATAAGTGAAAACTATCATTCTAATCTTATTTTAAAAGGAACGGACGTTTCAGTTGTTGAGGCTGATGAATATGATCGCTCATTTTTAACCTTATCCCCAGATTTAGCCTGTATTACATCTATGGATGCCGACCACTTAGATATTTATGGTGATGCTTCAGCGCTAATCAAATCATTTGAAGAATTTTCGGAAAAAATAAAACCAAATGGAAAACTATTTGTTAAGAATGGTTTGCCGCTCAAAGGAATTACATACGGAATAGAAGATGATTCAGACTATTCTGCTCAAAATATAAAAATAATAAATGGTGCTTATATTTTTGATGTGAAAACACCAAAAACGACACTAGAAAGAGTTCAATTTAACCTACCTGGTAGACATAATTTGTCGAATGCTTTAATAGCCTTAGCGATGGCTGTAGAATATGGTTGCCCCCAACCGCAGCTCGCTAAGGCATTGGCATCTTATACAGGTGTTAAACGCAGATTTACGTATCAAATTAAAACTAAGGATTTGGTTTTTATAGACGATTATGCACACCATCCAGAAGAAATTAATGCCGTACATCAAGCGGTACGTGAAATGTATCCTAATCGATATGTTCTCGTTGTATTTCAGCCGCATTTATTTTCAAGAACGAAAGATTTTGCAGATGATTTCGCTAAAAGCTTGTCGCAATTCGATGAAATTTTATTGCTCGATATTTATCCGGCAAGAGAACTGCCTTTAGAGGGCATTACATCTAAGTGGTTGTTAGGGAAAATAAATAACAAAAACAAGCAACTTATACGTAAGCAGGAAATTGTTTCAAAAATAAAAGAAAGTTCAGCGCAAATAATTATAACTATAGGTGCTGGAGATATAGGCGAAGAAGTAAAAAATATTAAAAAAGCATTGAGTATTGCGAGTTAATTGGGACTATATAAAATTGATTGTACTAATAGTATTAGTAGTGTTTTTGTACGCTTTTTCATCAATTAAAAATAAGGCTAGAATGGTGTCAGAACCACAGGTTCAATTTCTTGGCGATAACAACTTATATGTGACCGAAGCAACTGTTAGTAAATTGTTAATACAAAAACAAGGAGGTGTTAAAAAGGCGTCTAAAGAAATTTTAGATTTGAACCAATTGGAATCGGCCCTGAATTCTAATCCAATGATAAGATCAGCAGAAGTGTATCTGACAGTAAATGGTGCACTTCACGCTGATATTGTGCAAAAAAAACCTATTGCACGCGTAAGTACAAATGCATCATTTTATATTGATGAGGAAGGGAGTTATATGCCTTTGTCTTCAAATTTTTCTGCAAGAGTACCTATAGTAACAGGATTTGTGAGAAAAGAAGCACTTTCTAATGTGCTTCAAATTGCTCAAAAAGTATATAATGATGAATTTCTAAAAAAGTATGTAATTGAAATTCATCAAAACGAAGACAATAGTATTGATTTAAGATTGAGACAATCATCATTTATAGTGCATTTAGGGCGATTGAATCAGTTAAATAAAAAAGTGAATAACCTCAAAGTGTTTTATCAGAAAGCATTAAAAGAGAAAACACTTAATAATTATAGTAAAATTAATTTACAGTTTGATAACCAAGTAGTGTGCACGAAAACGTAAACTATGGAAAATAATATTGCAGTAGGTCTTGATATTGGTACCACAAAAATTGTGGCGATGATTGGGCGCAAAAATGAATATGGAAAGGTTGATATTTTAGGCATTGGTAAGTCTAAAAGTCTTGGCGTGCATCGTGGTGTAGTAAATAACATTACCCAAACCATTCAATCGATTCAACTGGCTATTCAAGAAGCTGAGGCAGCATCGTCCACAAAAATAGAGGGTGTTACTGTCGGAATCGCTGGACAGCATATTCGAAGTTTGCAGCATAGTGATTATATCACGAGAAATAATTCTGATTTGGTTATCGATGAAGAAGATATAGAACGTTTAATAAATCAAGTACATAAATTGGTTATGCTTCCTGGTGAAGAGATTATTCATGTGCTTCCTCAAGAGTATAAAGTTGATGGTCAAGCCGAGATAAAAGAACCTATAGGTATGTATGGTGGACGACTAGAAGCTAATTTTCATGTAGTAGTTGGTCAAGTATCGTCTATTAGAAATATTGGGAGATGTGTAAAAAGCGCAGGTTTAAATCTTGAAGGTATCACACTAGAACCATTGGCATCGTCTAATGCGGTATTGAGTCAAGAAGAAAAAGAAGCAGGCGTGGCATTAATTGATATTGGTGGAGGAACTACTGATTTAGCCATTTTTAGAGATGGTATTATTCGGCATACAGCCGTAATTCCTTTTGGAGGTAATGTG
>Ga0102810_1000559_pt1 | contig 13709 bp, 14 predicted proteins | sample ColrivemetaGS573_FD_84506 | JGI IMG/M metagenome (GOLD analysis project Ga0102810, IMG submission 84506) | Estuarine microbial communities from the Columbia River estuary - Ebb tide ETM metaG S.573 | ecosystem: Environmental > Aquatic > Marine > Intertidal zone > Estuary | place: USA: Columbia...
AAAAGTAAATATAAAAAAGGTCGCAAAAGTGAGGCTTCAAAAAAGAAAAAGAAGCGTTGGTATTAATTATGTAGAAAATTTATGATTTATGAAATTTCCTCTTTCTAAAATTGTCTTCATACTGCTTTTGTTTGGCTTTATGTCTTGTGATTCAAAAAATACCGAGTCGAAAACTGAGATAAAAACAGAAATTAAAAAAACTAAACATGTTATTTTAATTGGTTCAGATGGTTTTGGCGCCTATGCCCTTAATGACAAGGCTAAAATACCACATATAAGAACTATGATGAATGAAGGCAGTTTCTCCTTAAAAGCCAGAGCGGTACTACCATCGTCAAGTGCAGTAAATTGGGCTTCCATGATTATGGGTTCTGGTCCTGAGCTTCATGGCTATACAGAATGGGGAAGCAAAACACCAGAATTACCTTCAAGAATTATTGGTAGAGATCGTATTTATCCAAGTATTTTTAGTGTTATAGATGAACAGTTACCAAATGCTAAAAAAGGTGTTGCATACACTTGGGAAGGCATTGGTTATTTGTTTGAGAATAGCTTAGTAGATATGAATTACAATGGGAAATCAGACTCTGAAACCTTAGAAAAAGCATTGGATTTTATTAAAACCCAAAAACCTTTATTTACTTTTATTCATTTTGACGAGCCAGACATTACGGGACATAGTATAGGTCATGACACACCAGAATATTATGCTGCGATTGAAAAAGTAGATTCTTTAGTTGGAAATATCATAGACACATTAAAACAAGAAAAAATGCTTGAGGAATCTGTTATTATCTTTTCTTCAGATCATGGTGGACTTAAAAAAGGTCATGGTGGAAAAACATTGCTAGAAGTAGAAATACCTTGGATTATTTATGGTCATAATATTCCTGCAAATGGCAAACTAGATGAAAGCATTGTAACCTATGACACTGCTGTAACTATTGCTCATATTTTAGGATTAGATGTACCAGAATTTTGGAGAGGGAAATCGGTAATAAATATTGACTAAAAAATGAAAATAATCTCAACGAATATTGCTAAACCTCAGTTTGTAACCATTAATGGTGACCAACAAAGAACTGGTATTTATAAAAAGCCAACTAACCAAGCTATTTACTTAGACAAAGAAGAGGTGCAAGGTGACGAAATTTCAAACAGACAAGTACATGGTGGCGAGTTTAAATCGTGTTATTTGTTTTCAGCAGATCATTATCCTTACTGGAAAAACTTATATCCACATTTAAATTGGGATTATGGTATGCTTGGTGAAAATCTGACTGTTGAAGGCTTGGACGAAACACAACTATACGTAGGTGATATTTACAAAGTTGGTTCAACACTTATACAAATAACACAACCACGCGAACCTTGCACAACGTTTGCAGCCAAAATGGGAACAGCAGATATAATGCACCAATTTATTGAACATGGCAGACCCGGAACTTACGTTCGTCTTTTAGAACCTGGACATGTAAATGTTGGTGACACTATTGAACTTGTTGAAAAAGCAACTAATAGTATATCAATTGCAGATTTTTTCAAATTATTATTTGAGCAAGAAAAAAATCAAGAGCACCTTAATTGTATTATTGAAAGTGAAGCTGTCCCATTAAAAAAGCGAATACAATTAAAGAGGTTTGTTAAAAACTAATGAGGGTTCATTTTGTGTAACGAATTCTTTAATTAATCGTCATATTAACAATATATAACCAATTAACATTCATAGCATGTCTAAATTTTCAACAGCAAAATCGATTTTTCTAATTTGTACACTATTCTTAGCATTCACTTCTGCTAATGCTCAAATAAATGAAACTGAAATTAACGAACTCGTATCTCAAATGTATCCAGACAATGAATCTGGTGCAGCTATTTTAATTTCCAAAGACGGCAAGGCGATATATAAAAAAGCTTTTGGCAGTGCCAATCTCGAGTTAGACGTACCGATGAATACGAACAACGTATTCGAAGTTGGATCTATTACAAAACAATTCACTGCGGTCTCTATTTTAAAACTTGAAGAACAGGGTAAATTAAAGGTTGAAGATGACATCACAAAATACATTCCAGATTATCCTACAAATGGAAAAACGATAACTATACATCACCTACTTAATCATACTTCCGGTATAAAAAGTTATACAAGTATGCAAAATTTCATGAAACTTGCACGTACAGACATGACTCCAACGGAGCTTATTGATAAGTTTAAAAATGAGCCAATGGATTTTGATCCCGGTGAAAAATTCTTATATAATAATTCAGGATACATTTTACTTGGTCATATTATCGAAATAGTTTCAGGACAAAGCTATGCTGAGTTTATACAAGATAATATTTTTACAAAACTGGGAATGAATGCTTCTTATTATGGAAGTATGACTAAAATGATTCCTAATAGAGCTTCTGGTTACTCACAAACAGAAAACGGTTTTAGTAATGCAAATTACTTAAGCTTAACGCTACCTTATGCAGCAGGTTCAATTATGTCTACCGTTGATGATTTACTTATTTGGCAAAACGCAATAAGCACAAATAAACTTATAAAACGAAGTAGTTTAGAAAAAGCTATCAATGGTTCAACTTTAAATAGCGGCGAAAAAATTCCTTATGGCTATGGATGGTCAAAAGGGAGTGTGAATGGTTCTGATACTTATCAGCATTCAGGAGGGATTTTTGGTTATACTACTAATGGGCTTTTTCTACCAAAGGAGAATATGTATGTGATAGGATTATCAAATTGTGATTGTAAAAATATTGGTGAAACAACCACAAAAGTCGCTGCAATAGCTATTGGAAAACCGTTTCCAAATAAAAAGAATACAATCTCTCTAAGTGAAGATAAATTAAAAAAATGGACAGGAGCATATGAGTTTGAAGATGGTACAGTTCGTTTTATAACCTTAGATGGCAATCAATTAAAAAGTCATAGAGAAGGCTGTGAAAACTTTGACATTTATTCCATGTATGATGATCATTTCATTTTTGAAGAGGGCATAATTTCCTATCAATTTGGAATGAATAAAGATGGCTCTAATCATGTAGTTATGAGTTCAAATGGCAATGAATCAAAAGGAAAATCGGTTGATAAAGAAGCTCCAAAAGAAAAGGCCTCCATCACATTAGCTCCAGATGTTTTAAAGCAATACAGCGGCAAATATGAGTTAGCACCAACATTTCATATCATAGTTACTGCAAAAGGGAATCAACTATTTGCCCAAGCAACAGGGCAACCAGAATTTGAAATATTTGCAGAATCTGAAACGACATTCTTTTTAAAGGTTGTTCCTGCGAGTATCGATTTTAGCAAAAATGAAAAAGGAGAAATTACCAGCTTAACCCTTCACCAAGGAGGGCAAGATATGGTAGGTAGAAAAATAGAGTAATAAATATTGTTCATTTAAATAAATAAAAGGCACTTCTAATTGAAGCGGCTTTTTATTTTAAAAGTCATTATCTTTAGAGTAAACAATTCATTAAAATGAGCAACGATTATACAAAGCCCGAATTTAAAGAATTACTTAAACGACTCCAGGAAGAAAGTTGGCAGTTGGAATTATTGATTTCAGGTTTCGCAATTTTCGGTTTAATCACCGTTTTTCCAACTATTCAACTAGCGATGATGGATGCTCAAAATAGCCAACAAATTTATACGTTTGTTATTTTACTGATTTCGTGGATTTCCTGTTCTATACTAATCTTTAATTTATTGCTCCATGTGTTATTACGTGGACTATGGATTGGCGCTTTGGGTTTGCGCTATGTCTCAGGAGATATTGATTATGATAGTTTAAACTATAGTGAAAAATTTACAAAATACTTAAAAAAACGAGTTGGTTCATTTGACAAATACATAGCTACCTTAGAAGACTATTGTAGTGTTATTTTTGCCATTTCATTTTTACTCATTTTTTATGTGCTAGCTATAACCTTCACGGTTATAGCAATTGCACTGATTGTTAGTCAGCTTTTAGATAATGATGATTTACCAGGTTGGTTATCAAAAGGTGTTGGAATTTCACTTATACTTTTCTTTGTTTTTGGAATGTTTTTCACCTTTATCGATTTTATTACACTTGGTTTTTTGAAAAAGAAAAAGTGGATTTCTAGAATTTATTTCCCTATGTATTGGGTATTTAGTTTTGTTACACTTTCTTTTTTATACAGACCTTTAGTCTATAATTTCCTTGATAATAAATTTGGTAAACGTCTAAGTTTTGCCCTACTTCCATTTTACTTGCTTATTGCAATAACACTTACCCTTAGATATAAAACATCCAATTATTTAGATGTTAATGCAAATTCAACAGAAATTATAGGAAATAGCAGCAATTATGAAGATTCTTTAGGTGAAGGTGGCTTTATTGATGATGTTGCCATACAATCAAAAGTAATTTCAGATGCTTATGTAAAAGTATTTATTCTTTTTAGCGAATACATAGAGGATCGCATGTATCATTATAATGAAGGACTTAAGCCAATTGTTGATGATCGTGGATTAGGCACAAATATGACCTTTAATAATACATTTGTTGATAAGGATAGTTTAAGGGGTGAATATATAAAAACCTTTAATAACATATACTCCGTAAAACTAGATACTATTTATAAAAAAGGGGACTTTATTTTTGCCGAAAACAAAGACAACAAACTAGGTTTTGAAAGTTATATCAGTACCAAAAACTTATTAGATGGTAAACATGTGCTAAAAGTTAATAGAATGTCTATACAAAAACAAGATACTTCATACTATAATGTCGCAACTATTCCATTTTGGTACTTAAAAGATTAATACTCCAAGCGCTTATTCATAATATGCTTCATTAATGGTATTTGAATGAAAAAAACCAGGCCTAAGAAACCAATTGCATAACTTAATATTTTAGAAATTTTAACCCCTGTAATTGCATTGATCACTTTATTGTTTGAGATAACTGAATAATCAACAGCCTATAATAAACCAGGACCTTTAACATTACCATATACTACATAAATTGACAACACTATCAATCCAGCAATAATTACAAACCAACCATTTTTTGAAATTAGTGGTTTATAGGTAATTGATTCCCCAATAGTAACATGCTTAATCTCTTTGATAAGATTTGATGTAAAATCAACCGAAGGCGATTGCAAAGAAGTAGATTTCATTGCTTTTTTGACTAAACTATCTAAATGCTGCTCTGTATTTTCCTTCATAACTTTCTATTGTTTCATTATCCAATGTCTTCTTTAATATAGTCGCTAACTTTTTACGACCTCTAAAAAGCTTAACTTTTACATTATTAGGTTTTAACCCAACAACTTTACCAATTTCTTCCAATGATTGCTCTTCAAAGTAATATAAAGTTAATAAAAAACTATCTTCACTAGGTAATAAAGCCAAGCAATCTTGCATGGATTGCTCACGCTCCTTTGCTTCCATTTGATCGAGAGCATTATCTATGGTTTTTACTTGATGCTCTGTATATTCATTAATTTCAACAGTATACTGTTGTCTCTTATTCTTTTTAATTCGATCTAAGCAGGTATTATAAGCAACTCTATAAATCCATGTCGAAAATTTCGAATCTCCTTTAAACTTATTAAGTGACTTATACACCTTTATAAATGTGTCTTGCGCTACTTCCTCGGCCTCTTCCCTGTGCTTCAGCATTCGTAAGGCTAATGTAAATACCAGGTCCTTATAACGATCTACCAATACTGTAAAAGCATTAGTGTCGCCATCTAATATTTTGTCTATATAAATTTGATTGTTGGTGGTCATCTATAACTATGACTGTATATATATTGTTTAGGTTACACTTTTTCTGAAAAAAAATAAATTTTAATTTTATTGTAACCAATATTCAAATGCTGTCGTCATAAGCTATGAACACATTAAAAATAATCAATTAAAACAAACAGTTATGCAAGCAGGAGAAGTAATAATACCATTAGCGTTTTTTGGAGTTGTATTTGGAATATTCTATTTATACGTTTCATCACGTAACAAAGAGCGTTTAGCACTTATAGAAAAAGGTGCAGATGCAAGTATCTTTAACATTGGAAAAAGAGGTTCATCATGGAAAGTTATTGTAATTAATTTCGCATGTCTTATAATAGGTATTGGAGTTGGAGCTTTAATAGGTTCTATTATCGATGTCTACACAAATTTACATGAAGGTGCAATAGTAGGTGTAATATTTATAATGGCTGGATTAGGTCTTTATGTAGGATATACACAAACAAGTAAAGCGTTAGAAGACTAGAATTTCCTTACTAAATCAATCATTAAAAACCACCTCCATACTGAGGTGGTTTTTTTTATTGCCATTCTAATTTAAAACTGCTAACTTTAGTGTATTGCACATTAAAACAATTTCATAAACACTAGTTAAAAGAACTTTCAAAAAATAAATGAAACCAAAACACTTCAATGCAACATTATTATTACTATTAAGTTGTTGCTTTGTTTTTGTGTTTTCTTGTCAAAAAAAACAAACTTCAAATAGGTTTAATTTCGGAACAGAAAGTGATTCTGCCTTATATTATTATAACAAAGGTTGGGAATATATTTTAGACACTGGCGAATGGACCAAATCTGAAGACGCATATAGAAAAGCCCTGATCTTTGATCCAGATTTTGTTTTAGGAAAAGGAATAGTTGGTAAAATAACAACCAATCTGGACGAACGCATTGCGATTTATAACGATTTAGAAACCCAAAAAGCAACGGTTTCTGCTGATGAGCGATTACTTTTGGATGATTTATTATTAGTTCTTAAATTATTTAATTCTAGAGATCAAGACATAAAACTAGATGGAGAGTTTTATAAAAACTTCTATGAATCTTCTGAAATAGGGATGCGTACATTTATCCACAAATATCCTCATGAAAGCTATATCAAGGCAGAATATATTGAGGTATTGCATGCAAACCATGGCGCACAAACTGCTTTAGATTCTATTGATGCGTTAGCTACACCTCAACAAAAAATACTACCCTTTTATTTAAGCTACGCGGCTTTTTTAGAATCTGAACTTGGCAATTATAAGAAAGCATTAGCTAAAGCAACTGATTTACAGGAAATTATTAATAATGATCAAGCTCCAGCAGTTTACTACACCTTTGCTCAACTCTATTTAGACATGGATAGTTTAAATTTAGCGAAAATCAATGTTGAAAAAGCTATCGCTTTAGATCCTAAACATCAAATGGCTTTTCGTGTCAAAGCAAAAGTTGATAAAAAATTAACGGAACAAAACGTAGATTCTATAAACTAAAAAACTTTCCTTTGTTATCAAAACTTAAATATCCACTAATACTTGATGGAGGCCTCTCTAATGTTTTGGAAGATTTTGGATGTGATTTAAATAATGAATTATGGGTAGCTAATTTACTAAACACAAATCCCGAGGCAATTATTAAAACACATCTTGCTTATCTAAAAGCTGGTGCTCAAATAATTTCTACCTCTAGCTATCAAGCCACCATTCCAGGATTTATGAAACTTGGGTTCAACGAACATGAATCTAAGGCTCTTATTCTAAAATCTGTAGAACTTGCACATATTGCTTTACAGCGTTATTATGAAAAATACGACCCAAAACACAAACCATTAATTGCGGCTAGTATTGGTCCTTATGGTGCTTTTTTAGCAGATGGATCGGAATACCGTGGTCATTATACTCTTTCAGATAAAGATCTAGCAGAATTCCATAGAAAAAGGATTAACCTTCTAGATGAATCTAATTGTGATCTTCTTGCTTTTGAAACAATTCCAAGCATTCAGGAGATTAAAGTGTTATGTGAAATTTTAAAAACTATTAAAACACCCTCTTGGGTTTCTCTTTCTTGCAAAGACGGAAGCAGTATAAATGATGGAACCTCAATTAAAGAGGCTGCAGCCCTAATTAAAGATGAACCAAATATTTTTGCAATTGGAATTAATTGCACTGCTCCGAAGTATATTTCTTCATTAGTAACTGCTCTGAAATCTGCAGTTGGAAATAAAAAAATAATTGTCTATCCAAATTCAGGTGAGTCATATAATGCAAAATCTAAAACATGGGTTAAAAACTCTAATCCAATTGCTTTTGCTGAAATGACATCAGAATGGATAGAGCTTGGTGCAGATATCGTTGGCGGTTGTTGTCGTATAGGCCCAACTCATATCAAAAATATTTCAAATTTGTCTAAAAACAGATTCAATAGTTAAGTTCATTTCTTTTGTGTAACTTTATTACATCAAAACCTAATAATAATAATAATAATAATTACCCAAGCTACATAGTATAACTTTCTATTTGTGTTTTATTTATCTCTAATTTTAAAACACTAAATAATGGAACCATCAAAACCCAACCAAATCACTCCAGAAAAAATCATGCAAATAGGCATGGGATTTTGGGCTTCAAAAACACTTTTGACTGCTGTTAATATGAGTTTATTTACGCATTTAGCAAATAACAAATTATCTGGAAATGATATCAAAAAAAAACTAAATATTAATGAAAGATCTTTATATGATTTCTTAGACACTTTGGTTGCTCTAGGGTTTTTAGACAGAACAGGTTTAAAAGAAAATGCCATTTATACCAATGCCATAGAAGCTGATATATTTCTAGATAAAAATAAACCAAGCTATATTGGTGGAATGTTAGAAATGTCTAATAACAGGCTTTATCCGTTTTGGGGTGATCTCGAAGAAGGTCTTAAAACTGGGAAACCACAAAACGAAACAAAAAATGGTGGTAGCCCACTCTTTGAGGCTATTTATGCAGATGAAACTAAATTACGTGAATTTCTGCATGCCATGGGAGGAATACAAACAGGAAATTTTATGATGTTAGCAAATGTGTTTGATTTTTCAAACTATAATACACTTTGTGATATTGGAGGTTCTGGTGGAAATCTATCTATTCATGTTGCTAAAAACAATCCACACATGACTTGTAAATCTTTTGATTTACCCCCAGTTACGCCAATTGCCAACGAAAATATTACTGCTCTCGGTTTAAGTGATCGTGTAACCGCCATTTCTGGTGATTTCTTTGAAAATGATTTTCCAAAAGCTGACGTCATTACTATGGGAAATATTCTTCATGATTGGGGAACCAAAGATAAGCTCATGCTTATTACAAAAGCCTACAATGCCTTACCAAAAGGAGGTGCTTTAATTGTGATTGAGAATATAATAGATGATGATAGAAGGCATAACGCGTTCGGGTTAATGATGTCGTTAAATATGGCGATTGAAACAGAGGAAGGCTATGACTTCACAGCTTCAGATTTCAATAGCTTAGCAAAACAAGTTGGTTTCGAAAAAACAGAATTAATGCCATTAACAGGACCTTCAAGTGCTGTAATTGCTATTAAATAACGTTTCTAAAACCACAATTCAAACCATGTTTAAAATCTTCAGAAACATTCGTCTCAAACTACTTTCCGAAAACAGATCTAGTAAATACACTTTGTATGCCATTGGTGAAATATTTCTCGTTGTTATTGGTATTTTAATAGCGCTTCAAATTAATAATTGGAACGAAACAAAACAAGAAGACGCCATAACTCAGAAATACTACGATGGCTTTATAAGTGATTTGGAAAAAGACAGAGTACTATTAGATAATTTAACAACTGTTCGTAAAAAACAAAGTGCCAGCGCTAAAGCTCTTGTGAGTATGATAGAAACAGGTGCGTATGATTTAGATGAGTTTTATAATCATTATTACTTCCTATTTCCATTTTATAGGTTTGTCCCAAATTCCAACACATTGGAAGAGGTGTTAAATTCATCACATCTAAGATTTATTACAGACGAGACTCTAAAAAATAAACTGCTTGATTTACGTAATATTTATCAAAATATTAGATTAAGTGAAGAACATGTTTATGAAGATAGAGCTGTTTATTTATATAGTGATTTAACATTAAATCATATAGAATTTAATGGTTTGTTTATTGGAGATTCTGGATTTGATGCTATTGAAAAAAAAGAAGAATCCTTTTCGAAAAGCAAGGACGTTGAAATCTACAAAAAGGACGCAGAATATTTTATGAAGGATCGGCATTTTAAAAGTTTTTTGAATTTATTAGAATTTAATTTGCAGTTTGCGCTTCCTCAACTAAAGTCTGCAAAAAATGAAGGTCAATCAATAATTACATTAATTGAAGAAAAGCTAAATAATGATTAATTAAAAAAATCAATTTCTAACTTTAAACATTAAGCCAAAAATATAATAATTATGAATGTATTTAAATTTTTAACACTGTTAGCTCTAATAGTTAGCAGTTGCTCCTCTCCTACTAATTACGACATTTTAATAAAAAATGGAATTATTGCTGATGGCTCAGGCAGTCCAACTTACATTGGTAATGTTGGTATTAATGCAGATACTATTGCAGCAGTTGGAGTATTAGATGCTATAGGAACTTTAGAAATAGATGCCACCGGTTTAGTAGTCGCTCCTGGCTTTATTAATATGCTCTCTTGGGCAACAGAATCATTATTAGAAGACGGAAAATCTCAAGGAGACATTAGACAAGGCGTAACTTTAGAAGTTTTTGGAGAAGGTACATCAATGGGGCCAATCAAAGAGGAAAACAAGAAAACATGGCAAGAAAATCAAGGTGATATAAAATACGATATTGATTGGAATACACTTGATGAGTATTTACAATCCTTAGAGCGACGCGGAATTTCAACGAACGTCGCCTCATTTATTGGCGCAACTACTGTCAGAATTAATCATATCGGTTATGAAGATCGTCCTCCAACGGATGAAGAAATGACTTCAATGAAAGAAATGGTTAGACAGGCCATGGAAGATGGTGCACTTGGTGTTGGTTCATCTCTTATTTATGCACCTGCATTTTATTCTTCAACTGAAGAACTCATTGAATTATGTAAAGTTGCTTCAGAGTATGACGGCATGTACATCTCTCACATGCGAAGTGAAGGTAATCGCTTATTACAAAGTATTGATGAATTAATGCGAATTGCAAATGAAGCTGATATTCGTGCCGAGATTTATCATTTAAAAATGAGTGGTAAAGACAATTGGAGTAAATATGATGACGTTGTTAAAAAAATAGATTCAGCAAGAACAGCTGGTTTACACATTACTACCGATATGTACACTTATGTTGCTGGAGCCACAGGACTGGATGCTTCTATGCCTCCTTGGGTTCAAGAAGGAGGTTATGATCAATGGTCAGAACGCTTACAAGATCCAGAAATTCGTAAAAGAGTTTTAAAAGAAATGACAACACCTACAGATGATTGGGAAAACCTAATGTATGCGGCTGGAACACCAGACAATTTATTATTAGTTGGTTTTAAAAACGATAGTTTACGTCATTATACAGGAAAAACATTAACTGAAGTAGCTAAAATACATGGTAAATCGCCAGAAGAAACTGCTATGGATTTAGTGATTGCTGATGGTAGTCGCGTTGGTACCGTTTACTTTTTAATGACTGAAGACAACGTGAAAAAACAAATAGCATTACCATATATGAGTTTTGGCTCTGATGCAGGTTCAATGGCTCCTGAAGGTGTCTTTTTAAACTCAAGTACACATCCAAGAGCTTATGGAAATTTCTCAAGAGTACTTGGTAAATATGTTAGAGATGAAAAAATAATTTCTGTTGAAGAAGCAGTTAGAAAGCTATCCTCTTTACCTGCATCTAACTTAAAAATTAAAAAACGTGGTAGTTTAACTGAAGGCTATTTTGCAGATTTAGCCATTTTTAATCCAGAAACCATCCAAGATCATGCAACATTTGCAGAACCTCATCAATTATCAACAGGAATGGTACATGTTTTTGTAAATGGTGAACAAGTACTTAAGGATGGTGAACATACTGGAGCAACTCCAGGGAAAGTAGTTAGAGGTCCAGGTTATAACAATAAAGAATGAGAATAAAATTATTTCAGATTGACGCCTTTACAGATAAAATATTTGGAGGTAATCCTGCGGCTGTTTGTCCTTTAAATAATTGGTTGTCAGACACTGTTTTACTGAATATTGCCAAAGAAAACAACCTAGCTGAAACGGCTTACTTTATTCATAAAAGTGACAATGTCTTTCATCTACGTTGGTTTACCCCTGAAATAGAAATTGATCTTTGTGGTCATGCAACATTAGCGTCGGCATATGTGATTTTAAATTGCTTAGATTATAATTTTGAAACGGTTGTATTTGAAACCATGAGTGGAGAATTGATAGTTTCTAAAAATGGAGAATTCCTTGAAATGAATGTGCCATCTCGTCCTTCTATAAAAGCAGAATTACCTCAAATTATTATTGATTCTTTAAGCAAACAACCAAGTAAAGTATATAAAGCCCGTGATTATGTTTTAGTCTATGATTCAGAATACGATATTCAGAATTTAAAAGTCAGCGCTTCGATATTAGAACAAATAAATTTAGGTCCAGGCGGTATTATAGTTACAGCAAAAGGTGATAATTCAGATTTTGTTTCAAGATTTTTTACTCCAGGAGCTTCGGTTTTTGAAGATCCTGTTACTGGTTCTGCACATTGTACACTAGTTCCTTTTTGGGCTAGTAGGTTAAATAAAAATGAATTGCATGCCTTTCAAATTTCTGAACGCAAAGGTGAACTCATTTGCAAGCTGCTAGACGATCGCGTATTAATAAAAGGGAAAGCTGTAAAATATTTAGAAGGGTCAATAGAAATTTAATCAACTGGAAAATCAAAATAAGTATCTGGGAAAGGCTCACCTTTTAGCGTAAAATGCCACCATTCTTTAGGATAATTTCTAAAACCATACTTCAACATTATCGTTTGCAATAACATTCTACTCGCTCTTTGTTGGGCTGTAAGATTATTATTAGCAACCCATGATTCTGGACCGAAATAATCATATGGACTACCCATATCTATTGGCTCACATGTATTTAAATCTACCAAAGTAATATCTAAAGTACTTCCTCTGCTATGTCCTGATTTCGAAGCTATATAACCTTCTTTAAACAAATGTTGTTTCATGACATTTGGGTAATATGATTCTTTATTTATAGTATCGCTTAAATTTCTTGCCCAACGTACAAAATGATTCACTGCAGTTTGTGGTCTATAACTATCATAAATCATGATTGAAAGATTATGTTGCTTCAATTCTTCTTGAACTTGTTTTAGAGCCTCAGCGGCTTTAATAGTTAAAATAGCCACGTCTTTTTTGTAACTATCAACCGGTACGCCTAAAAAGTTGTTATTTGAAAAATATTTAAGTTCTACTTTTATTGAAGGTACTACCTCCTTAACATAAACAAACTCCTTTGGTAACTGCGCCGTTGAAACATCAAATACTAAAAGAAATAAAAAATATAATTTAATCTTCATAATAGGACTAATAACGCTAATTTAGAGAAATAAATTTTGATAATGACAAAAGGGTTTAATCTGAAACTAAAAGATGCTGATGTTTGGTATTATCCAAATTTCTTTTCAGAAGAAGAACGTGAACATTATTTCAATATCCTTCTTTCCCAAACAAAATGGAAACAAGATGATATTACAATTTTTGGAAAAACCCATAATCAGCCGAGATTAACAGCTCTTTATGGAAACAACAAGAAGACTTACTCCTATTCAAATATAACTATGTATCCAAAGGAATTTAATAGTGAACTTCTTAAAATAAAATCTAAAATTGAAACTACTATAAAAGAGAACTTCACGACATGCCTACTGA
>Ga0102810_1000560_pt1 | contig 13693 bp, 9 predicted proteins | sample ColrivemetaGS573_FD_84506 | JGI IMG/M metagenome (GOLD analysis project Ga0102810, IMG submission 84506) | Estuarine microbial communities from the Columbia River estuary - Ebb tide ETM metaG S.573 | ecosystem: Environmental > Aquatic > Marine > Intertidal zone > Estuary | place: USA: Columbia...
AAACAATATTGAAGGTTTAGCCGTGTACCCAAATCCTGTTATTAATGGTAAGTTTTCAATTTCTTCAAATATAAATGTAAATAAGCAAGTTGAAATACATTCTTTATTAGGAAAACTGGTTTATAACAAAGAGGTAAAAGGTAACGAAACTATTTTAATTTCTAATCTAAACAAAGGTATTTATATTCTTAGAGTTGAAGAAGAAGGGAAAATTTCTACACGAAAATTAGTTGTTAATTAATTACAATTAGCGTTTTAAAATTTATTAAAAAGCATCTCAATTTTGAGATGCTTTTTTTATATTTAACAAAAAAAGCTATGAATATTAAATTAGATTTTGAAAACGTCTTGTTTTTAGATATTGAAACTGTTCCAGAAATTGAGAATTTTAGCAATTTAACGGCTGATAAACAAGTATTATTTGAAGAAAAAACTAAATATCAACGCAAAGAAGATATTACAGCTGAAGAGTTTTACGAGCGCGCTGGAATTTGGGCGGAATTTGGTATAATTATATGTATATCCGTTGGTTATTTTGTAAATTTCAAAAACAGCCAAAGATCCTTTAGGGTAAAATCTTTTTATGGTGATGAGGTTCAGTTATTAAAAGATTTTAAAAACTTACTAAACAATCATTTTAACAAAGCTGAGCATTTATTATGTGGACATAATGGGAAGGAATTTGATTTCCCATATATAGCTCGCAGAATGATTATAAACCAAATTTCATTGCCTGAAAAATTAAATTTATTTGGTAAAAAACCGTGGGAAATTCCACATATTGACACCATGGAATTATGGAAATTTGGGGATTATAAACATTTTACATCTTTAAAATTACTAACATCTATTTTAGGAATTCCTTCGCCAAAAGATGATATAAGTGGAAGCGAAGTAGCAAGTGTTTATTATAAAGAAAATAACATGCAGCGTATTGTGAGTTATTGTGAAAAGGATACTATAGCGGTGGCTCAATTATTATTGCGATTTAATAATGAACCAATTTTAGAGGAATTAAAAATTGTGCATATTTAGGATTCCAATTTAGAAGAAAGTTCAAACCATCGTTCTTCTTTTTTGTCAATTTCTGTATTAATTTCCTGAAGTCTTACAGATAATTTATTTATTTCATCACCAGAAAGTGAGGTGCCTAAAAACTGAGTTTCAATTTCGCTTTTTTGTTTTTGTAAATTTTCAATTTTACCTTCAATGGAATCAAACTCCATTTTTTCTTTATATGAAAGCTTTGTTTTTGATGTTGTTTTTTGAATGGTAACAGGCTGTTTTTCAAAAATAATAGTTTCTTCTTCTTTAGGTTTAGAGTCTTCATACGCTCTAAAATCTGAATAATTTCCAGGGAAATCTTCTACAATTCCATCGCCTCTAAAAACAAATAGATGATCAACAATTTTATCCATAAAATACCGATCATGAGATACAACTAGCAAACAACCAGGGAAATCTAATAAGAAATTCTCTAATACATTTAAGGTTATAATATCTAAATCGTTGGTGGGCTCATCTAATATTAAAAAGTTTGGATTTTGTATTAAAACCGTGCATAAATACAAACGTTTACGTTCGCCACCACTTAGTTTTTCAACAAAATCATATTGCCTTTTTCTGCTAAATAAAAAACGTTCTAATAATTGAGCTGCTGATATTTTTCTTCCTTTTGTAAGGGGAATATATTCACCAAATTCTTTAATTACCTCAATTACTTTTTGTCCTGGTTTTATTTCAATTCCATCTTGTGTGTAATAACCAAATTTAATTGTTTCACCAATTATCACTTTACCTGAATCAATTGGAATTTGACCTGTAATAATATTTAAAAAACTAGATTTTCCTGTGCCATTTTTTCCAATAATACCAATACGTTCCCCACGTAAAAAGTTATAATCAAATTTCTCTAATATTTTTAAATCGGCAAATGATTTAGAGATATTATGAAGTTCTACAATTTTAGATCCCATACGCTCCATGTCAATTTCCAATTGAACTTTATGGTCGTTACGGCGTTTGGAAGCGGCTTCTTTAATTACATAAAAATCATCAATTCTACTTTTAGATTTTGTGGTTCTAGCTTTTGGTTGCCTACGCATCCATTCCAATTCTGTTTTAAATAAGTTTTTAGCCTTATCTACAGTTGCCTGTTCAATTTCTATTCGCTCTTCTTTTTTTATTAAATAATTGGAGTAATTTCCTTTATATGTATAAAATTCACCATTATCTAATTCAACAATTTCATTACACACACGTTCTAAAAAGTAACGATCGTGAGTAACCATAAATAAGGTGATTTTTTCCTTTTCAAAGTAACTTTCAAGCCATTCAATCATTTCTAAATCTAAATGGTTTGTAGGCTCATCTAAAATTAATAAATCTGGTTTGTGAATTAATATAATTGCCAAAGCCAAACGCTTTCTTTGCCCACCAGATAAAGAACTCACTTTTTGAGAAAGATCTTCTAATTTTAGTTTAGACAGAATTTGTTTGTACTGTGTTTCAAAATCCCAAGCATTTAATCTTTCCATTTTTTCAAATGAAATTTGATATGCTTTTTCATCTTCAGGGTTGTTCAACGCGTGTTCGTATTCTTCAATGACTTTTAAGGTATCATTGTCTGAATCAAAAATGGTTTCTTCAACTGTTAAATCATCATTTAAACTATCCTCTTGAGATAAATATTCAATTTTCAGTCCTTTTCGGCTTATTACTTGTCCAGTATCTGAACTATCTATGCCAGCAATAATATTTAACATACAAGATTTTCCAGTACCATTTTTTGCTATAAAAGCAATTTTTTGGTCTTTATTAATTCCGAACGAAATATTCTTGAAAAGTTCTAGTTCACCAAATGATTTGGAAATATTTTCAATTGAAAGGTAATTCATTTACTGTATTTTTGGCAAAGCTACATAAAAAAACCCGAGAAAAAGTCTCGGGTTTTTTTTTAAGAATTTATAAATTATTTTAATTTTTGCTTGTTTTTAGTAGCGTACAACTCTAACAAACTCATAGTAGCTTTAATTAAATCTTCAGTTTCTAACAAAATACTAAAGTAAAGCGTTGTGTTTTTAGGACTAGATTCTGTTGTTCTAGTTCTTTCAACTTGCTTTTGTGCGAATTTAGAAACATCTTTCAATAATTCTTTTTTCTCTTCAATAATTGCTCCAATTTTATCAAAAGATCGTGTATCAAAAATATCTCTCATTTTTCCAAATAAGTGATTTAGTTTTTCACTAATTTCTTTTAATTCTTTGGCTTGATTTACTTTTAACCCTTGATGGTTATTATGAATATGTTTATGACTTACTTTTGAAATAAAACCTACAGATTGCGCTATATCCTGTAAATCTCCAATTACATCAATATAAAAAGTACTTGCACTAACAGAAGATTCATCTAAGTTTTTAATAAAATAGAAAATATTGTTTTGTAAATCTTCAATTTCCGATTCTAATTTTCCAACAGTGTTTTTTGCTTTTTTAAGCGCAGGTAATTCTTGTTTAATTAAACCGTTAATAGTGTTTTCCTGAATTTTACTTACACGTTTTAATACTTTAGCAATATTATCAGCACTTTCTTCAATAACACCTTGAACCGATTTACTTTCTGATCTATTTAAACTGTCTTCTGCTTTTATTTCTTTAGATTTTTTAAGATGACTTAATGAGTTTCTTATTAATAAACCAACAGCAATTAATAATAAAATAGCAATCATTGTTGCGCCGCCTAAGTAAATTAAATATGCCGCTACACCTGATGCAATAAAAGCGATTAATGCAGTAAAAAACCACCCGCCAATAACATTTAAAACTCCGGCAACTCTATAAACAGCACTTTCGCTTCCCCAGGCTCTGTCTGCTAATGAAGATCCCATAGCAACCATAAATGTTACATATGTTGTAGATAATGGTAATTTATATGAAGTTGCAATTGAAATTAAAACTCCGGCAACCATTAAGTTAACTGCAGCGCGAACTAGATCAAACGCTGGTAATTCATGTTTTTTACCTTGTACTAATTTAATTACAGGTTTTTCAAATTGTTTTTCAATTTTTTCTTGAACAGAATTAGGAACAAGTACTGTGAAATATTTAGAAGTTAAAATGGATCCACGAACCAAAATTCTCGATAAAAAATTAGGTTCAAAACGTTCTTTTGTTTCTCCTTGGCTAGATAAATCTATTGATGTTTTTACAACACTTTTTGCTTTGGATGAAAACCATAAAGTTACAACCATAACCATTCCTGCTAAAAATAATAATATAGTTGGTGTTGGAACTTTTTCTGCTAAAATTGTCATTGCAAAATCAGTTGCAGGAACTCCAGATCCAACCCAAGCCTCATAAGATTGCCAAGCAGCAATAGGTACACCAATAAAATTAACTAAATCATTTCCGGCAAAAGCTAAAGCCAACGCAAAAGTTCCTACAATAATAATAATTTTGTAAATATTAGTTTTTAAATATGCAATTAAGATATACGCTAAAGCAGACCAAATAATTAAGTTGCCTAAAACAATTGCAAAAACGTAATGCTCTAAAAAGTCCTTTATTGTTTCACCACCAATAAAATCGAAACTTTGTTTTGCATAATTAGTGCCCCCAATTCCTTTCATTAAAATGAAATACATTATTGATGTTAATGCAATTCCTCCAAATAAAGCACCAATCCAATTTGGTTTTTTTTCAAAATTAAAGGATAATAATAAACGCGATAAATATTGTACTAAAGCCCCAACTGAAAATGCGACAATCACCGAGAGCAGAATACCAAAAATGATTTGGGTTGCTTTTTCGGTATTGATATAATTTACAACATCTGCAAAACTACCACTATCTGCACCTATTTTAATTAAGGCAACGGCAACAGCGGCTCCTAATAATTCAAATACTATTGATACCGTAGTAGATGTTGGCATACCAAGGGTATTAAAAAAATCGAGCAGTAAAATATCTGTGATCATTACCGCCATAAAAATGACCATAATATCACTAAACATAAACATTCCTGGATTGAATATTCCTTTTCTGGCAACTTCCATCATTCCGCTTGAAAAAATTGCTCCACAGGCAATACCTATACTTGCAACAATCATAATTGTTTTGAAAGAAACGGCTTTTGATCCAATTGCAGAGTTTAAAAAGTTTACTGCATCGTTACTCACTCCAACAACCAAATCGGCGATGGCTAAGATTCCTAATGCAACAATCATTAATAAGTACAAATTATCCATAGTTAAATTGATTTTTTATAATGCGTAAAAATACTAAGATATTTTTTTTTATGCTATTAATACTTTCTTTTTATTGTTTTTATGCAAAATGCTAGAATAAAAAAAGGATTTAGTTCTTTGCTAAATCCTCTTAATTTTTCAATTATATTTTTGTATACAGTTCCAGTAAATTAATTTTTGCTTTTAGCAAATCTTCAAATTCAAGTAAAATACTAAAATAAAGTGTTGTGTTTTTAGGGCTTGATTCTGTAGTTCTGGTTCTTTCAACTTGTTTTTGAGTATATTCACCAACTTCAGTAAGAAGATTTTCTAATTCATCAATTAAATATGGAATTTGATTGAAAGAATGCGCTTCAAATATTAATCTTGTTTTAGAAAACATTTCATTTAATTTCAACTCAATTTCTTTTAATTCTTGAGCTTGATTTTCTTTTAAAGCTTTGTGATTATTATGAATATGCTTGTAGCTTATTTTTGAAATGAAGCCAATAGATTGTGCAATATCCTGTAATGTTTTTATCACATCAATATAAAAAGAGCTAGTACTTACTGAAGACTCGTGTAGATTTTTTATGAAGTAAAAAATGTTATTTTGAAGATCTTCAATCTCTGTTTCTAATTTACCTACAGCGTTTTTGGCTTTTTTAAGAGTTTTTAAATCTTGTTTTATTAAACCATCAATAGCATTACTTTGAATTTTATCAACACGTTTAAATACTTTAGCAATGTTTTTTGCACTTTCTTCAATAACGTCTTGAGAAGATTCACTTTCAGTATTATCTAAGCTATCTTCAGCCTTTATTTCTTTAGATTTTTTTAAATAATTTAACGAATTTCTTGTTATAATAATAATTGCTAAAAACAATAATACACCAACCATAATTGGGCCGCCAATATTTATTAAATAAGCAACTAATCCAGCAGCAAGAAAGGCAATAATAGCGGTAAAAAACCATCCACCAATTACGTTCATAACACCAGCAACTCTATAAACTGCACTTTCACTTCCCCAAGCTCTGTCTGATAATGAAGAACCCATTGCAACCATAAAAGTTACGTAAGTTGTAGATAATGGTAATTTGTATGAAGTTGCTATTGAAATTAATATACCTGCAACCATTAAATTTACAGCAGCTCTTACAAGGTCAAAAGCAGGTAAATCAACATTTTTACCATATTCTAATTGAACTGTAGGTTTTTCAAACTGTTTTTCAATTTTATTTTGAATTGATTTTGGGGTTTTTGCTTCTAAATAAAAAGAAATAGCTTTTGAGCTTCTTACTAAAATTCTAGATAAAAAGTTTGGTTCAAAACGTTCTTTTGAATTTCCTTCTCTAGATAAATTTATTTCGGTTTGAGCTACGTATTTAGCTTTTTTAGAAAACCATAAAGTTAATACCATTACAATTCCTGAAATAAAAAGTAATAGAGTAGGAGTAGGAACTTTATCACCTAAAAAGCCCATTCCAAATTCAGTAGCTGGTATTCCAGAAACCACCCAAGCCTGATAAGATTGCCAAGCTGCAATTGGTACACCAATAAAATTAACCAAGTCGTTTCCTGCAAAAGCTAATGCTAAAGCAAAAGTTCCAACAATAATTATAATTTTATAAATATTTGTTTTAAAAAAATGAATTAGGACGTAAGAAATTATTGTCCAAAAAACCATATTAATGGCAATAATTGGGGTTGCGTGAATTTCTAAAAATTCTTTTATAGTTTTTCCTTCAGTTATTGCAAAGCTAGATTTAGCAAATCCAGTTCCGCCAATACCTTTTAGTAAAATAAAATAAACCATGGATGTTAATGCTATACCACCAAAAATAGCTCCAACCCAACTTGCTTTTTTATCATAATTAAAAGATAATAAAATTCTTGCTATGTATTGTACAATTGCACCAACAGTAAAAGAAATTATTACAGATAATAAAATTCCAGTAATAATTTCAGTTGCTTGTGAAGTATTAATATAATTCACAACTTCAGAAAAACCACCACCATCAGCATAAATTTTCACCAAAGCAATAGCTACAGCTGCTCCTAACAATTCAAAAACTATAGAAACAGTTGTTGAAGTTGGCATTCCAATGGTGTTAAAAAAATCGAGTAATAAAATATCAGTTATCATTACCGCCATAAAAATGATCATAAGATCACTAAACATAAACATGTCTGGGTTGAAAATTCCTTTTCTTGCAACCTCCATCATTCCGCTTGAAAATATTGCTCCAAGAGCAATACCAATACTAGCAACAATCATAATTGTTTTTATTGAAACAGCTTTGGAACCTACTGCCGAATTCAAGAAATTTACTGCATCATTGCTAACTCCTACAACCAAATCAGCAACAGCCAATAAGGCTAGTGCAATAATCATTAATAAGTAAATATTATCCATAAATATTTTTATTCGTTTTTATGATGCAAAGAACTTAATACAATATTAAGTTAATGTTAAGAATAGGTTATATTATAAATTACATAAAAAAATACTTGCTTAAACATTTAAAAACCTGTTTAACAAATTAGTTGTATTTAACAAATGGTTGTCGGTGTCTTTTATTTTTTAAGTAAAAAATGTAAGTTTACTTCAACTTTAAGAAATTATGATTAGAAGAATTCTTTTTTTAGCATTTTTGCTTTTTTTAGCAATTATCTTGTTTTTCAACCCAAATTTTAAAATTATAGCAGCAGGTGTTGCCATTTTATTATTTGGTATGATTATGCTTGAAGAAGGTTTTAAAGTTTTTACCAAAGGCCCTTTGCAATTAATTTTAAAAAAGTCAACAGATAAACTATATAAAAGTATTTCAGTTGGGGCAATTGTTACTGCACTTATTCAATCTAGCTCTTTAGTTTCTGTTATTACTATTTCATTTATAAGTGCAGGTTTAATTGATTTAGCTGGCGGATTAGGTTTAATATTTGGTGCTAATATTGGTACAACAGCAACGGCTTGGCTCGTGGCTGCATTCGGTCTGAAATTTAAAATATCTGCTCTAGCATTACCAATGTTAGTATTTGGTGTTATTTTTTCATTTCAAAAAAACATTTCTTTTAAAGGTTTTGGGAATGTATTGGCTGGTTTAGGTTTTTTCTTTCTTGGAATACATTATATGAAAGAAGGGTTTGATGTGTTTAAAAATCATATTGATCTCACTGAGTATGCTATTTCAGGATTTTTAGGTGTAATTATTTATACAGGATTAGGGATAGTAATAACAACAATACTTCAATCTAGTAGTGCAACATTAGCACTTATATTAACGGCTCTTGCTGCTGGTCAAATTGAATATGAAAATGCTTTGGCTCTTGCAATTGGAGCAAATGTAGGCACAACTATAACAGCTATTTTAGGTTCATTAAGTTCAAATATTGCTGGGAAAAGATTGGCAGGAGCACATTTTATTTTTAATGTTGTAACCGGAATAGTGGCCTTACTATTTATTTTTCCTTTAGCTAAATTGGTTTATTATTTGTCTAATTTGTTGGGGATATCCGAAGATGATTTTATATTAAAATTAGCGATGTTTCATACTATTTTTAATGTTTTAGGAGTGTTACTAATGATACCATTTATTCATAAATTAGAGCAAATACTTCTTAGAATATTTAAAGAAGAAGCTGGAAAAGATATTGATGAGCCTAAATATTTGAATGAAGCTGTATTAGAGTTTCCAGGTTCTACAATTGTGGCATTGCTAAACGAGTCTAAATATTTGTATAAAAATGCTGTTTTTGAAATTGTAACTCACGGTTTGAATATTCATAGAAATGATATTAAATCAGAAGAAAAAATTAAAAAAATAATTAAAAAATCTACTAAAAATTTACACATAAATATTGATGATTTATACTTTAAAAAAGTAAAAAGTATTTATGGAGAAATAATTAGATACGCTGCTACTGCTCAAAATGATTTAAAGTTAACTAAAAAGCAAAACAATATTATCACCGAAATAAAAATTGCCAATAGAAAAATGGTGGAAATAATTAAAGATGTAAAAGATTTAAACAAAAATGTATCAATGTCTTTAAATATAGAAAATAAATATCTTTCTAAAGAATATGATAATTTCAGAAAAAAGCTAACTAAAGTTTTACGTGTTATTTATTTATTTAGAACCGAAGAAAACACAGAGAAATATGCAGCAAAATTAGCTAACATTAAAAAAGAAGCCAAAGATAATATTAGGCAAAGCAATAAATCGATTGATAAATTAATTCGAAAAAATTTAATTACGGTTCAAATGGCTTCTTCGCTTTTTAACGATTATTCAAACGTAAATGATATTATTAAAAAATTAATTGAAGTTGCTGAACTATTGTATGGATCTACAGATACTTTATTTGGAAACGGTAATTTTATTGATGAAAAAAAGAGCGCTAATTAGCGCTCTTTAATTATTACTTTTTCTTTTTGTGCTTTAAAATTTTTGCATCAATATAATAGATAATACTTTCGGAAATATTCTTCAATAAATCACCTATTTTTTCATACTTTTTCATCACAACCAAAGCCATTAAATATTGTTTTACCAAAGCCGGATTTTTAACTACTTCTTCTTCAACAATAAGAAAAGTATTAGCGTTGATTTGATTGATCACTTTATCTTTTTTAAAAACTTTTCTGGCAGCTTTTAAATTTTCATCGGTATAAGCTGTTACTATATCCTTAAACATACTTTCCAAGGTTTCAAACATTACTTTAAATTGTAATTTCTCAACCAATTCCGGTGCTAATTTTTGATTTAAATCTATAGTGTAATTGGCAATATCAAAAGCCTGATCACCAATACGCTCTAAATTATAGTTAATTTTAAGTAATGCCAGCGCAAAACGTAAATCTGTAGCAACTGGATTATTTAAAGCAATAAAATTATCTAAATCTATTTCAATTTTTAAATCCAAAGCATTGACTCTATTCTCTTTTAAAATCACTTCTTCTGCAATATCGGTATCAAATGTTATAAAAGCCTCAAAAGACTGTTCTACTTGGCTTTGACATAAGTTTAACATTTCTTCACCAATTTTACTTAAAGTAACTCTTTGTTCTTCAATATTTATCATAATACTAATTTTTTAACCGAATCTGCCTGTAATATAGTTTTCAGTTTGTTTTTTCTCAGGATTTGTAAAAATTTTTCTTGTTTTATCATACTCAATTAATTCACCCAAATAAAAGAAAGCGGTATAATCACTAATACGAGATGCCTGCTGCATATTATGTGTAACAATTATAATGGTATATTCTTCTTTTAAATGATGAATTAATTCTTCAATTTTAGCTGTTGAAATTGGATCTAATGCCGATGTTGGCTCATCCATTAATAAAATTGAAGGTTGAACGGCTAATGTTCTGGCGATGCATAAACGTTGTTGTTGACCACCAGATAAGGCAAGTGCAGACTTTTTTAAATTATCTTTCACCTCTTCCCAAAGGTCAGCTTGACGCAATGCTTTTTCAACACGCCCGTCAATCAATTTTTTATCCTTTATTCCTTGAATTTTTAATCCGTAAGCTACATTTTCATAAATTGATTTTGGAAACGGATTTGGTTTTTGAAATACCATTCCAATTTCTTTGCGCAATTCTTCAACATTTACCTTTTTCTTATAGATACTGTCGCCGTTGATTTTAATTTTTCCTTCCATTCTAAATCCTTCAACATAATCATTCATTCTATTAAACAAACGTAAAAATGTTGATTTTCCACAGCCTGAAGGGCCAATAAAAGCAGTAATAGTATTTGGTTTAATTTTCATATCAATACCTTTAATAGCATTAAAATCATCGTACCAAACTTTTACGTCTTTTGCTTCTATTCTTGATCCACCGCTTGTTGAAGTATCTTCTTCAAAAGTAGTAGTGTTTTTTATTTTTGATTTTAGTTCTTCCATTGTTATTTCAATTTCTTTTGCCATTTATTTCTAAAATAAACAGCTATTCCGTTCATAATAAAGGTAATAAGTAATAGTATGATAATTGCACCAGCAGCTGCAATTGCAAAACCTTGTTGTGGTCTTGTTGTCCAACTAAAAATTTGCATTGGAAGTACTGAATATGTATCGAAAATTGAATGTGGTACAAAAGGCACGTAAGCCATAGCTCCAACAACAATTAACGGTGCGGTTTCACCAATTGCTCTTGATAAAGATAGAATAATACCTGTTAAAACTCCACCAAAGGAAGAGGGTATCACAACATTTTTTATCGTTTGCCATTTTGAAGCTCCTAATGCATATGACGCTTCCTTTAAAGAATGTGGTACAGCTTTAATAGCTTCACGTGTAGCCACAATAATTATTGGCAAAATTAATAAGGAAAGGGTTAAACTACCCGATAAAATACTACCACCAAAACCAAAGAATCGAACAAAAATCCCCAACCCTAAAAGACCATAAATAATTGATGGTACTCCAGCTAAATTTGAAATATTAATTTCTAATATTGAAGAAAATTTAGATTTTTTAGCATATTCCTCTAAATAAATTCCTGCGCCAACTCCAATAGGAATTGCAAATAATACAGTTAATAACATTAAATCTAATGTTCCAATAATTGCAGTATAAATACCTGCTCTTTCAGGTTTTCTTGATGGTAAACTAGTTAAAAAGTCCCAATTAATACGTGAAAAACCAGCAACTACAATATTATAAATTAATACACCTAAAATAAAAATTCCAAGCATAGTAAATAACACTCCAAGCACTTTAAAGCTTTGGTCTATATATTTATTTTTCTTGTGATTATTCATATTTTTCTTGGTATTTTTTCTTGATATAAAAACTAAAACTGTTTAAAATAAAAGTGAATATAAAAAGTGTTAATCCTGCTGCAAAAATAGTTTTGTATTCAATAGATCCTTGAGGGGCATCACCCATACTTACCTGAACAATATATGACGTTATTGTTTGCACCGGTACTGTTGGGTTTAATGTGAGCTGAGGCTGTTGCCCAGCCGCAATAGCTACAATCATTGTTTCACCAATAGCTCTTGAAATTGCTAATATTATGGAAACAATAATACCTGAAGAAGCCGCAGGAATCATAACCTTAAAAGCTGTCTGAAATCTAGTAGCTCCCATTCCAAAAGATGCTAATTTTAGCGATTTTGGAACTGCATACAAAGCATCCTCACTTAATGAGGATATAAAAGGAATAATCATAATACCCATTACTATTCCTGCAGATAAAGAATTAAATGTTTCTAAATCAGGATAAATAGACTGTAAAAAAGGGGTTACAATGGTCAGAGCAAAAAACCCATAAACAACCGTTGGTATTGCTGCCAAAATTTCTAGAAACGGTTTTAATGTTTTTCTAAAAGATGTTGGAGCATACATGTTTAAATATATGGCTATTGTTAAACCAATAGGTAAAGCAACAGCTATTGCAATAGCGGCAGTTAAAAAAGTTCCAGAAACCAATGCTAAAATTCCAAAATGCTTTTCGCTATACAACGGAGTCCATTGTGTATCTGTCAAAAACTCAAAAATCGATACACTTTTAAAAAAAGCTATGCTTTCAAAAAGAAGAACGGCAATAATTCCAACAGTAGTTAAAATTGTTATGGAAGCACAAAACTTTAAAATGAATTCTATTATTTTTTCTTTAACTTTCATAAAATATAATAGCCGGTAATGAAACTTACCGGCGTATATTTAATTAAATTATATTTATTGTTTTATTAAAATCTCATTGAAAGATTTAACTTGCTCATCATAACCACTTTGCGGCATAGGAACATAACCTACTTCTTTAGATAATTTTGGAGCATTTGCTAAATAAAAGCTTATGAATTTTTGAACTTCTGGACGCTGTGCAGATTTTTTGTTTACAAAAATAAATAACGATCTAGATAAAGGAGCGTATTGATTATTTGCTACTGTTTCAATACTTGGCAATACAACACCGTTTCCATTATCAATACCAACTGCACTAAGTTTTTCTTTATTTTCTTCATAATAAGATAACCCAAAGTATCCTAAAGCATTTACATCTTTTTCAATTCCTTGAACTGCAACGTTGTAATCAGATACCGCATTATAATCTGTTCTGCTTGCTCCAGATTCTCCCATAATTTCTTCTGTAAAGAAATCATAAGTACCATGTGAAGTATTTGGTCCATATAAATGGATTTCTTCATTTGGCCATTCAGCTCTAATATCATTCCATTTTTTTACAGTACTGTTAGGTTCCCAAAGTTTCTTAAGCTCTTCAGTAGTCATACTTTTAGCCCAAGTATTTTTTTTGTTTACCACAACAGTAATACCATCAAGAGCAACTGTTAGTTTAATGTATTCAATTCCGTTTTCTTTACAAAGTTCAATCTCTTTACCTTTAATCTCTCTTGAAGCATCACTAATATCAATAACCCCAGTAGCGAATTTTTTAAAACCACCACCTGTTCCAGATTCACCAACAGTTACTTTTACTTTAGGTTC
>Ga0102810_1000562_pt1 | contig 13686 bp, 11 predicted proteins | sample ColrivemetaGS573_FD_84506 | JGI IMG/M metagenome (GOLD analysis project Ga0102810, IMG submission 84506) | Estuarine microbial communities from the Columbia River estuary - Ebb tide ETM metaG S.573 | ecosystem: Environmental > Aquatic > Marine > Intertidal zone > Estuary | place: USA: Columbia...
CACTACGATGTAAATTACTTGATCCTTCTGGACTGCCTTCTAAAATCCCAATATAAACAAGTACAATTTTACCTTTGGCACCGTCAGGATTTGCTTGATAATCGGCTTCTAAACCATTTCCAAAATCTACAATACTCCCTGTAACATTAGCTTCCACGGGAGAATGACCAAGAGTCACTACTTTAGTGTCATTATTATTAATACTAAGTGACACATCTCCACGTGACCAAGCTTCCACGGCAAAAGGTTGGTACTCTACATTTTCAAAACCATATTCTTTTAGTTTATTAAAAACATAGGTCTCCGCTTTTGCTCCGTTCTCTGAACCTGTTAAACGATGTCCAATAGTTTCGCTAGCTTCTTTTAGGGTGCTGTATGCTTTTGCATTGGTTTTAATTTCTGCATCTATTTTAGCAAAAAGTTCGGCATTAGTTAATTCTGTTTTTTGTTCAGCGCATGAAACTATTAATAGTGTACATACGAACAAGCTTAATACTCTTATCATTTGTGTTTTATTTATTGATTGATTACATTTTTATTTTTTTGTCAGTATCTATTTTGAGTTTACTCTTTTTAAGTTGAGTATTAAGCTCTGACACTTCTTTATTAATAAATTTTTGAAATTTCTCCTCTACAACTTTTAAACGTTTATTAAAAATTGCCTGGACATCACGTTGTTGATCTGTTGGCTTAAAATCAATACCATGACCTGACAAATCACTTGCCAAAGCACTAAGTCGTCCATATAATTGCATTGGTGAACGAAAGGCGTCTTCTCGAGCTCCTGTTAAATGGATATCATAAAGAGATCCAGCAATTGATACAGCCGCTTTACTTAATAAATTTGCTTTTTCAATATCTGATTTCTTAGTGAGTTTTGGAATAATACTATCTAACTCGCTCCTTACTACCTCAACTGTATTAATCATATTTACTGCAAGGTTCATAGCGTCACGAAGTTCTAATAAGGTTTCAACTTGCAACTTAATGTCTTCAATACTACCTTCTGATTTCGGGTCTTTTAATACTTCTAATTCTCTAACAAATTCTTGGTTATCAACAATGAGTTTAACTTTATAAGTATCTGGGACTACTTTAGGTCCAAATTGTCCTCGCATTAAATCCAAATCCCAAGTCACCAATGGTCGCCAGCCTTCACCATTTAATTGTACCCAAGGTCGTCCAGGAGGTGTTGTTCTAATATAAGGTTTGTACGTTGGTTCATAACGTAAATTCCACATTACTCTATTAACGCCTTTATTGTTTTTACCTCTTAAGGTTCTAATAATTTCATCATTTTCAGATAAAATTTGAATCTCAACTTTTTTAGCTAAAGTGTCTTTTAAGAAGTAATTAATTTCAGCTCCATAAGCTGGATTTCGACCAGAGTTATTGCTTGGTCCATCAGTTTTAATACTTTGCTTATCATGAAATCTATAAGCTTGACGTAAACTAAACAAATGCGCCTCTTTACCTTGTGCCTCTTCCACATATTCACGTAATGGTGAAATATTATCTAAAATGTAATACCCTCTGCCGTAAGTGCCAACAACCAAATCATCAAAACGTTCTTGAATGGTTAACCAATATACAGGTGAAGGTGGTAAATTATTTCTGAAACGCATCCAGTTATCTCCATCATCAAAACTTATGTAGAGTCCATTATCAGTTCCTAAATACAACATCCCTTCTTTTTTAGGGTCTTCTTTTATAACATGTGCAAAACTGTGAATAGATTTAGGTACAGCATTGCTGATTTTTTTCCAGCTCTTTCCATAATCAGATGTTTTGTATACAAAAGGATCAAAATTACCCATGTGATGTAAATCTACTGTGATGTAAGCTGTTCCTTTTTTATGTTTTGATATTTCAATATTCGAAATTGTTCCCCATTCTGGTAGGTCTGGAATATTCTGTGATACATTTTCCCAAGACTCGCCTTCATTTCGTGTTACTTGAACTGAGCCATCATTACTTCCTGTCATTATAAAACCAGCTTCTATTTCTGATTCTTCAATAGAAATGAGCACAGCTCCATCCCAAGTCATTAAATTATCAATAGCAATACCGCCTGAACTTTGCTGATGAGTTTTATCATTTCGTGTTAAATCAGGGCTTATGATTTGCCAGCTCTGTCCATCATCGTCACTTTTATGTACAAACTGACTACCAACATATACGCGATGTTTTTTGTGTGATGAAAACTCCAATGGGAAATTCCAATACCATCTGTATTTCATATCTGCAGGTGCCCAACCATAACCAGCTTCTGGCCAAACACGAACATCTCGTGAATGACCAGTTCTTGAGTCATAACGTTCAAGGCCACCATCATAGCAGCCCGACCAAACTATATTGTTCTCAAAAGGATCTGGCTGTGCAAACCCACTTTCGCAACCACCAACCCCTTCCCAAAGTCCTATTGGAATGTAACCTTGTAAACTATTACTTGGTCCTTTATAAGAATATCCATCTTGTCTATTCCCATAAACATTATAAGGTATTTGGTCATCAACTGCAACATGATACATTTGCGCTATTGGAAGCACGATACGTTGAAAACTTTTGCCATGGTTGAGGCTGATACTTGCTCCACCATCATGAGCGACCATCATTCGATCTGCGTTGGTAGGGTCAATCCAAACATCGTGATTGTCTCCTCCAGCACGATAACCACTACGTAATGTTTTTCCTCCATCTTTTGATGTGGTGAACTTTACATTAACAAAATAAATTTCGTCAGGATCGGTTGGGGAAACTCCCATTCGAGTATAATAAGGCGCACGCTCATTAATGTCATGATTTCTTGTCATTAGTGTCCAAGTTTCACCAAAATCTTCAGAACGATATAAAGCAGGACTATCTATTTCAAATAAGGCATATACAATATTAGGATTTGATGGAGCAATAGCTACAGCTGTTTTTCCAACCGGATTGTCTTTCCCTCCTGGTAAGCCTTTTTCTTTCATTGCATCCCAAGTATTTCCGCCATCTTTTGATCTATAGATACCACCACCTGAACCACCACTATTAAGTCCCCAAGTATTTATATGAATACTCCACATACCAACCAATAAATTATCAGGATTTTTTGGATCAATTGCAATATCTGCCGCTCCTGTTCCTTCATCGATAAATAACACTCTTTCCCAATTTACTCCACCATCAATTGTTTTAAATACGCCACGTTCTTGTTGCGGTCCAAAGGTGTGACCTAAAGCTGCTGCATATACAATATCAGGGTTCGTTGGATGTACTATAACACGACCGATACGCCCTGTTTTTTTTAAACCCATATTTTTCCATGTCTTTCCAGCATCTTCTGATTTGTAGATACCATCTCCCATAGCATGTGCTGGACGAATTACAAAGGTTTCACCTGTACCAACCCAAACAACATCTGGATTACTTGAAGCAATGGCAATTGAGCCTATTGATGAAACATCTTGATCATCAAATATTGGGCGCCAGTTAAGGCCTCCATCTGTTGTTTTCCAAAGCCCGCCAGAAGCAGCTCCAATATAACTAATCATAGGATCACCTGGAACTCCAGTAATCGCAATTGTTCTATTACCTTCCGGGCCAATAAACCTGAAGTTTAAATCTTTAAAAACTTCACTATTAATTTGTGAAAAACTATTTTGAACAATACATGCAGATAGGAAAAAGCCTAAAAAAAGAATTTTACGTTTCATCTTTGCTTGGTTTGATGATTATTAAAAAAGAGGCTTTCAAATATAACAATTAAGTATCTTAACAGATAATAAATGATTATGGTTCTTTAAACTTAATAGTTACATTTGTTAATCAAATATTATCCAACATGAAATACCATCCAATAAGCAATCAACTTTTTATAAAAAATAGAGTAAAGTTTAGTTCTCAAATGAAACCAAATTCAATAGCAGTTTTTAACTCTAATGATATTTTTACAACAGGAGCTGATAGTTCTTTACCTTTTCACCAACAACGTGATATTTTTTATTTAAGTGGTGCAGATCAAGAGGAAACTATTTTGATATTGTTCACAAATGCCTCAGATCCAAAACACAGAGAAATTTTATTTGTTAGGGAAACCAACGATCATATTGCTGTGTGGGAAGGTGCAAAACTCACTAAAGAGAAAGCTACTGAAACTTCAGGTGTAGAAAGCGTGTACTGGCTAACAGAGTTTGATAAAATATTTTATGGCTTAATGACAGAAGCTGAAACTATTTATTTTAACACTAATGAACACTATCGTCAGTCGGTTGAAATGGAAACTCGCGATGATCGGTTTATCAAAATGGTTAAGAATAAATTTCCGGCACATTCTTGGGCAAAAAGTTTTCCAATAATGGAGGCATTAAGAGGTGTTAAAGAACCTGAAGAAATTGCATTGCTTCAAACTGCTTGCGATATTACTGAAAAAGGTTTTCGTCGTTCTTTAGGTTTTATAAAACCCGGAGTAATGGAATATGATATTGAAGCTGAGTTTATGCATGAATTTTTAAGAAATAGATCAAAAGGATTCGCTTATACTCCAATTATTGGTTCTGGTTACAATGCATGTGTTTTACATTATATAGAAAATAACCAGCAATGTCAAAATGGTGATATGCTACTTATGGATGTAGGTGCAGAATATGCCAATTACAGTAGTGATATGACAAGAACTCTTCCTGTTAACGGTCGTTTTACAGATAGACAGCGCGATGTTTACAATGCAGTGAATAGAGTAAAAAATGAAGCTACAAAATTGTTGGTCCCTGGAACAGATTGGGCAGATTACCATGTTGAAGTTGGAAAACTAATGACTTCTGAATTATTAGGTTTAGGACTTATTGATAAAATTGATGTAAAAAATGAAGACCCTAAATGGCCAGCATATAAAACATATTTTATGCATGGCACCTCTCATCACATGGGACTTGATACTCATGATTATGGGGCGCTTAAAACACCAATGAAAGCTAATATGGTGTTTACTGTGGAGCCAGGGATTTACATTCCCAAAGAAAATATGGGAATCCGTTTAGAGGATGACGTTGTGATTCAAGAACAAGGTGAGCCCTTTAACTTAATGCGCAATATCCCAATTGAAGCTGATGAGATTGAAGAGTTGATGAATGCTTAAATATTAAAATTCTTTTTTAAAGAACTTAGCTTCATCTTAAAATCTATTTAAATTTTCTCCTAAACAATCTTACACGATTTCGTTAGATAACATGATTAAACATTTATAATGAATACTAAAACAAAGGGATTAGCTAAACGATTTAGAGAAGTAATCCTGAACGGAACTTGGATAGCTAACACTAATTATAAAGACCAATTAGAACATTTAGATTATAACATTGCACTATCAAAATGTGAATCACTAAATACCATTTCTATATTAGCTCAACACGTGCAATACTATATTAACGGAATCAAAAATGTATTTAATGGCGGTGATCTTGAAATAAGAGACAAGTACAGTTTTGATTTTCCTGTTATAACATCACAAAAGGAATGGAAAGATTTTTTAGCTAAGTTTTGGAAAGACTCAGAGAACCTGGCTAAATTGATAGAGCAATTACCAGACGAAAAACTAAATCATGCATTCGTCGACGAAAAATATGGAACCTATCAAAGAAATATTGATGGAATTATTGAACACAGTTACTATCACCTTGGGCAAATTGTTTTGATTAAGAAAATACTATTAAAGAATCAATAAGAACATACACAAGGTCTAAATTACATTACTTTTTTAAAGCTGTTTTTGTTTAAGACTTTGACCTAAATTAACCAGAGCAAAAGTTATCAACGCAGGTATAGCCCAGCCTAAATTCTGATTTGCAAGAGGAATAAATTCCTTTAATTGTGTTAACCAATCCGCTTTTATTAAAAATCCTAAAAAATCAGGAATACTAAATATAAACGTCACTAACACTACTGCTCTAAAAACCTTTGACGAAGCGCGTTTTTCAGGAATTACATTCAAAAAAATCAGCACTATTGTTAGAGGATAAATAAACATCAATGCTGGTAACGCAATATCAATAATATATTTTACATTCATTTGCCCAACAAAAATTCCTATTAAACAAGAAATAACAACTGCTACAATATATACTTTTTCAGACTCCTTAAATAAACCTTTAAAAAAATCTGCAGTACCAACAATAACTCCTACAGCAGTCGTGAAACATGCTAAAGCGACTAATACACTCAAAAAAGTATTCCCAATATTGCCCAAGGTTTCATTTGCTATTCCTGCTAACAATTCTGGCCTTGAGATATCTGCAGGAAACTGAGAATTATAATTTGCTCCAACAATAATAAGACCAATATAAATAAGAAATAACCCAATCATCGCTACTGCTCCAGAACGTGCAATAACTTTCTTTTTATCATCAAAAGAAGTATAGCCTTTCATATTTAAGGAGATAATAACAATACCTCCAGTTAACAATCCTGCAATGGCATCATATGTTTGATAACCTTCAAAAAAGCCTCTTAATAAAGGCGTTTCAAATATGGATGCATTTATTTCTGAAGGTGATGACAACACACCAATACCAATAATTGCTATTAGAATAATTCCAATGAAAGGCGTAAGGTATTTACCAAGTACATCTAGAACCTTTCCTCTATTCATTGCAAATATAAATACTAATACAAAATACACGCCACTTGTTAAAATAGAGCTAGTTCCAAAAAAAGGCTGAATAGCCATTTCATGTGTTACTGCAGCTGTTCGCGGAACTGGTAACATAATAGCAATAGTATAAACGCAAAGACAAAAGATTAAACTAAATATTGGAGACACTTTATTCCCAAAATCTAACATGGTCCCTTGTAATCTAGCGTGAGCAAACAATGCGAAAAATGGAATGATTGTGGCAGATGCTAAAAACCCAAGAGCAACTAACCACCAGTCTGGTCCTGCTTGAAATCCCAAAAGTGGAGGTAAAATTAAATTCCCTGCTCCAAAAAAAGCAGCAAAAATTGCAAATCCAAATACAAAGGTTTCCTTAGTTTTATTCATGACGTCAAGTTATCTTTGCCTAAGATAATCATTTCCATTAATGTCTAATTTTATTAATTATAAAAACGCCCAAATTCACTTTACCGATAATGGAAAAGGAAAGGTTGTTTTATTATTACATGGTTTCTTAGAAAATTCATCAATGTGGAGTAACTTGATTCCACATTTAACTAAAACACATCGAGTACTTTGCGTGGATTTATTAGGACATGGGAAATCTGATAGCCTTGGTTATGTGCATACCATGGAAGCTATGGCAAATGCTGTTACTGCCGTTCTGGATTATTTAAAAATTAAATCTGTCATAATAGTAGGACATTCTATGGGAGGATATGTCGGTTTAGCCTTGTTAAACTTAAGTCCAGATGTTATTACTGGTTTTTGTTTGTTAAACTCAACGGCAGTTGAAGATTCGATTATCAAAAAGAACAATAGGGATAGAGCAATTAATGCAGTCAAATCAGATTATAAAATTTTTGTTAGTTTTTCAATCGCAAACTTATTTAGTTCAGAAAGTAGAATTCTTCATAAAGAAGCCTATCAAAATGTAAAAACTGAAGCATTAAAAACACCTTTACAGAGCATAGTTGCTTCACTTGAGGGCATGAAAATAAGAAAAGATAGATTGGAGTTATTTAAAAATAGTAACATTCCTAAACTTGTAATCATTGGTAAAAATGACCAAATTCTTGATTACAAATTACAACACAGTTATTATAAAAATAGTGATATTCAGTTAGTAGAATTTCACGATGGACACATGAGTCATATTGAAAATAATACAGAATTTACCTACAATATTGTGCGTTTCAGCGAAAAGATATAGCTTTTAAGCGTTTATTTTAATTATTTTTCATAAGTTTATAGTCCCAAATAATAATAAATATGAAAACAACTACGTCTAGCTCTAAATCAGTATCAAAACTATACTGCAATGTTTTTGGTCATCAATACGATGTTTCAAAAAAAGTAACGCAACATGTTAAGGAGTACACGTGTAACTGTTGTAAAAAACAACTTACCACGAATGGAAATGGAAACCTTACCGAGTTGACTCCTAAATTCCAGGAAATAAATTCAGTTTTAGAGTATATTTATGTTAGGCGCTCAATGCGTTTAAACCAGAAATTAGCCTCTTAATCGATTTATTGTATTGAAATCCCAATGTTTTATTAAAAACTATTACTTTAGTAGTTATCCTTCTAAAAACTAATTTAAAGTAATTTATTTTGAAACAACTATACTGTTCAATGTTTGGGCACGATTACCAAACATCAAAAGAAGTAACATACCATGTAAAAGAATATACTTGCAAGCATTGTAAAGAGCAAGTTACTACAAGTGGAAATGGCGGTCTAACGCTTTTAACTCCAAAGTACAAAGAAATCAATTCTGTTTTAGAACGTATTCATAATAGGCGCATTTCTAAAATGAAACAACAATTAGCTATTAAAATTATTCCTAATAACAAATTGTTAGACTTTACTCCTCATTTTTAATACTATTCCAACCTTGAGCTTTAATTGGGATTTTTGCGTCTGCTCTTGTAACTAAGTGCATTCCAACAGATTGTTCTGTCATATATCCAATTACAGTTAAATTTGGATTTCCTTTTATTTTTGGAAAATCTTCTTGAGAAATAGTCATTAATAACTCATAGTCTTCTCCTCCATTTAATGCAATGGTTGTGCTATCAATATTAAATTCCTCACACGTTGAAATCACTAGAGGATCCAATGGAATTTTATTTTCATACAAATCACAACCAACTTTACTTTGTTTACATAAATGCATAATTTCAGAAGAAAGTCCATCACTTATATCAATCATTGCTGTAGGTTTCACATCTAGATCTTTTAACAATTTAACAATATCTTTACGAGCTTCTGGTTTTAATTGACGTTCAATAAGATATGAATACATATCTAAATCAGGCTGACTATTTGGATTCACCTTAAAGACTTCTTTTTCTCGCTCCAAAACCTGAAGTCCTAAATAAGCTCCTCCTAAATCTCCTGTAACAACTAATAAATCATTCGGTTTTGCTCCTTTTCTATAAACAACATCCTCTTTATTAGCTTCTCCTAAGGCTGTAATAGAAATTAACAGGCCAGATTTTGACGAGGTCGTATCTCCTCCTACTACATCAACATTATACACATTTGCTGCTGTTTCTATTCCTGCATACAATTCTTCAAGAGCTTCTAATGGGAATCTGTTTGAAACTGCGATCGAAACCGTTATTTGAGTTGCATTTGCATTCATTGCATATACATCAGATAAGTTAACTACCACAGCCTTATATCCTAAATGTTTTAGAGGCATATAACTCAAATCAAAATGCACGCCTTCAACTAATAAATCTGTAGTAACTACAATATTTTTATTATTATGATTTAATACTGCTGCATCATCACCAATACCTTTAATAGTTGACTTATGATTGATTTTAAAATTTACTGTTAAATGATCAATTAGTCCAAATTCACCTAAAGTATTTAATGGAGTTCTCTGTTGGTTCTTATCTTCTATCATACTGCAAAAATACTATCATTTTTAAGTTAGTCAACTAAATAAATCCTAAATTGCAAGAAAAACACGCTATGCACTACTTTAAACCTTTTTTGAAAATTGGTTCCATTTGTTTTATGCTCTTATTTTTAACACAATGCAGCGACGAAGATATTGAGTTAAATAACTTCCCACAGGACATAGATGGAGATAATATCGTTGATGATGATGATAATTGTTTTGATATTTCAAACCCTCAACAAGAAGATAATGATAATGATGGACTAGGTGATATTTGTGATGATGATGATGACAATGATGGTATTTTAGACGACATAGATAATTGTCCTTTAATAGCAAATGCAGATCAAGCTGATGCTGACGGAGATGGAGTTGGCGATATCTGTGATGAAAATAATGGATTAGAACCTTTAGCGCTTTGTGAGAATGGATTTGCAACTATTTATGCATGTGATGGTTATGACTTAATTAGCCATATTCCAAATTCTGATCTCGGTGGATCTGGAGCTGAAGGCAACGATTCTTGGGGCTGGACAGATCCATCTACAGGAAAAGAATATGCACTTATTGGCACTACAACTGGAACTGCTTTTGTTGATATTTCATCTCCTACTCAACCCGTTTTACTCGGAAGATTAGCAACTGCAACTGGAAACAGTCTTTGGAGAGATATAAAAGTTTATAATGATCATGCTTTTATTGTTAGTGAAGCAACAAATCATGGGATGCAAGTATTTGACTTAACACGTTTACGCAATGTTTCTAATCCTCCTGAAACTTTTAATACTGACGCACATTATACAGAGTTTGGCTCAGCACATAATATTGTAATTAATGAAGATTCCGGTTTTGCTTATGCCGTAGGAACAACAACTTTTAATGGAGGCCCACACTTTATAAATATTCAAAACCCAACAAACCCTCAAGCTGCCGGAGGCTTTGAAGATCAGTCCTATTCTCATGATTCACAGGTAGTGAATTACAATGGTCCAGACAGTGATTATATTGGTAGTGAAATTTTAATTTCAAGCAACGAAGATGAAGTTGTTATTGTCGATGTTACTGACAAGGATAATCCAACAACTATATCTACCATCAGCTATAGTAATATTGGCTATACACATCAAGGTTGGTTTACAAAAGATATGAAGTACTTTTTGTTAGGTGATGAAATTGACGAAATTGAATTTGGAGGAAACACTAGAACCATCGTTTTTGATTTAACAGATTTAGACAATCCAGAACATCATATGAATTATGTTGGCCCAACGGCAGCTATAGACCACAATGGTTATGTCGTAGGTGATTTATTTTATTTGTCAAATTATACCGCTGGGGTAAGAATAGTTGATATATCGAACATCGAATCTAACTCAATGGATGAAGTAGGTTTCTTTGATTCTTATCCGAATGATAATACTACTAGTTTTCATGGTGTGTGGAATGTTTATCCGTTTTTTGAAAGTGGTAATATTATAATTAGTGATATAGAAGGAGGAATGTTTGTCATTCATAAAAGTGATAATTAATGTTATGAGTGTTAAAAATTATTGTAGTTTATTAATAATATTAATGATTTTTGCATCTTGTAAAAACGATGACGATAATCAAGGCTTTGGTTTTCAAGGAAATATTGATTGGGCTAAAACTTATGGGGGTTCACAAGAAGATTTTGCTCGTTCAGTTCTTCAAACGCTAGATGGAAACATTCTCATTTTTGGTAATTCCAAGAGTGATGATGGAGACATCGCAGATAAAACTAGTGAAGTTAGCGACTATTGGTTATTAAAAATCGACATGAAAGGAACTGTTCTTTGGAGTAAAACTTATGGAGGTTCTGGAGAAGATGTTGGACAAAAAGTGATTCAGACACCAGATGGTGGATATGCAATTGTAGGCTATAGCAAAAGTGATGATTTAGACGCCAGTAATAATGAAGGCCAGCATGATAATTGGATATTGAAATTAGATAGTAATGGAAATATCTTATGGGAAAAAAGCTTTGGTTATGAAGGTCATGACCATGCATATTCTGTAATTGGAACTAGTGATGGCGGATTTTTTATGACTGGATTTCTAGACATTACGGCCTCAGAGGGAGAAGGAAGTACAGTTAGAAATAATAGACATGGTATTGGTGAATTTTGGTGCCATAAACTAGATGCAAATGGCAACATTGAATGGAGAAATTATTTTGGAGGTACTAACAATGATCGTTCATATGATGTCGTTGAAGCAAACGATGGCGGTTTTATTGTTGCTGGATTTTCAGAAAGCAATGACTTTGACATTTCGAATAATCATGGATCTTACGATTACTGGGTTGTTAAACTAAACATAATTGGAGAAATCGTTTGGGAAAAATCACTTGGAGGTTCAGAAATAGATCAAGCACGTTCAATTATTAAAACTGAAGACAATGCCTATATCATTGCTGGAAATTCTTTTAGTATTGATGGTGATATTACTTCTAATTTTGGGAGTTCAGACTATCTGCTTGTAAAACTTTCAGACGAAGGCAACATTCTTTGGAGCAAAAATTATGGAGGTTCGCAATTTGACTATGCAACATCTATTAACAAATCTAAAGACGGTTATATTGTTACAGGTTATTCAAAAAGTAGCAATAATGACGTAAAAGAGAATTTTGGTGATAACGATTTTTGGGTTTTAAAAATCTCTAAACAAGGTCGTTTAAATTGGCAACGTAATTTTGGTGGATCAAAATTAGATTTGGCCTACGATGCTGTTGAAACTATTGACGGGAATATTATTGTTGTAGGAGAAACAGAAAGCAGTGATGTTAACGTAGATTTAAATAAAGGACTAAAAGATATTTTGGTCATAAAAATCAAATAATTATATCTACAATAATTTCTATTAGGCACTAAGAGCAATTTCTACTCACAGAATCATAATAAAAACCTATCAAACCATATGCTAATATAATGTTAGGTTCTATGGCAAAATAAGACATATATTGTATATTTGCACTCTATTTAGAATAAATCTATTTTAATTATGATTAAAGTTTCTGAAACAGCTAAAAAAAAGGTTGTTGAGTTAATGAATGATGGCGGGTTTAACTATAGCATGGACTATGTTCGTGTTGGTGTTAAAAGTGGAGGTTGTTCTGGTTTATCTTATGATTTAAAATTTGATAAATCACAACAAGATGATGATAAGGTTTTTGAAGATAACGGTATTAAAATTATTGTTGACAAAAAGAGCTTTTTATATTTAATTGGAACAACACTTGAATATTCAGGAGGATTAAACGGAACAGGATTTGTTTTTAATAACCCTAATGCTAATAGAACTTGCGGTTGTGGCGAGTCGTTTTCATTATAACGAAAAGAAAATTAAAGTATGTCGAAGTATACCGAAGATGATTTACGTGAAGAGTTAAAAACCAAAGAATATGAATATGGTTTTTATACAGACATAGCATCTGATACATTTCCAATTGGTTTAAACGAAGATGTTGTTAAAGCAATATCCAAGAAAAAAGATGAACCTGAATGGATGACTGAATGGAGGCTTGATGCTTTTAAAGTCTGGAAAGAAATGACTGAGCCAGATTGGGCGAATGTGAATTATAAAAAACCAGATTTTCAATCTATCGCCTATTACTCTGCTCCGGTAGCCGTAGATCCAAATAAAACCTTAGACGATGTAGATCCTGATTTGTTAGCAATGTATAAAAAGCTTGGCATCTCAGTAGATGAGCAGAAAAAAATGAATAATGTTGCTATGGATATTGTAGTAGATTCAGTTTCTGTCGCTACAACATTTAAAAAGACTTTATCTGAAAAAGGCATTATTTTCATGAGTATTTCAGAGGCTATTAAAGAACACCCTGAGCTTGTAAAAAAATATCTTGGGACAATTGTGCCAACAAAAGACAACTTTTATGCAGCCTTAAATTCTGCAGTTTTTAGTGATGGGTCTTTCTGCTACATTCCTAAAGGCGTAAGATGCCCTATGGAATTATCAACATACTTTAGAATCAACCAAGGCGGCACTGGACAATTTGAAAGAACATTACTGATTGCAGATAAAGGTAGTTATGTAAGTTATTTAGAAGGATGTACCGCTCCAAGTCGAGACGAAAACCAATTACATGCAGCTGTTGTTGA
>Ga0102810_1000565_pt1 | contig 13667 bp, 17 predicted proteins | sample ColrivemetaGS573_FD_84506 | JGI IMG/M metagenome (GOLD analysis project Ga0102810, IMG submission 84506) | Estuarine microbial communities from the Columbia River estuary - Ebb tide ETM metaG S.573 | ecosystem: Environmental > Aquatic > Marine > Intertidal zone > Estuary | place: USA: Columbia...
AAGAAAAAGCAAAAGCGTTAGTTGATAGGTTTTTATTTGAGGTTGACCAAATGAATCCGTTAGAAGATATATTTGAAAGTGCTAAAAAATGTGCATTGATAGCATTGGAGGTGAAGCAAAAATTTATACATAAAGAATATTTAAGACTTCTAGGAGAAGAGGACATATTAAAAGAAGTTAAACAAGAAATCAAAAAATTATGATGAAGAATTTAACAATAGTATTAGTGTCAATGGGATTAATCGCAGGGGCATATAATTTAGTAATTGGTATGCAAGATTCAAGTTTATTTATAAAACTATTTAGTTATACACTTTATAACTTTTTAGGTTTGTATTGGATTAGAGCATTAATAAAAGAAAAATAAAATTATGGAAAAATTTACAAATTTTTATGAATATTTAAATATTAAAAAGAAAAATGGATCTAATAAATATAATTTTTATGTAGAAGCTAGTAGGCTTAAATTTAAAATTATTAATAATAGTAATGGTCATAATTATTCAGCTTTTTTAGATGAAGATGGTTATTTAAGATTTAATAATATGGAAAATATAACTTTTAATGGTTCTTCAATCTCAAACGGATGTATTAAAGGCTTAACAATAGGTAATAATATGTATCTTTCAGATATATATCCTGTAATATCTGTATCTAAAATAGAATTACTTACTGAATTAGAAAATTTAGATGCTGATATTAAAGAGATCCTTGAAAAAAAAGATAAAAATATAGCCATGTTGCTATATATGACAGAAAACGATTTAAAAGAACTCGAAGAAACACAATTCAATGAGTATACTCTTAATTGTATTACAGGTATGAAATTACCTAAAGAAGAAATATTAACTTAATTATAAAAGGAAGGTATACGGTAGGATGAAAAATGTATGATTGAATTACCAAAAGAAATAACCAAGTCCACTAGGATTAATCCAAAGACAATGGTACTGTTTAGTCAACCTAAAACAGGGAAGACAACAATAGTAGCAGCATTAAAAGATTGTTTAACAATAGATTTAGAAGAAGGAAGTGATTTTGTAGATGCGCTTAAATTTGACGTAGTCAAAGAAGCCAAAAAAGCAGAAAAATTACCTATAGTCGTGTTAAAAGAATTAATTAATGCTATTAAAGAAGCTAACAATGAGAAAGGAGATTACGTCTATAAGTTTATAGCTATAGATACAGTAACTGCTTTAGAAGATATAGTTCTTCCGTTAGCAAATAAAATGTATAAGGACACGCCTAAACCAAAAATTGGGCTTTATATAAGAAATTATATAAAAAAACTCTTTGAATTGCTTGGAAATCTCAATTATTTTTTGTATATTTGTATATATGAAAGATAAGAGACAATTAGCAGCTAAGATTTTAAATAAAAAATTTGGTGTACTCCATGTTTTAGAATTTTCACATATTAAAAAATATAAGAAATTCTTTAAATGTGAATGTACAAGATGTAATAACTTTACAGTTGTTAGGTCTGACCATTTATTAAAATTACCTAAATCATGTGGTAATTGTGTAAATACTCTACAAAAAGAGATAGCAGATAAAAAATATAAAAAATTAAGAAAATATAAAACTATTTTTAATTATTATAAATCAAATGCTAAAACTAGATGTATAGAATTTAATTTAACTTTAGATGATTTTATTGACTATATAGATTCTAACTGTTATTATTGTAATGATAATAAATCAAAAGGAATAGATAGGGTTGATAATTCAAAAGGTTATTCTAAAAATAATTGTGTTTCGTGTTGTAAATTTTGCAATATTATGAAAAATAATTATACATTAGAAGAAGTTTTAGATAAAGTTAATAATATTTACAATAAACATTTAAAATAAAGTTCAACGACTATCCCGAAAGGGAGTACACTACAAGCATATGGTAGTGGAAGCGGAGAGTACCTAAACAAATAATGTTGTAGGTAAAGATATAGTCTAATCTATATGGTGACATATAGCGGTAAACATAGGTATACTTAACGGTATACCTTTTTTAGTTTACGGATATAGTAGTTGCGTACTATATTGAATATAAATGATGGGTAGAAATTGGGACGGTGTTGATGTAACGACATTAGCCAATGGTGCTGGGTATAGATATACCCGTAACGCATTATCAACGGTACTAAATGAATTAGAAGACATTTGTGACACTCTTGTTATTCTAGGACATACCAAAGATAAAGACGTTGAAAAAGGAGGAGAGCTTATTACAGAGCGTAGCTTGGATTTAACAGGCAAATCCTCATCTATTTTATGTTCACAAGTTGATACTATAGGATATGTATATAGAGATGAAAATGAAACCGTGATTGATTTCAAACCATCTCAAAGCATAATTATAGGGTCAAGAAGTGATCATTTAAAAGATAAAAAAATTGTAGTAGCCGTTTCTGATGAGGCTGGAAACGTTAAAGTAGATTGGTCTCAAATTTTTAAACAATAATAAAAAAGATAGAAAGAATATGATAGATTTAAATGGAAATGATTTTGCTGGTGGAAGTGCAATTTTTAATAATGGCGACGCTGGTGTAGTAAAAAATGTTGAAATTAAAGTAGAAAAGCGTAGTGCTGATGTACCTGAAACATACCCTGATTTTAGGGTGGATATATTTGATAGTACAGGAGCTAAAATAAACGCAGGATTTTATTATTTTAAGCCCAATCCAACTGCAGATGATACATATAATAAAAAGAGAGAGGTGCAAGAAGTTTCTCGTGTAGTGCATTTAGCAAAAGCAGTTATGGGACCTGACTATAAATTCCCAGAAGTAAATTCTTCAAGAGAAGCATTTGACGTACTATTTAGTTTAGTAACTAAAAATGTAGAAGGTAAAAAATTTAATGTCTTTACCACTTATGGTACTATAGCTCGTCCTAATAAAAAAGGATATATGGGATTAAGATATTTTAATTTTATAGAGCCAGCAGGAGATACTACTAGATTTAGAGTAGGTCCACAAGATTTAATGGAAAGAGTAACAGCTGATAGTCCATCGACTACACCAGCTTCAGGTACTACTTCAACAGAGTCTTGGGTATAATTATTAATAATAGGGGGCAGAAATGCCCCTTATTTTATCTTAGATTATGAATTTAAATATAAAAGCTTTAACTAAGTTAGATTTAATGAAAGAAGTACAAGATGTTGATATCTATAAGCACTATATCGGACAAGATATAGGCAAAGATTCAAGAATTTTGTCACCTCTTAGAGAAGAAAAAAGACCATCATTTGGTTTTTTTATTGGAGAATCAGGAGAAATATGTTATAAAGATTTTGTACTAGGTACAGGAGATTGTATACAATTTGTTCAAGAATTATTTGGTCTCAATTTCTATGATGCTATGAGTAGAATAGTAATAGATTTTAATTTAACAGATAAATTTCATTATAGAAATTTAGGAAAAGGCACAGAAAAGAAAATTGAAATAAGTAATAGAATGGAAACTATAAAAAGATTAAAAGAAGGTAGGACTATTAATATTACTAGACGTAAAGCACAACTACATGACGTAGATTTCTGGTATAAGTTTGGTATAACAAAGAAAACTTTATCAGCGTATAATGTTCATCCTATTGAATATTTTTTTGTCAATGGTAATGCTATTAAAGCAGATAAATATGCATATGCTTTTATAGAAACTAAAGACAACAAAGAAACTTATAAAATATATCAACCCTATAATAAAGATTTTAAATGGTTAAATGACCATGATGAATCAGTATGGCAAGGTTGGTCACAATTACCTGAAAAAGGTACAACACTTATTATAACTAAATCATTAAAAGATGTGATGGCTATTACAGATGTATTAAATATACCTTCAGTAGCATTACAATCAGAATCAGTTAAACCAAAGGATAAGATTATTAAAGAACTCAAAGATAGGTTTGAAATAATACATATACTTTATGATAATGATTATGATAAGGAAACTAATTGGGGAGAGAAATATAGTGAAGCTTTATCAAAAGAGTTTAACTTATTATTTTCACAAATTCCTGAAGAATATAAATCTAAAGATTTTAGTGACTTAGTTTTTAATATAGGTGAAGAAAAAGCAAAAAAACTCTGGGAATACAGTTTATGTATCCCCTTTTAAAACAAATAAATATGAAAATAGCAGTATATGGCTCTCTTAGAGAGGGTTTAAGTAATCACAGTTTAATAGAAAGTTCAGAATATGTGGGACAATTTGAAACACCTCATATGTATAATTTATTAGATTTAGGGGCATTCCCAGGACTAACTAAAAATGGTTCAACTTCAGTAGTTATGGATGTATATGAAGTAAATAGTAAAATTTTAAAAAAATTAGATGCATTAGAAGGATACCGTGCAGAAAATTTAAAATCAAGTTTTTATATTCGTGAAAAAATTGATTCACCTTTAGGACAAGTATCTACTTATTTTTTAAATAAAGATCATCCAACAGGAGAGGATAATAAAGTATCTTCAGGAGATTGGACTGATTATTATAAAACAAAAAGAATAACTAAAACATATTAATAAATGTCAAGACCATTATACACATCGTTTAGACCTAGAATAAGATCTAGGCACCCATCTCATTCTATATTGAGACCAGCTAGAAAAGTACTACCTTTATTCCCATTTAAATCAGTTATTAGATTAGGTTCTACAACTGAAATAAGTGATACTAATACTATGGGAGGTAAAAGAGTAGAAGTAAATACTGTTAAAGCTATTAAGAATTCATCTAATAAACTATTAATGAAGCAAGCATTTACTGATAATGAAGTAATAACTGCAGATTGGTTTAAAATAGGAATGTTATCACCTGATTCTTTCCATGATGCTGAATTATCAGTATATGGTGGGAAAGTAGGAGAGCATTTAGCACCAGAAAACTTAGCATTAGATGATGAGAATATTAGCTTTCCTATTATTTCTAAAAGCCTATATGGTAGTAGAAATAAAGGGAATAAAAAGCATGACACTTTAGAAGAACTAATTACATGGTTAGAAGGTAAAGATCTTAGTAATTATATATTTGAAAAGTATTATAATTATACAAGAGAATATCGTTTGCATGTAACCTCTGAAGGCTGTTTCTACACATGTAGAAAAATGCTTAAAAGAGATACACCAGATAAAGACAAATGGTATCGTAATGATGCTCATTGTGTTTGGATAATGGAGGAAAATGAAAGCTTTGATAAACCAAGTAACTGGGATGTCATTGTAGAGCAATCTGTTAAAGCATTAAATGCTGTAGGACTTGATATAGGAGCTGTTGATTTAAAAATACAATCTGCTACAAATGCAGATGGAGATACAAGAGAAGATCCTAAATTTGTAGTTATTGAAATTAATTCAGCACCTTCATTTGGTACTGTAACAGAAGAAAAATATATTGAAATTTTACCACAAATATTAAATAGAAAATATAAATTAATATGAAAACAAAAATTAAACCAAATATTTGGGTGGTTATAGTAAAAGATGATTACACAGATAATCTTGTTGATTTATTATCAACACACTATAATATTACAGATCAAATATTTATAGGAAAAAATAGTAAAGCAGCTACTTATTCAGCTCTTTCACTTCTTGATGAAAATACAGAGCTTATTGGCGTATTTGGTAATAATACAAGTATAGATTGGGATGACTTGTATCCTAACAATACATATAATAAAAAAAACATAACTAAGCAAAGAGTTTCATACTCACATAAATTATTTAATATGTGTAGTGAACAAGGTATAAAAATGGTTGGGTTTGGAAATGGAAGTACTTATATAGGGTTAAGATTTGGATGTAAATTATTATTTAATAACTCTGATATTAAAACACATTCTACTACATTTATAATTGGAGAAAAGGCTAATGATGTTACTTTTAATGTAAATTCAAATCATTCTGTTTTATTATATCCTCGTGATATGCATTATACTTATTATGATATACGAGCTTTTAGTGCGTATTATTCAGAAGTAGTATACCATAATTCAGTTGGTGATATAATAAATGTAGGTAAGAATTTTGTTGAATCTGAAATTATTAAGTTTGATAATGCTATAGTATTCCAATATGATGTACCTAAACCAGAAGAATCTGTAATTAAAAATTTAACAATACAAAATATTTTATTATGATAGAAAAAGTAACATTAGGAAGTGACCCTGAATTATTTTTACAAAATGAACAAGAATTAATCTCTGCAGAAGGATTAATAGGGGGAACTAAAGAAAACCCAAAAGAAGTTAGTGGTCTTCCTGGATTTTTTATTCAAGAAGATAACGTTATGGTAGAATTTAATATACCAGCTTCAGATAATGAATTAACATTTAAAGACAACATAGGAATGATGTTGGATTATGTTGAAACAGCAGCATTAATACATGATTATAAAATTAGTGAACAAGCTTCTGGAGAATTTAATCGTAGATTTTTAAATACACCTCAAGCATCTGCTTTTGGGTGTGATCCAGATATTAACGTGTATACTGGGCAAAAGAATAAAGTAAATGTTTCTAATGGAAATACTTTAAGAACTTGTGGAGGACATATTCATGTTGGGTATGAAAATCCAAATAAAAAAATGTCTGCAGATTTAATAAAAGCTATGGATATAACATTAGGACTAACTTCTCTTAGTTTAGATAAAGACGATAGAAGAAGAGAACTATATGGTAATGCAGGCTCTTTTAGATTTAAAGATTATGGTGTTGAGTATAGAACTCTTTCTAATTTTTGGATATTTAAAGAAGAAACTATTGCATGGGCTTGGCAAGGCACTATGGCGGCTATAGGATTAGTTAACTCTGGTATTATAAAAGAGCTTAAAAAAGAATATAGTGCAACTATACAAAATTGTATAGATAAAAATAACAAAAGTCTAGCAAAAAAATTGTTAGTAGAGATTAATAATTATATAAAAAACAAAGAAGTATGTGTGGAATATTTGGACACTCAGGACGCAGTCCTAAAAAAGTAAGCATTGATAAATTAAATATATTAGGTATCTGGAATGAAGAAAGAGGTACTGATTCATGTGGTTTATCAATGGATGGTGATATATTAAAAGGTGTAAAGTCTCTATCTCAGTATAGGGACTTTATTTCTCATTATAATATAGAAAGCCCTCAAGTAGTGCCTGTAGTAATTGGGCATACTAGAAAAAGTACAGTAGGGGCACATACATTATCTAATGCTCATCCATTTGGATTTGGAAAACTAAAAATAAAAGATTTTAAAAATCCTGGATATGAGTTTATAGGAGTTCATAATGGAACTTTATTAAATCATAAAGAATTTGCTACTAAAAGAAAAATTGAGTTAGAAAAAACAGTAAATATTAAAGTCAAAGTCTCAAAAGTAAATGAAGATGATAAATTTGAAATTAAAGAAGAAACTGTTAAGAAAATTGATAGTGAGCTTCTTTTAGAGTGTCTTTATTTTGATGAAGATTATAGTGTATTATCGGAATATAATGGAGCAGCTGCCTTAATATGGACTGACCTTAATAAACCTAACACTGTTTTTTATTATCATGGTAAATCTGTATCTTCAGAAGGAGATAAAGAAACTAAAGAAGAAAGACCTTTATATTATTGGAAAGAAACTAGAAATAGTTTATATGTTTCTTCTATAGCAGATAGTTTATATGGTATTGGAGGTGATGCAGATACAGTAGATATGTTTGATCATAATACAGTATATGAAGTTACTGATGGTAACATAGAAAAAGCTATTAAAACAGTTATTTCAAGAGAAAAAAACTACCAAAAAGAATCTTATCCTAATTATGGATATGGTGCTTGGGGACATTATGGAGATAGATGGGGACATCATAATAATTATCATAATGGAAAACCTACTGCATCTGTAGTAGATGCAAAGGAAAGAAAAGAAAAAAGAAATCGTTGGAAAGTAGATAGCCCTGGAATGGTTGGAAAAACATATCACCCTAAAATAGGATCACCTGAACAAATACAATTAAATTTACAAGTTCCAGTTGATACTACTTTATTAGAAGAAGAATTTGATTTAGATCAAGCTACTTCTAAAGGTATAACTCAAATGAAGCAACTTAGATATTGGAGAAATGGGCATCTAACAGATGGTATATTTGGTTATATAGATGGACATGGTTATTACTTCCTTGGGATTAGTAAAACTACTGCATTAAATGCTTTAAAATTATGGGCAGGAGTAGCCTGGTCTAAAAGAATGTTTCATACAGTAAAAACACATGCTAATGATGCATTTATACCTTTTAAAAAAGAACAGGTAGAATTAGACCCTGATAGCTTCTTACATTATATGCATGAGGGTATTAGATATAGAAATCATCTTGATTGGTTAAGTGTTAAACAAGATGCAAAAAAAGCAAAGCGATTTGGTATAACTGAGTTATCTATGATTTCTGCTCATCCTATTATTGATTTAAATTTAGGACGTAATAGAGCTATGGGTGTATATTATAGAGGAGTACGTTGTAATGGTATTTTTGCCCCATTAGGCTCTACTAAGAAATATAAATTCCGTTTTGGAGAACTTACTAATATATCATTTATACCTGGTTATGTACCTGATGCTTTAACAAGTGGTTATAAGCAATTATATACTTTAAAAGACAGTAGTGCATTTTTAGCCCAGTCTATAGATGATGAAAAAAGTAAGTCAAGTACTGCACTTGTAATAAAAGAAGTTGATTTGCTTGAAGTAGAAGATGTTGCGTATGTTGAAGTGGATACAGAAAATCTTTGTGATGAAGGAGAATCTTGTAAAGCATCATTAGACACTAAGTTAGAAGAGATTATTAAAGCTAAAAAAGTAGATAAAGTCTCTGATATTATAGATGAATTAGAATTAAATGAAACAGAACAATTAAATGATATTTTAATAAACCATTTTCATGCTAATTTTGAAAATTTTCCAGGGGTATTAAAAGAGTTAAGAAAGTTAAGAAAGAATAGTGTAAAAGCAGAGATAGCTTATAAAGCTGTTCAAGCCTTTTTAGCTAGTTGCTCTGCAATTGTATCAGTAGATATGGAAATAAATAGATTAAAAAATAAAAAATAAAAATGAGTGATTTAAAAATAGTAACAATAATAAATGGCGAACGCCACCCCCTTACTTCTTGTATGAAGATAAAGGGGGAATATTATTTGGTGGCTGATTCTACAATAGAAAATACAGATTCCTTTGTATGTTTTAATGTAGAAGAAAAACATTATCGTTTATCTGCAGGAAGTATTATTTATGACCACAGATTAAAAAAATATGTTTTAAGAACCCAAGTAGATGTAGAAAGAGGAGTAATAGCGTTTGATAAAGATTATAATCCTATTTTTGGAGCATTTTCAAAAACTAGACAATATGAAAATATAATTATTAATTACAAACGAAGAAGATTTGAATGTATAAATATAGATATTTTACAGCCTTTATTAGACAAAGAAATATACCAAGAACGTTTAAGTAGTGGAGTTTTTTATAAAAGAACTGACTTACCAATAACTGAGTTTAATAAAATTAGAGCATGTGATGAAGACTATAAACGAGGATTAGCGTATAATTCTGGAGGAGCATTAGAAAGTGCTACTAATATATTTAAAAAAAGATATAAACCAACTGTTTTTAATGATGCTTTATCTAAATATGAAAATATAGCAAAAGATTATACTTTTGGATTGGAATTTGAAACGGTAAAAGGAGATATACCAGCTAGAATTTGTAATACATTAGGGTTGATTCCTTTAAGAGATGGTAGTATAGATGGTATAGAATTTGTTACAATACCTCATTCTGGAAAGAAAGGTATGCAAGCAATTTTAGACTCTTTAAAAGAACTTTCTAAAAGAACAACTTATGATAAGAATTGTGCTTTACATATACATGTTGGTAATTTACCAAGAACAGTAGAATTTTTCTGCGCTTTGACTAAAGTACTTTGTGTATTACAACCTGCAATTTATAAACAATTTCCATTTTATACTAAAGGTGGATATCGTTTAAAGAATAAGGATTATACTGCACCATTGCCAGCTGAAGAAATTTTAGCTGAAATGCCTAATAAAATAAATAAAGACAATATGGCTGAAGCATTTGAGCCTATTTTTCAATTTTTATCTATGGGGCATACATTTAAGGAGTTTGACAATGATTTATCTAATGTTACTGAACATCCTTCAGATCCTAGGGGAAATAGCAAATGGTATGTTAAATCAAGGTATCGTTGGGTAAATATGATTCCTTTGTTATTTGGTAACAAAGAAACTGTAGAGTTTAGAATTCATACTCCTACTTATGATCCAGATAAAGTTATTAATTTTTTAATACTTTGTTTGGCTATAGTAGATTATGCAAAGAAAAATGAAACTAATATTAATTCAGGAAAATACCGTGTTAAAAATTATGATAATATTCAAAATATTGTATATACGTATATAAGTCAGTTTAGTGGATATGGTTCATTAGAAAATCATATGAATAACTATTGGAAAGTTAGAAAGAATTATCAACAATCTTCATTATTAAATGGAGATTTTTATGCAAATGAAGATGATTTTTATCTTACTAAAAAGTTATTTCAAGATTTTAAAAGCACTAGTAAAGATATTTTAACTAAAGATCTTAAAAATGTTTTATATGGTGATGATTGGAATAATTTTACTACAGTACCAAGTTCTGACAGAGGATTTAGAATAAATATTAATGAAAATATTAGAAATAATGTAACAAGCTATTTAAGAAGTACTCAGGAAGCCCCTAGGGTAGATGGAGATACACTTTGGTTTAGACCACAGGAAGATCCTATTTCTTTGGAATTAAGTCCTATTTCTTTGGAAGAACCTACTACAATACAACAAAATGATTTTGTATGATAGTAAAAGTTAAAAATAAGCTAAAAGAAGTAGCTATTAATTATGGATATTTATTAGGGGACTGGCTTAAATTATTTGATAAAGACTTTTTAAATAGTTTTTATATGAATAATTTAATGTCATTCCTCTATATTTCATATAATGAAAATAAGTATGAAATGTGTCCCAATCAACTAGATGTATTTAAATCTTTTACAACATGCAGATATGCTAATGTAAAAGTAATTTTAATGACAGAGTTTCCTTCAGCTACAAACAAAGGGAATGGTGTTGGATTAGGGAATAATGATACAGTTTCAAGGGAGTTTATGGTAACACCTCAACTTACACAATTAAAAAAGTGTGTTGAAGATACCTGTCATCTTGGACTTAATATGAATTTTAACAATTCATTAGAACATTGGAATAAACAAGGTGTAATGTGTATTAATAGTGCATTATCTTGTTTTAAAAATGAACCTGCAGCTCATGCAACTTACTGGGAAAAATTTATGAGACAATTTATAATTAATCTTAGTGATAATAATGAGGGACTTATATTTGCATTTGTAGGAGAAGCCTGCAAGTATGCTAAATATGTTAACACTGATTTCCATAAAGTTGTGGAAGAAGAAGAAAGCATAGAAGTAGCATGTGAATATAACTCTATTTGGATGAGCGATATGTTTAATACAATTAATGATGAATATTATGCTTTAACAGGAAATATGATAGATTGGTAATATGATTTTTATTCCAGGCTCAGTACCAAGCCTAAAAAACAGTAAAGTAAAGACATCTAGGGGGATATTTCATTCCCCTACTGTCACTAAATATCTTAGAAGTTTAGGTATACAACACTTTAATTCTAGGAAGAAGGAGATTAGAGGTTATGTTGATAAAACACGACCTAATGTTATTGAGAGCTTTAGGGCTGAAATAGCAAAAATGTGTATTGGTAAAGAAAACCCATTATTTTTAGGTTTTCATCAAGTAAGAAATAGTAAGCGTAAATTTGACTTTGGAAATAGTGTTGAACTAATTCAAGATTTATTTACAGCTCATGATTTTATAGAGGATGATAATGTAGAATATATGTTTCCTATACCAATGACAATAGATGGTAGATTACCCAGTGTGGATAATTTACGAAATGAACAATGGTACTCTGTGGATAAAGAAAATCCTGGAGTATATATAAAAATATTTTAAAATGAAGAAAAAAGTAATAAATGTTATAAAGACATTAGCTGCTTTCATATTTAACGATGTGGAATTTAAAAAACTAATGTCTTACATAAGTCTAAATTTACTTAATAACGCACGATTATATATAGAAGAAAAGCTTGATTTGCTAGAAGCTAGTATAGTCTTAAATAAGGAAGATATTGTTATTAAATTACAAGTAGAAAAATGTCGTAAACTAGAAGATATTATCACTGATCAATATATTTCTAGTCTTATAGTAATTTAATGGAAGATAAAACAAAAGAAGAAAAAAATTTAGATGATTTATTTGGTTCTTCCCCAGATAGACAACTAAAATTAAGTTATAGTAGAGTATCAGATTTTGATAGAAACGGACCAAAATGTTTAATAAAGCGCACATTTGTAGAAAATGATGGGGCTAAAATAGGGTCTATAACAGATGATTTACTATATACAAAACTTGTAGATAAAAATTATTTTAATAGGCATTATTATCGTTATGATAATACTAAACCTACAGCTACTACATTAAAGCTGTGTAATATTATTACAAGTAATTTAAGTGAATGTCCAACTCACGATGAGGTATTTACCCTTGTCAAAGCAAATAAACTTTGGTCTGGTACTAGTGATGATGAAAAACTCAAAGCTAAGTATGAAACAAAGCAATTTTGGGACTATATAGAAGCATTTTATGAATCAAAGTCAAAAACTATTGTGAGTACACCTGAATATCTCTTAGGAGATGATTTAGTTAATACTCTTTTGACACATGAACATTCAAGAGATATATTTGATAACTCTTGTTCTAACATATACCAGCATCCGATTACATTTAACCTTAATGGTTTTATATTTAGAGGTATATTAGATATTATGCGTATTAATCATGAAGACAAAACTGTTAGAATGATTGATCTTAAAACAGGTCAAGAGGATGCACAAAATTTTATGAAGAGTTATTTAAAGTGGCGATATGACTTGCAAGAGTCAGTATATACTGCAGCCTTTGATTCCATTTGTAAGGAATTAGGGTTAGTCGGTTATACATTATTACCATTTGAATTTCTTTATATATCTCGCTATGAGAAAATCCCATTAGTTTATGAAGTATCTAAAAAGTGGCATGAAGCTACTAAATTAGGTTTCACCACTTTAAGTGGATGGAAATACAGAGGGCTTATTGAACTAATTGAGACTATTAAATGGCATTGGGATAATAAAGTATTTGATATGACTCGGAAACTCCATGAAGCCAATGGTAGGGCAGTCATGGATGATAGTTTTATTAACTTAAATTAAAAAATATATGGTAAACAACAAGTCTAAAACTTATTTGTTACCATTATTATCAGAATTAGTTGGATTTGAAAAAAGATTCCATAAAAATATTGTAAATACTTATACAGAGTTTTCTTGTGGTAATTATGATAATTGTATTGGAGTAGTACAAGATTTTTCATTTAAAAACCCAGACTATACATCTTATGAACATAGGTTTATAAAAAATAGTTTATTTAGAGAATTAAAAGATATAGAAGACAATCAAGTTTTATATATCTTTGATTTTCCAGAGGAGTATTTACATGAATATAAT